>Ga0233427_10000314_pt1 | contig 62582 bp, 67 predicted proteins | sample SI_118_April2016_5_FD_179885 | JGI IMG/M metagenome (GOLD analysis project Ga0233427, IMG submission 179885) | Seawater microbial communities from Saanich Inlet, British Columbia, Canada - SI_118_April2016_100_MG | ecosystem: Environmental > Aquatic > Marine > Inlet | place: Canada: British...
CCAAGATGTAATCCTGAAAAACTAGTCATAAAAAAACCAGTTCTAGGAGTAAATTATTCTGGGAAAACAAAACTCTGCTCAAAAGGTTGTGGGGTTAAAATCTATTGGGATGAGGATTTCAAATCAGATAGTGGAAAATTTATCCCCATGGATTCAGATACAAATCAACCACACAAATGTAAAGGACCAAAAAATCCAAATGAATTATTTTATCCAGACCATATTGAAGAATGAATTTACTAATAATTCTGATTTAGTTTTTGTCGATATTATTGTTGTATTCATCTATTTTACGATTATATTCATCAATATCTGAATTTTCTGAATCGATTGAATCCTCAAATAATTCAGGGTTTTCTTCTTGTGCTTTTTTCATTAATTTTTTAAAAGTATCAGGATCATCTTTTTGTAAATCCAAGAGAATTTTTCCAATAGAATCATCCAGATTACTCATAAATTATTGAATATTGTAGAGTATTTTTATTATTCCAACTAGAATGTCTATCTCATTGAATTAATCAAACGAGAATACATGGAAAACACGCTTAAACACAGAACGTTTCATAACATGAAGTGTTTTCCAACCATATCTCCTACTACGCAGGAAAATGGCTTTCTCGTTATATCATCTACGTCAAAATCATATTTAAAATTGATCCCAGGACTCAAAATATCAAATTAATTTTCAAGTTCTGGAGCACCCACATTTTACATAAACTACTTTGAATTCCCCTCTTGTTTTGATATTATGAGATAATGGTTTCTGACAATATTGGCATTCTACATATCCATGGTATTCTTCAACTGGAACAATTTCATACGCCCATGATTTTGTTTTATCATCCCAATAGACGGAATTAATTTCAGTGGGATCCATGTGATTTTCAAATACAATTTCACTAATAATTTTTGATTTTGAAAAAAATTAGTATAATATCACAAAAAATTAATGAAGATTGTATGTACAAAAAATACAGACACGTATTCAATATCATTTTAAACACCATGAAATTATGAGTCAAAATGTTCTCGTAGTTGATGATTCTTCATTTATGAGGTCATTACTAACAAAAATTATTAAAAAATCAGCAAATATTGATGGTGTAATAGAAGCAATGGATGGTAATTCTGCAATTGAAAAATATCAAGAAGAACATCCTAGTCTTGTTACTATGGATATAGATATGCCAGGTATGAATGGAATTGATGCTGCAAAAAAAATTAAAGCATTAGATCCTAATGCAAAAATTGTGATGGTCACATCATCAAATAAAGCAGAATTAAAAGATCAAGCAAATAAAATTGGAACATTGGGATATATTACAAAACCATTTGATGCAGAAAAAATTAATGAAATAATTAATCAATTATAATAATTAATTATTCAAAATTTAATTTTTATTTTGTGTAAATATTGACATCCAAGATTGCATGATTTTTTGATTCAGATCTACAAATGTGGTAGCATTATCATTCCAAATTTTGATATTCTCTTTTCCAGTTTCAATGGATTTGATGAGACTTTTATTATATAATGATCTAAATTTAAAATTCTCATTATTTACACTATCAATAATTTTTTGAAAGGTATCAGTTAATTTTGGGTTTAATCCTGATTTTGAAATAAATTCTTTTTGTAGAGAAAGATTTGCATTGATTGAATTTTTCCATGTTTTATAAAATTCATTTTGAAAATCAAACATTGTTTGTTGTAAATGAGGTATGGTGTGTTCAATTTCAAGAAAATATTTTTTACTTAATTTTTCAACTATTTCAAAACCATTCTTTGAAATCTCTTTTTCACTCATCAAATTTCTAAAATTTTAATTAATTTAAACAAATCGTGCGTGAGTGAATGAGATTAAATGTAGTCATACAAATTAAAAAAAATCATGTCAAATGAGGAAATTATAAAACAATTCTATGTTGCTTTTAAAAATCACGATAAAGCAACATATCTCAAATTATGTGATAAAAACATAGAATGGCAAACGGCAGAAGGAATGCCAAATGGAGGAAATTACATAGGAGTAGATGAAGTATTTGAAAATTATTTTCCAAGTATGTTAAAAAATTTTAAAGAATTTCATGCAATTCCTGAGCAAATTTTAGATCTTAAAGAGCACATCATGGTTACAGGAAAATATGTTGGAATTTCAAAAAAAGGTAAGGAATTCGAGGTGTTATTTTCTCACGTTTACAAAATAGAAAAAAATAAAATTATTAAATTCAGACAGTTTACAGATACAGTAATTATTCAAAAAGCATTGAATTAATTCTCAATGAGAGTTATAGTCAAAATTTTGAAAATCTAATTTACTTGAATAATACCAGTCTTTACTAAAAATTCTATGCCATCAACAAATGTTTGCTCATCAATTATTCCTTCAGCCCACCATCCAGCATTACTTTTTATCCATGATGGGATGTCAGATGATTCTGATTCTTCAACTATAATTTCAGGTACTGAAATAATTTTCTCATTAATTAGAAATTTTATCGCTCCAACAAATGTCTCATCATCAATTATTCCTTCAGACCACCATGCAGAATTGTTCTTTACCCATCCAGGAATATTTGTTTCAGATATACCTGATAATGATGCAAATTTTTGGATTCTGTTACCCGAATCAGCAACCCAAATATCACCATTAGAATCAACATCAATTCCAGTCATTTTATTAAATTCTCCAAGTCCATCGCCATAGGTTCCCCATTTTGCAACATATTCTCCGGCAGTATTTAGTACAAGAACTCGATTATTTTTAGAATCTGCAACATAGAGATTATTATCATCTGCAAATTCTAATGAAGTTGGATTTTGAAGTTGTTTATCTCCATCTCCTGTAGTTCCAAATGATTTTAGAAACCCACCTTCACTATGAAAATTCAAAATTCGGTTATTGGTACTAGATAGTAAAAATACATCATCATCATGTGTAGTTATTGATTCAATTGATGAGAATTTAGCTGATGCAGTCAAAATGGAGTTAATTTCACCCACATAGGTACCATTTGTGTTAAATTTTATTATTTTATTTTGATTTCCATCAGACACATAATAAATTCCAAAATCATCTACTGCGATATCAGTAGGATTTTGAACTGATTGATAGTTAATTCCAGAGTTTCCCCAAGTTCTAATAAAATTTCCATCATTATCAAAAGTAACAATTCTTGAATTTCCTGCATCAGATACATGAACAAGTGATTTTTCTGCAAGAATGGATTTAGGGCTATTTAGTTGACCATCAGTATTACCGATAGTACCCCAAGATTTTTTCAGATTTCCTTTAATATCAAAAATAGTAATTTTTGAAGTTTCTGAATCAAGTACAAACAATTCAAGATTTGGGGAAATTGAAATATCTACAATATTTCCAAAATTAACTAAACTATCATTAATGGTTAGTAAAATTTCTGGGCCAACATAGGAAATAATTTCAGATGATTCTGAAGGAGCCATTGCATCTCCATATACAAAGAAAATTGCAAAAGTTTCAGTAGAACCGTATTTTACATGAATCTTTGATGGACCTTGAAGGAAATCTACTGAGAGTGTATGAGGAATAGTAAACATTCCAGATGCAGAGTTTACAAAAGAAAATTGTTGTCCTTGATTTGCTTGAGAATCCTCAAACCAGTAAATTATTTGATCCTCAGCTAGACTGTTTGTACTAATTGTAGCATGAATTGTTTCACCAGGTCTAAACTGTGATTTGTTTAATGAGATTTCAATCTCCAAAGTGGATGTATTGTCATTTTCTATGCTTTCATCAAATACATCAAAAGATCCAATACTACTACTAGAACCATATTGGAATTCAAGTGAATAGACTCCAAGTTTTGAGGTATCAACATCATCAAGAATAATTCGTGTAAGTGAATTAGTTATTGAGACATCTTTTGTAATTAGTTGTCCTGATGGTAAAGTAATAGATAATGTGCCTGAATCAGAGACAATTTCAGTCATTACAACATTTACCTCAACTAGTTCATTTGGAGAATAGAGTTTTTTGTTACTACTCAAAAATATAGAAGTGTCAGTATCAGGATTTTTTAATTCAAAAGGAACATCAACTTGAATATCATAATAAGTTACAATTGCATGATATACACCAAATGGATTGTTTGATAATAATTCATTAATTGCGTATTGTTGATTAATTACTGGCTGATACACTTTGATTTTTACATCATCAACTAAATTTGCAGGAAGTCCTTTATCATCAAATAATTCAATAGTCATTGTTTCAGCTAATGCTGCACTTGGATTATAATAATTTGTAGAAAATTGAACATTTGCAGTATCACCTGGAAGATAAGATAGTTTGTCAGTGGTAATTGAAAGTATTATCGGTTCTACATTAACATCAATAATTTTTACAGCATCATTGTAATCATATTGAATAGTCCACGTTCCGAATTGTCCATCAAAAGCATTGCGAATAATGGTATGAGTGGTTTTTGAGGCTTTAAGATTAGAAAGAGTTCCATCAATACTTGCTCCATCAGGTAACGTGGCATTCCATGAAATATCCCCTCCAGAATAACCATCAATTTCTACAAGAATTTTGATCCACTCATTAGGATCAAATAGGATTTTTTCAGGTTCGGCTATAATTTCAGAACCATATGCAACGGGAGGTATTAATAAAAATAAACTTAGAAAAATAATGATTTTCATATACTATCAAAAAATTAAAGTCTATTTCAAAATTAAAGATTAACTATTGTGAATTAATTACAAAAATATTTCACACACTATTGTAATGAATAATGTACATCACAAAATAACGCAATCCCATTAGGTAATGTTTTTGCAGAAATACTGTGTCCATCGGCCAATCCTTTTCCACATACATAACATTCCACTTTGCTAACAGAACTCTGAACGCTTGGGATTTTTTTAAAAATTTGAATATCTTGAATAATTGATTGGTTTGAACCCATCATCTAATGAATATACGATCATCTAGACTATAAAGGTACCGTACCATACGGTAATTAATCACGCCTGAGAAATCAACAATTTCAGACAAAAATGTTACAGGTACAATCGTCTTATCACTTTAAATAATAAAGCGCCAGAAATTGGTCTATGGGTGGACACCTTTGGAAAAACATCAGCAAAAGTAATACCTCTAGATTTATCTGAAAACCAATTTCAAATTTATAATAAAATTTCAAGAAACTATTCTCATTCATTTCTATTTGAATCACTAACAGGTCCCGAAGTATTAGCTGAAACATCTGTAATGGGTTTTGATCCTAAAATTATTCTAAAAGGATATTCAGATAGAGTTGAAATTATTAGTAAGAATGAAACTAAAACCATTAAAACCACAAATCCATTTAATGAGTTAAAAAAACTCCTTGGAAAATATGATGATCAAAGATACAGATACCTAGGAGGTGCTGTAGGAGTTGTAAATTATGATGCAATTAGACTAGTTGAGAATATTTCAGAGACACATGATTCACCAGAACCATTAATGGAATTTGGAATTTATGATGATGGAATAATTTATGATAATATTGATAAAAAACTATTTTACTTTTATCATGAAGAAAACAGATTTGATAAAATAATCATGAGTGATGATTCTTTTGGAGAATTTTACTCTAGTGAAATAACACCAAATACAGATAAAGAAAAATTCTCAGAAATTGTAAACAAGGCAAAAAAATTAATCCACGATGGAGACATTTTCCAAGTTGTACTATCTCGTAAATTCACATTTGATACAAATGGAGATAATCTAACACTATACAAAACATTACGAAAATTAAATCCATCACCATACATGTATCATCTAAAACAAGATTCAAAAACAATAATTGGTGCATCACCTGAAATGTTAGTTAGAATTACAGGGGACAAAGTAGAAACATTCCCAATAGCTGGAACTAGAAAAGTTACTGATAATGAGGAGAAAAATATTCAATTATCTGAGGAATTAATTAATAATGAAAAAGAGCTTGCAGAGCATACAATGCTTGTAGATTTAGGTAGAAATGATATTGGTAGAGTTTGCAAGTATGGAACAGTTCATCCAGAGTCCCTTATGCAGATAAAACGATTCAGTCATGTTCAACACATAGTTAGTCATGTTGTGGGTAATTTAGCACCGGAAAACGACATGTTTGATGCGTTTCAAGCAGTATTTCCTGCAGGTACTGTTTCAGGTGCACCAAAGGTTAGAGCAATGCAGATTATTGATGAGTTAGAATCAGAAGATCGTGGACCATATGCAGGAGCAGTCGGTTATTTTTCATATAATGGATGTTGTGATTTTGCAATAGCAATTAGAAGTATATTCATAGAAAACAACAAAGGTTTTGTTCAATCAGGTGCAGGTATTGTTTCTGATTCGATTGCAGAAAATGAATTCAAAGAAACAGAACACAAAGCAGGAGCAATGCTTCAAGCATTAAAGGAGGCAACAAGTTGAAATTTTTAATTATTGATAATTATGATTCATTTGTGTACAACATTGCACAGTATCTCGGAGAATTAGGAGTAGAATGCGATGTAATTCGTAATGATAAAATTTCAATTCAACAAATTAAAGAAAACAAATATGATGCAATAATAATATCTCCAGGTCCTGGAACCCCAGAGGATAAAAAATACTTTGGAGTATGTAGTGATGTGATTTTAGATATGGGGAAAACTACACCAATTCTTGGAGTGTGTCTTGGGCATCAAGGAATCATTGCAGCATTTGGAGGTAAAGTAACAAATGCAGGATGTGTAAGACATGGAAAAACTAGTCCAGTTAATCACACAGATTCTAAATTGTTTAGAGATGTAAAAAATCCATTTAAGGCAACCAGATATCATAGTCTAGTTGGAGATAAAACAATAATCCCAGATGTTTTAGAAATAACAGCTACTGCAGGAGATGATGGAGAAATAATGGCAATCCAACATAAAGACCATCTTATTCAAGGAGTGCAATTTCATCCAGAATCAATTATGACTGAGGATGGTAAAAAGATACTTGGAAATTTTATCACTCAAGTAAAGGAGAAAATAGGCACAAAATAGAAGGATATGAAATTGGCAGAATTAACAGATAGAGAAAAACTAGTTGCAGTTTATGGTTTTACAAAATACTATTCAGATGAAAATCTTCCAGATGATTTTATTGCAATTCTTGTAGAAAAATGTCTTGAGAAAAACACCAATCTAAAATCAATAAATCTAAAAAAAGAAATCAATGGGTTGGATAATTTTCTGATATTTACAATAGAATCCACAATACAAAATTATGAAAAATCCATCCTATATCAAAGAGTGATAGCTGATGAGCCAACACCATATACTATTGGAGAATATCTAAATGAGCATCCAAAAGAGGCATTAATTTTTGTCTATGCCGTTGGAAAAGGTATCAATGAATCATCAAGAGAAAATGACATACCTTTTGATTTTGAGAATTATATGAAAAAATTTGACGAATGGGTATTTTATGAAAGTTTTTCTGAAACAGAATTTGAAGAAATTCCAAAAAATACAGAAGCATTCTTAGATTCAGTTGTTGAGGACATAAAGAAAAAACCAGAGGAGAAAAAATGATTTCAGATTTAATTTCAAAACTACAGGAAAAAACGGATCTAAGCTATGATGAGATTAACGGAATTACAACTGACATGTTATCAGGTAAAACTACAGATATTGAAAATGCGGATTTTCTATCAAAACTTGCACAAAAAGGTGAAACAGATGATGAACTATTAGGAATGCTTGACAAAATGCAAGAGTTCTCATTAAAAGTTGATGTAAAAAATTTGGGAACAGTCATTGACATGTGTGGAACAGGCGGTGATGCATTGCAGACATTTAATGTATCAACTACTGCATCATTTGTAGTAGCAGCAGCTGGTGGAATTGTTGCAAAGCATGGAAATCGTTCAAGTTCAGGGGTTTCAGGTAGTGCAGATATTTTTGAGTATTTTGGATATGATTTGAGCCTAAAACCAGCACAAATATCAGAAATTCTGCAAAAACACAACATCTGTTTTATGTTTGCACAAAAATTCCACCCGGCAATGAGATATGTTTCTTCTGCAAGAAAACAACTAGCAACAAGAACTGCATTTAATCTTCTAGGACCATTATCAAATCCTGCAAATGTAAAAAACCAACTAGTGGGTGTTTTTTCAATTGAGTATTTGGACAGACTGCCAGTACTTCTCAAAAGAAAAGGTGCAGAAAATATTATGACTGTTCGATCAGATGACGGGATGGATGAATTCTCCACCAGTTCAACTAACAGAGTTTGTATTTTACGTGGCGATAAAGTGTTGATGAATGCAATTGATCCCGAAGTTGTAGGATTACACAAATCATCATTAAGTGATATTCAAATTAAAACAAAACAAGACGCCATAGAATCTTTTGTAGGGGTGTTAAATAATACAGCAAACCAAGCAATGATTGAAACTACGGCACTAAATGCTGCAGGAGGATTAATTGTTGCAAATATTGCAGATAATTTTGAGCAAGGAGTAGAGATTGCACTAAAGACAATTAAAGACGGTAAAGCCATGTCACTATTAGAGAAATTTGTTTCAGAAACTGGAGACATTACAAAACTAAAGGAGATTACTAATGGCTGAAAATATTCTAAGAAAACTAGTAAACAATTCACAGATGGCAATTGATGATGGAGTGTATGATGTTGATGCAGATTTGGAGAAATCAAATAAAGATTTCAAACAAATCATAAAAACAAATCAACATGCAACATTGCTAACTGAGATAAAATTTGCATCCCCATCACTTGGAAAAATTAGAACATTAACTGATCCGGCCAGTATTGCAAAAAAGATGGTTGCAGGAGGTGCAAAAGCACTATCAGTATTGACTCAACCACACCTATTTCATGGCTCACCTGAATATTTCATGAAGGTAAGGCAAGCAGTTGATGTCCCATTACTAATGAAAGATATCATGATTGATAAAATCCAAATCGACGCTGCCAAAAAAATCGGAGCAGACTATATGCTTGTAATCCAATCACTCTTTGATCAAAAATTTGTTTCAGATATTGATGAATTTATTGACTATGGACATAAACAAGGATTAGAAATTCTACTTGAAGTGCATACAAAAGATGAATTTACAAACGCTCTAGAAACTAAAGCAGATATTATTGGAGTTAACAATAGAAATCTTGACACATTAGAAATTGATCTCAAAACAACTGAATTAGTTTTAGACGGATATGAGAAATCAAGAATAATTCTATCTGAAAGTGGAATTAATACTGTTGAGGATATTCAATATCTAAAAAATAGCGGAGCTGATGCGTTTCTAATAGGATCAAGTATTATGAAAAGTGACAACATTGAAGAACAAGTAAAAAAGTTGGTGAATGCATATTGAAATATCCAAAAAACGGTAGATTCGGAGAATTTGGTGGAAAATACATTCCAGAAACACTAGTTCCAGCTGTAGAAGAGTTGGAAGAAAATTATCTTAAATTCAAAAATGATAAAAAATTCAAAAAGGAACTCGATTACTATCTCAAAGTGTATGCAGGACGACCTACACCCTTGTATTATGCAAAAAATTTATCAGAAAAAATTGGCGGAGGTAAAATCTATCTTAAACGTGAAGACTTACTTCATGGTGGAGCTCACAAAATAAACAATACACTAGGTCAAGCACTACTTGCAAAAAAAATGAACAAAAAAAGAATCATTGCAGAAACGGGTGCAGGACAACATGGAGTTGCAACTGCAATGGCATGTGCAGCATTAGGAATGAAGGCTGAAGTGTATATGGGTTCCAAAGATACGATTAGACAAAAGCTAAATGTGTATAGAATGAATTTACTTGGATGTAAAGTTCATCCTGTTAGTTCAGGCTCAAAAACCCTCAAAGACGCAATTAATGAGGCAATTCGTGACTGGATTACAAATGTAGAGAACACTTACTATTTGCTAGGGTCTGCAGTTGGACCACATCCATATCCTGTAATGGTTCGAGACTTTCAAAGTGTAATTGGAAATGAAATTAAATCTCAAATGAAAAAAATCAACAAATCAGTAGACAGTGTCATTGCATGTGTTGGTGGAGGGTCAAATGCAATTGGAACATTTTATCCTCTAGCTGATTCAAATGCTGAAATCATAGGAGTAGAAGCTGCAGGTCTTGGATTAAAAACTGACAAACATTCAGCAACACTATCTGCTGGAAGTAAGGGAGTACTTCACGGTATGATGACATATCTATTACAAGATAAAGAAGGACAAGTTACAGAGACTCATAGTATTTCTGCAGGATTAGATTATCCAGGAGTTGGACCTGAGCATTCATACTATAAAGATACAAAACGCGTAAAATATCACTCAGCAACTGATGCTGAAGTAATTGATGCATTTCAAATATTGACTAGAACTGAAGGAATCATTCCAGCTTTAGAATCATCTCATGCAATAGCTGAGGCAATCAAAGTTGCAAAAAAGTCAAAGAAATCAGAATCAATTGTGGTAACTCTATCAGGAAGAGGAGACAAAGACGTCGAGGAAGTACAAAATTATTTGAATAAACATGACAAGAATTAAAGAAAAATTTACAGCACTTGAATCTCAAAATCAAAAAGCTTTGATTGCATACATCATGGCAGGATTTCCAAATGAAAAAGCAACTATCTCAACCATAAGAGGATTAGTAAAGGGGGGAGTAGATATTATCGAATTAGGTTTTCCATTCTCAGATCCTCTAGCTGATGGCCCTGTAATTCAAAATGCCAGCACCATATCATTACAAAAGGGAGCAAATATTGCAAAGTTTTTCTCACTAGTGAAAAAAATTAGAAAAGAAACAGATGTGCCCCTAGTACTAATGACTTACACCAATATTCTATACCATAAGGGATATGCCAAGTTTATCACAGAGGCAACAAAAGCAGGGATTGATGGGTTTATCCTACCAGACATGTCAATTGAAGAGTCAAAAGATTATCTTCTGGCTGCAAAAAGTAAGGCAGATACAATTTTCCTAATCTCACCAAATACCAGTAAAACAAGAATTCAAAAAATATCAAAAGCAACATCGGGATTCTTGTATCTAGTTGCAGTGTATGGAACTACTGGAGTAAAAACGGGAATTAAAAAATATACAATTGACGCAATAAAACAAGTCAAAAAACAAACCAAAGGAAAGATTCCAATCGGAGTAGGGTTTGGAGTATCAACTCCAGATGATGTAAAAAAATACATCAAAGCAGGTGCTGATGCAGTAATTGTCGGTAGTGCATATTTGAAATTAATAGAAAAAACACCTCAAAGAAATCTTGAATCAAAGATTGCATTATTTACAAAATCACTCAAAAAACAGACCATCAAATAAGATCGTCTAAGAGAGGTGGCCTTGTTGCACTATATTGAGGGGAGACTCTCGCAGTAGTCGACCACCAGACTAGAGGTTCTCAATTCAGTATACACAATGAAAAATAAAAAACGATTGGTAAGATCAACTAAAATCTGTTTAAAAAATAATGTTTTTTTTTACAGTTGTTTAGAAGGATTTACTGTTCAAAAGAATAATCTAAAAATAAAATAGTGTAGAAATAATTTTAAATTACGCCTGATTTACCTTAAAAATTAATAAAATGAGTATCATAAACTCACATATTGAAATTTAGAACAAAATTAATTATTTCATTTTTAATTCTTTCAGGAATTACAGGAGTTTCAGGAATATTGGCAATTGCAGAATTATCATTTATAGATAATTCAACAAAACAAATACCATTAGAAATTCAAGAAATTACAACATCATCAAAGTTAGATAGTCATGCTCAGTCCATCAGATATTATGACGAAGTTCTAACCCAATCTGCAAGAAATTACGCATTTACAGAAGATAAAAAATGGGAAGAACGCTATAAAGAATTTGAGCCACTTTTAGATAATGAAATTAATCAAGCACTATTAATTGGAGACAAGTCATTATCAGATTTATTCAATAAAGTAGATACTGCAAATAAAAAATTAGTAGAATTAGAATATCAATCAATGGAACTAGTAAATCAAGGAAATGCACAACAAGCAATAATTATTTTACAAAGTAAGGAATATCAAAATAATAAAATAATTTACGAAGATGCATTAAGGAAATACGTAAAAATTAAAGGGTTAGAGTACAACGATGTTTTATTTACTTCTACTGAAAAAATTGAGGATTCTATCAATGTTGTTTCAGATAATATTTTTGTGGGATTAAATTTATTTTATATTTTTATTCCGTTTATGGTAATTATTTCGATTCTTATCAGCATAATTATTTCTAAATCAATTACAAACCCAATTCAAAAACTTGAAGAGTTTTCAAAGAAAATATCAAAAGGAGATTTTTCTAAACAAATTGAAATCACAGGTTCTGATGAAATAAAAAATCTTTCAAAATCATTTAATGAAATGGCAATAGATCTAAAAAAAATCATAGAATTGGAAAAAGAACTAACTGTTACTAATGAAAAAATTAAAAGAGAAAAATTTACTGCAATAGGTGAATTATCTGCAAGAATTGCTCATGATATTAGAAATCCACTATCTATAATCAGAAATACTTTTGATACTATGGAATATATCAAAGATGAGCCTGAAAAATATGCAAAAAGCATAGACCGAATTAACCGTGCAATTGACCGAATCACGCACCAATTAAACGATGTAATGGATTTTGTAAGAACAAACCCAATGAAAATCGAAGAGACATCATTAAAAAATATGCTCGATATGTGTATCGAAAATATTTCTGTTCCAGATAATATCAAAATATCTTATGCCATCAATGAATCAAAAATATTTGTAGATTATAATCAATTTGAAGTAGTTTTGACAAATTTAATTCTAAATTCCATACAATCGATCAGAGACAAAGATGGAAAAATCAGCATAAAATCAACATCAAACCAAAAAAATATTGAAATAGAAATCACAGATACAGGTCCAGACATCCCCGATGAAGTGGTTGACAAAATATTTGATCCATTATTCACAACAAAACAAGAAGGTACAGGTTTAGGTTTAGCAGGATGTAGAACAATTATAGAACAACATGGGGGAATAATCTTTGCAAAAAATAACCCAAAAATATTTACAATTAGTATTCCTAAAATAAATTAAATTTTTAATAATTTATTTCGAGACAATACCAATACAGATATCAAACCAACACTCAAAATACTCATCGCCATTAAACCAAATTCTGGAATAACATGTGCACCCATGATTTTAATTTCTTTAGATAATGGTTCCATTTCAATAATTAATTTAGTTCCAGTGAAAACATCTTCAGATGTAAATTTAGTTTCTTTACCATCAACCCAAATCACAGTAGGAGTATCAATGAGTTCAACGGGTAAAACAATAATGAATTCCTCAAGTAATGTATCACCTGAAATATGAAATGTGAGTGTTTTTTCATCAGAATCAACATCCACCACAGATTGCAAAGTAGTGTCAAGAATGTATTTTATTTCAAAACCTAGTCCATCATCAGTGAATCCGGATGCGACCTTGTCAATTGTTTGAACACTACCGAGATTATCAGTGACATGTACCACACCGTTCATCCAAGGATGCAAACTACAGTAATAGTAAAAATCACCCAAATCATCAAATTGCCTCGTATATGATTCCCCAGCAGTAAAAAATCCACTATCAAAAGTACCATCTTCCTCACCTGACTGAGTTACTGAAGTTACGGTATGAAATGCAGTATCACCATTATGCCAAGTAATGGAGTCACGAGGGTAAACGGTAATCTCACCGGTAGTTACACCAGTGGATGCTTCAGACCAAAAGTAGGGGGCTCCAGGGTCGGATGCGCCTGATGGTATTTTGATATCATATTCAGTTCTGTCAGCAAAAGCCAAAGTAGATGAACCCACTATGAGCACAAATAACAAAGGTAAAACAAAAAGAGATTTCAACAAATCATTTACTGCAAACAGCTATTTCAACTATTCCCGTATAACAAAACATACAAAAACCAGATACCCGTTTCATTAATGTGCAGACGAAGTTTATTTTTGTCACAGGTGGTGTGATGTCTGGCCTTGGAAAAGGCGTTACTACATCCTCGATTGCAAAATTATTACAATTAGCTGATCAAAAGGTTTCATGTGTAAAGATAGATCCATATCTAAATTATGATGCAGGAACTATGAATCCAGTAGCTCATGGAGAGGTCTTTGTCACTGATGATGGGGGAGAATGCGATATGGATATCGGAAATTATGAACGATTCCTAAATCAAGATATTCCAAAAAGTCACAACATTACAACTGCACAAGTCTATTCTTCAGTTATTGGTGCAGAAAGAAAAGGAGAATACCTAGGTGCATGTGTTCAAATAATTCCACATGTCACCGATGAGATTAAAAACAGAATTAGAAAAATTGCCAAAGATGAAGATTTAGATTTTCTGATTGTAGAGTGTGGTGGAACAGTTGGAGATATTGAATCATTGCCATTCTTAGAGGCACTCAGACAAATGAGAGTTGAGGAGGGACCTCAAGGAGTAATCTTTGTCCACGTTACACTAGCACCATCATTAGATGTGGTAGGAGAACAAAAAACAAAACCAACTCAACACAGTGCTCAAGAATTAAGAAGAATAGGAATTCAACCAGACTTTTTGGCAGTTAGATGTACTTTACCATTAGAAGAAAAAACAAAAAAGAAGATTGCAATGTTTACAAACGTAACTGCAAGTGATGTGTTATCATGCCATGATGCAAAATCAATCTTTGAAGTTCCACAGATGTTATACGACCAAGGAATAATGGATTCAATATTTACTAAATTTGGAAAAGTTGGCATGGTTAATGCATCTGCTAATTGGGATAAATGGAATAAAATCGCACAAAACATGGTAAACCATGAAGACCAAAAAATAAAAATTGCGATGATTGGAAAATATGTTACATTAACTGATAGTTATGTGAGTGTAAATCATGCTCTAAAACATGCAGGGGCAGAAATTGGAAAATCAGTTGATATTGACTGGATAGATTCTGAATCAATTACAGATTATTCTGTTTTATCAAAATATAATGGAATTCTAATTCCAGGAGGATTTGGTACTAGAGGTTCTGAGGGAATTATACAAACTGCAAACTATGCACGTGAAAATAATATTCCATATCTTGGAATTTGTTTTGGATTTCAACTAGCAGCAATTGCATTTGGACGAAATGTAATGAAGCTTGAAGATGGAAATTCAACTGAAATAAAACCAGATACAAAAAATCCAATTGTTGATTTACTACCAGAACAAAAGGATGTTTCAGATATGGGAGGATCACTAAGACTTGGTGCAAATAGTATACAAATCAAACAAAGTACTAATGCTCAAAAAATCTACAATACAGAAACTATCAGTAAACGTCATAGACACAGATATGAAATTAACAAACAATACATTCCAGAATTTGAAAAAAATGGATTAATCTTTTCTGCTGAAAGTGATGATGGGAAAAGAATGGAAATGTTAGAAATACCATCACACAAATTCTATCTAGGAGTTCAATTCCATCCAGAATTCAACAGTAGACCAGGATACCCTGAAGAATCATTTTTAGCATTTATCAAAGCAGCAGCAAACTAAGTAATTCTAGGCATAAAATTAGTCAAATATCATATCAAAATTATTCAATCTTTGATATTTCATAGATTTTTTGTCTTGCGTCTCTGATTGATACTTTCTTTTTGACATATCCTTTTTTCAAAAGATGACTTAATGCCAATCTTACTGTTCTGTCAGGGAGTAGTGTTTTGTTTGCCAAGTCTTTTTGAGTTAAAGCTCCTTCATACTCTAGTGTTTTTAGTAATAATTTGGAGCTTGGCGGCATACTGAGTAGTTCTTCTGCCAAGTGAACTTTCTTTGCAAGGGCTGAAATTGCAGTAGAATCTTTTTTGAGACGAATAATTTTTGCAGGCGGAGAGAATTGAGTACACTCTACAGTTTTGTTTACTTTGTATCTGTCTAATCCATCTAATACAACTTCACAGTGCAGTCTAGCCGAAATATCATCAATCTCAATTGAGCTTTCATTTGATACAATAATCGGCCTTCTAGTTACATCCAAAGAATTTACAGAAATTATCTCAAAAACTGCAGAATCCTGAAACAACACAGGACCACCAGCAGACATAGAATATGCTGATGAGCCAATTGGTGTTGATACAATTATTCCATCACTATTATCGTGCCATACCTCCTCTCCATTTACTCGAAGTGTATGCTCCATGAGTATTGCACTTTTTGATGAAAATACTGCAACATCATTTAAAACAGGATATACATTTCGTCCATCAATTTTTACACCGAGTCTTGGAACTTTTTCAATTGTATACTTTTGTTTTTTTAATACGTTAACATAATTTACAAATTCTTTTAGATCAATTTGAGCTAAAAATCCACTAGCCTCCCCCTCACTGATTCCTAGAATTGGTAGAGTTGCATCAAATGTTCTATGAAAATAATTCCTAACCCCCTTATCTCCACCCAATACAATAACACAATCAGCTTGTTTTCCTTTTGATTTTGAAATTTGAAATGATTCAATATCAGAGGAATCTAAAATTTTTTTCAGAGTCTTTGCAGCAGTCTCTGTTGCAGAAGAACTGTAAATGCCTATTTGCACAGCAAAATGGAACTATTTCGTGCAATAAAAGAATATTTGCTGGATTCGGAATAGATTCTAGGCGTAAATATAGAGAATTATTTTAAATTTACATCCATTCCCTTTCGGGTATAATATTCAATTACATCTTTGATAGTTTCTAATCCTAGTTTTTCTGCTTTTTTTGTTTTCAAGAATTTTTCACACGATGTAACCAATTTATCAGATATCCTAATTGTACGAAAAGTCTTTGCCATGTATGTTTTTAATAAGTTCTTACTAAAAACTATTTACAATTACAAATAAGTCACAGATTGTGTCTCATATGACATAGTTAATAATAAGATGATAATATCTTCACTGATGTCAAAAAGAGTTTCAGTAATGATAGATGATGATTTACTAGGAAAATTAAGAGTATTACAAGCAAAAAAAATCAAACAATCAGGTAAAGCTGAAAGTTTCTCAAAAGTCGTATGTGATACTCTACGTAAAGATCTCAAATGAATTTGATTGGGAAACCATTTTGACGGAATTTAAGACATAGATAAAATTACTTTTCAAAATCACACAACATTTGACATCTAGATAGAGTATCAAATGGAACTACTCCTCCACATCCACCCCAAATGAATTCTTGACATGAATTAGTTGTTTCATCAAAATAATATCTAATTATGTTACCTTTACACAAACCAACATCAGGCTTTAATTCACAACTATCAATTTCTTTTTCTTTTGATTCATCATTTACAACAAATTTGATTACACCCATGAAACGATTATCAGAATTTGTAATTCTAAGTGACATGGTCCACGAGTCAACTTGTGTACTCTCATCAAATTCAGGGGTTCCAAAGTATACACCCCTATCTCTAGCCAAATACCACCACTCTTCATCAGATTGATCATAATCAGTCGTTCTTTGACTCATTGCAACATTTGCACCATGTGCATTAGTTAGAATGATTTCTTGCAGTAAACCTTCATTGAGTTCCTTTGAAAACATAACCATATTTGCAAATAATTCAGATGCTTCGTTATCCATTACCTCTTTCATAGTGTTAGTTTTAACATGAGATTCTGATGTAACCCATTTTTCTTCTCGTTCTGCAATTAGTAATTGAATGTCATCAAAATTATCAAAATTACTATTTGATGTGTCTAAAAGATTATGCACTAGAGGGGATTCTAAAATTTCTGAGGCATTATCGATTTTTGATGCCCATACTCCAAGAAGGGGATCAGATTCATCTTTTTGATTTACTTGTTTTACCATGACATCAAGTTCATTTTTTGCATCAAGTTTTAGAATATCTAATTGTACATCTATTGAAGATAATTTTCCACTAGTAATTGATACTGATTGTTTTTCAGGTAATTGGAAAACCATACTCAGAGTATCACCAGGTACTACATTTCGTGAATTTTTAATGGATGTAATTATTCCATCAAGGCAAACTACATCCAATGAATCATCACAACTATCACTTTGAGTCATGGATAATCGGATAACATTGATTCCAAAAATACTTGAACTTACAATTGTTCCTTTATCTCCATCAATTAATGTCCAATAAACTCTATTTGCCAATTGATCATCATGTACAACTTTAGATTTTGCAGAGAAATGACTTAGGACATATGGTTCTTCAGCAAATGCTGTTGTTGGGATTACTACTAAAAGACTCAAAGAAACAGAAAATAAAATTAATAGTTTTAAATTCATTATGCTCACTTCAAAGATTCACTAGAATAAAAATATCCTCAAAAATTATGTCAAATCATTTAATGATAAACCAACACATTCAAAAAATGTTCTATCTTTAATTTCTGAATCCCATTTTTGATGGAATTTATAGGTCATGATACTGTCATCTAAAAATAATTCATAATTACTTCGAGTACATTCTGAATAATCCCATTCTTGAATCAAAGAATCATCTCCTGCCAATACGTTAACTGAAATATTAAATGATTCAGGAATTTTTCCAGGATTGATGTATTGACTTAGAATATCATAATACCATTCTTTGTCCTTACTTGGAAGAGATTCTAAATAGAATTGTTTCACGTCAGTATCTAGATTATTTGTAGGACTCAAAAACCTAGATTCACCATTTACAGGAACAAATTTTGAGAAAGTATCTGAAATTTTTGCAGGAGAAATATCAGATCCCTCAAAGGTTATAGAAAATGATATTGCACGTTCATCAAAAGTTGGAATTGGTTGAATTAGATCCTGAGAATAAACATGATTGGAAGAGAATTTTGAGAGTGCCCATCCTTTATCTTCAAAGGTTGATACATGTTCATCTTTGATACACACTGCAATATCTTTTGGAGGTCTAATCATTACAGATTTACCATCATTGCAAACAGTTTCCTCATTTGGAATGTCAATTAATCTCTGAGTTGATGGAGAGAGTTTTTTCAGATTCCCAGTAGTGTCAAATGTAGGGTCTTTTAATGGAGATACTAGTAAATCCAGGCCTATACAATCAATTACTCCTTGAGAACGAATTTCAGGTTCTAGTGAGGGTACAAACTTTACATAAAAAATTTGATCATTGTAAAAAGTACTAAAATCAGTTACCATGCAATCAGAATATTGTCCTGAAAATAAAACAGTGCCATCACCTGTTACTACATCATATCTAAAATCAAAATTCTCAGGATCCTTACCAGTGTTTACATATTTTCCAACAAAATCATAAAAATCTTCATTAATTACATTTGAAAGTCCAGTTAACATTAGATTATTTTCCGATAACGTATTTACTTTTTGCAATAGCGCAGTTGATTTTTGATTTTCAAACTCTCCACCATCAACATGTGCAAGATAAAATATCGCCCTATCTGAATCATCTAAAACAGAATTTACATTTTCATATTTGAAATCATTTTTATCAAAATCAACTGAAAAACCTACACAATCAAAAGATGATTTATCTCTGATTTCAGATGTAGCTTTTTTCCCACTCATTGTAAAATAAAGCAGATTGTCTTGCAAGTATGTATCAAAACTTTCCAAATCACATTTTGAGTACTCCCAAGATTGTAAAACAGAACCTTCACCAGTTACCAAATCTACTGTAACATCAAATGGTTGAGGTGCTGTCATTCCAGGATTATAGTATTGGCTTGCAAACTCGTAAAATTCTTCCTTGTCCTTACTTGCCAAAGATTCCAAAGTGAATTGTAATGATTTTTGATGAGTGTTTGTTTGAATTATGGACAAATGTGGTTCATCTATTGCAACATAATATGATGAATCAGGGGTTTCTGGTGCTGGTTCAGGAATAGGATCTATAGGTTCAGGGTCAACTGGTTCTCCAGGATCATCACAGTGTGGTGGAGGGTTGTCATTATCACAGGGGTTATTTCCAGGATGATCAGGATCATCACAGTGTGGAGGACGATTATTTGGTTTGTCACATGGGTCATTTCCATTTCCATTTCCAAATATTGTAGAAATATTAGTCATAGAATTAGTAGATACAGCAGTACTTACTGATGAACCATCATCTTCATTGGAATAGACAGTTGCCTTTCCTTCAACAAAACGATATGAAGTCTCACCACGTTGCTCAATTGTTGGAATAAATTTTCCAACAGTATGCATGATTAGTGGTTTTGTAAAATCACCATCAGATAATGTAACTACAAATCGTTGAACACGATCATTTTGATTTGGAGTAAAATCGGCATAACTTAATGCATGTTCTGGAATATTTTCAATAGTTTTTGATGTTCCATCAAAAGCATATCCATTGCATTCAAAAATTGTTTTATCTCTAATCTCTGAATTAAATTCAGTTGTGAATTTTCGTTTGAATAATAAATCTTCCAAGAATGGTTTGTATTCTAAAACCTCACAATCAGTATACTTCCATTCTTGAATAGTTGTATTATCACCAGTTACAACATTAATTGTAGTTGAAAATGGTTCAGGGATAGAACCTGCATTGATGTATCTACTCATTAATTGATAATACCATTGATTATCTGTACTTGGAAGGGATTCCAAATAGAATTTTGGTTTTTCACCATAAACATAATTTGGTAGCAATAAGGGTAACTCTTCATTTGAAATTGGAGAGAATCTTGTAAAAGAAGTTAAAGTTTGTTCAGGAGAAATATCTGGACCTTCAAATGTAACAACAAAAGTTTGTGCACGTTCAAAATCATCAGGGATTATTGATGTTGTTTGTTTTGAAATTTCAGAGTTTAAATCAAATTTTAATCCTTTACAATCAAAATTTGTTTTATCTCTGATTTCAGAACCAAAGGTTTGTTTGAATTTAAAAAATAGTAAATTATCAATAAAAAATGTAGAGTAATTTGTTACAGAGCATTCTGAATAGTTCCAAGTTTGAATGATTTCCCCAGAACCAGATGCAAGATGAACAGATACATCAAATGGTTCAGGATCTTTTCCAGGGAGAATATACTTGCTTATTCCAACATAGAGGTCTTCTTTGTCTTTACTTGGAAGTGATTGTAAGGAAAAACTAGGCTCTCCATCAATGACATATCCAGGCATAAAAATAGGCAAATTTCTAATTTGTTTGATTGGAGTGAATTTTGAAAAAGATAATGATGGAATGGTATCCTCCAAGGCACCACCAGAAAACTCTACAATGATTTGTTTTGCCCGAGTGGTTTTAGATGGAGTGAAATTAGCAGTATCTAAATCTGAAGAATTTTCTTCAAGATTAAAATCAACAGAGAATCCCCCACAATCAAGATTTGTTTTATCTCTAATTTCAGATATCATACCTCCAACAAATTTTAGTTTTGCCAGATTTTCATCAAGATATGGCAGATAATTTGTAACTACACAATCAGAGTATTGCCATCTTTGAAGAATTGATGTATCTCCTGTGATTATATCCACATCAATATCAAATGGTTCTGGTTTATCACCAGAATTTATGTAACGTAAAATTATATTTTCATAAAACCATTTGTTCTCGGAGCTAAGAAGCGATTCTAATTCTAATCCTTTCTGAGAGGATGTAGAGTCACCATATTGTAAAGGTGTAAATTTTTGAAAAGTTGTAAAGATTTGTTTTTCTTTGATATCACCATTTGAGAAAGTCACTTGATATACCAGTGCACGGTCATTATCTGAAACAACAACATTGTCTGTGACTTGTTTTGTATTTTCATTGTATGCTGCCATGATTTCTTCTATAGTAGAACCATTATCAGTGACACCAGAAACTAAGTATGGAGAATAATCTCTTTCAAAGTATTGTAAGATTCCAATTCCAAAATCATTTGCAGAAAAATAATAAGGATCCCCCTCTACTGCAACAACAAAACCGGGAACTTGTTCTTCAGCAAATACTGTAGGAATTAATGTAGTTGCAAAGATAATTGGTAAAATAAAATATAATTTGAAATTCATTTTCAGTTATTTTACAAGTTCAACCATTGGTAATTGCCAACTCTTATCATAATATGCTTCAGTTGGAGAATACAATCTCATGTACACAAAAAATCCATCACCTTCGTTAGTTTTTACCCAATTATTTTCATAACCTTCAGGAGCTTCTGGTCCAAAATATACATCGTATGAGCCATCTTCATTTTGTATTAGAGTATCAGCAACAAGTGAACGAATTCCAGGTAATGGTTGTAATCCATTATTAATCATAGAACGTGTTTCTGCATCATAAACAACCATAGACCAAAAGTTTAGTGCAGGCACATCTGCTGGAATATTCAAGTGGTACAGATTTGAACCAATTAAGAAATTGTCATCAGAATCACGATAAGTTCCGATATATTTTGAACCCTTTCCTACAAGTTCAAGCACCATTGCATCTGCAGTGGTTATTGCCTGATAAGTGAAAGACAGTCTTTGTTCGATTTGGGTCACACCATTTTCATCTTCAAATCGTGGATTTTTAGTCATAAATGCCAATTCCCAATTCTTGTCAGGCCAGTAAAGGAATGGTTCTTTGACAGGTGAATCATAGGCAATATTTCTTGCCATTAAATCTGCGACAACTGCTGCTTTATCTAAAATATCTTTAGAATGTGTATCTGGTTCAAATGGTTCACCTGGAACTATTCCAATTGCATGCATCAATCCAATGAGATTTTTATCCTCAGGTCTAACTATAGTCTCTTTAGAATAAACTTCATGTAAGAATTCCCAAAATCCTTCAGTGGTAGGATGCGATAGCTTTAATGATTCTCCAGCAACATCAAAGAATTCTACTTGAGGAGAATTATTAATTTCAGATAAAGGATAGATGTTTACTTTTAAAAGTAATTCTTCAGCTGTTGCCATATCTGGTGCGTTAACAAACACACGACCCATAGCTAAAAATTGTAATGTATCAGATTGCATAACAAAATAATTTTCAGTTTCTCCATCAAAAGGTGCAGAAAGTTCTCCATCATAATTCGGAGGAAGGAACAAAAAGTGTGCTTCTTTTCCTTCATTAGGTCCTACTATTCCCCAATCAGTAATTACTTGTTGGTAAATATTATCTGCATGACCTTGAAGATTACCTTCAGGCATTTGAACTACAATTGGACCATCAGAAAGATCTTGAAGGGATAGAAAATACAATACAGAAGTGTTTCCAGTTAAAAGTTCAATTTCAGAATTCATAAAATCAGACCAATATAGAATATCACCTGCAGATGCACCTACTTTGTCTTGTTCATAAAAAATTCCGGCACCACCAACTGCAGGGAGTGCAAGATGGTAAACTTGAATTGCACGTTGGAAAAATAATTCGTCACTAAGAAGTTCTTGAGATTCAGTAGTTAGATAGTCATGATCTATAGTAATTGTTCCACTTCTAGTCTCAATTTTTTGTACACCTAATGGTAGTTCTTCTTTTATTGGTTCAGTTACAGGAGCCTCATCTAGCATAGTTCCCCATCCACGTTGTACTAATTTGTCTGCAGTACTAGAAGAAACACAAGCAATTTTTCCTTTAGAATTTTCAATCCAAACTTTGTCAATACAGATTTGATTTGATTCTGCAGCTTCAGTAAATGGAATTGCAGGTGAAATTCCCATAGAGAGAATTAATGGTATAAGTGCAAAAATAATTAATTTCACAAGAAATGATAATTTTAATTCTGATTTAAGTGAATGGTAATAAAATTACAAATCTCGAAATTTTACCAAGTTGTAAAAATACGATGCATTGGTTTGAACAGTTCCTTTTTTAGGAATTTTCTGTAACCCTAAATTCCTTGATTCAAGTGCTGCCTGTGCAGCCCCTCCAGCAAAACATAATGCCCACAAAAAGTCTTTTTCTTTGAGCATGGTACAACAAAATGTAGAACAAAAGATATCGCCAATACCAGTAGTATCATGAACTTGTTTGTTTGGTAGTGAGATAGAGTAAACTTTGTCTTTGACTAAAAGAGAAACTTCAGTTTTGTTTGTTAGTATAACGTGCTCTACACCTTTTTTCTGTAATGCCAACATCATTTCATCATGAGTGCCATTAACAATATGTTGTGCTTCTTCAGGATTTACCTTGATAGCATTAACACCAGATAAGTCAATATCATTTTTTTCTAAAACAATATTATTTTGAGAATCTTTTTGTCTCAAAAACCCTTGAGGATCAACGAAAAGAAAATTAGAATCCTTTTTGATTTGGTTTAGAGTGTCATTTGTTATTTCATGATATATTGGACTAACAAGATGACCGTCAGCATCAACACTAGTGTAATCAATTGGATCACATTCGTGTTCTAGTTTTAGAGTTCTATCTGCACCAGTAATAGATATTGCAAATTTTGTAGTATCATTTTGAGATTCAGAATTACCAAAATTTATTTTATTTTCAGTAAAGTATTGTTTTGGAAAGTTTGGTCCAAATTTAGTATACAAATCTACATCAAACTTGAATTGCCTTGCAGTAATCCCACAATAACATGCAGAACCACCAATTTGCTCATAATTTGTTCCATTAAGGGTAATAGTATCAACAGCACAGTGAGCAAAAACAGCTAATTTCATTTCTCTTGGTTCAATGTATAACAGATTTAGTTTTTTGCATTTTTTTTCTCAATGCAGTCTTTACAGAGAATCGTACCTTTTTCGGAAATGATCTCCACACCAGATGTATAGCAACCATGACACAAACCACGCATTACGTATCAATTACTATACAACGATCTAGAATTAAAACATGCAGTGTTTTTTGAGATAATTGAGGCTCAAATCAGGTATTTTTTTTCAAAAATCCTCAAGAATATAAGTAGGCAATTCCGTTTACCGACATGCCACTTAAGCGTGCAAGTAGAGGTCGTACTAAAGGAGGAAAAGGATCTTCAGGTACAGTTCAATGTACAAACTGTGGTCAAACAGTTCCAAAAGACAAGGCCAAAAAAGTAACTTCTAGATTAAATCTTGTAGAACATACATTGGCAAAAGAACTACGTGCACAAGGCGCATACATTGCATCACCAACAGTTCTAAAACACTATTGTATTTCATGTGCAATTCACTTTAAAATTCTAAAAATCAGATCAGCTGATAATAGAAGAAAACGCGGTAAACTTCGTTAGTCTTCTTTAATATTTTTTGTAGTTACAATCATTCTCTGAATTAAGGTAATTCCTGCAATTATTACAACAATGATTACAGCGTATTCCATAAAACCAATTATTCCAATTATTGCAATTGCTAACAATCGTTCTGCACGTTCACCAATTCCAATTCCTTGTAGTTTTACATTGATGATATCAGATTTGGCTCTAGCATAACTTACCAATAGTGATAGTGTGATTGCAAGAAATACCAAATACGGTTCTGCATAACCACCAACTAGTATTCCAAAAAATATTGCAACTTCAGCAATTTTATCAAACATTGAATCCATGTACGAGCCTTTTTTGGATGTCTTGCCAGTTACACGTGCTACTTGTCCATCAACCATATCAAAGAATCCAGAAACTAGTAACAAAATTCCTCCAATAATTAATCCAAATTCAACACCCATTCCATAAACGATAGCTGAAAGAATTGCAAAGCCAAGACCTACTGCAGTCCAAAAGTTAGGAGATAGTCCAGTAGACGCAAATCCACGACCAATTTTTTCTAATGCAGGCTTTAGAGTGTCTCTAAGATTGTTTAACACGAAATCTCACCAAATCACCATCTAATAAAGTGAACAGGATGTAAAATAAGGTTAAGATTTTTAAAATAAATAATTTATTGATGGTATGAAGTTTAAAATTAATTGTTTAACCCAGATCCACCACAGTATTTGTAATTACAGGTATTTGACGTTCTACAGTTAATGAAGCACCAGTTGCAACAATTAGTTCAACTTTAATCGTATCTAATGCAGTTGGTCTATCAGATGCAGAATATGCCACTATTAATACAGCATGTTCACCTTCATCCAATATATCATTGGCACTGGATTGTTGTGGCCAATAGATAAATGCCGAAGTAGAAACAGGGGAATTTCCAGTTACAGGGTGTGCTAAATCGAAATCACTAAATGATGTACCACTCTCACTGGTTGCCTGTGTAAATGCTGCAGATACGGATTTATGTTCTGCAGTATAAATTGGACCATCGTATATATCATCATACTCTACAGAATTACTTAGATATTTCACAGCAGTGGTTGCAGCAGATAAACTAACTTCATCACCACCAGAAGTAATCTTTATTGGAATTGCAGTGGCATTGAGATACGGAGTGGTATCACATCCACCTGCAGCTAGAGTACAACCTACACCAGTAACTTTACCAGCAACTTGCATGCTACTACTTCCCTCACCCAAACTAGAGATGACGGTGGTCTTTGCCTTTTGTGAAGTAGTGAATCCCATGTTAAGTACAACAAATGCTAAGGCTGCAGCAACGATTACAAATGCAATCATTACTATTGCAGACTCTACACCGATGACTCCACGATGAGAATGTCGCGTTGCCTTTCGATGTAATTTCATTGATAACTAAAAAGAGGAAAATGGTATAGCATAGCGTGTGTTTGGGCTGAACAATCAAAAAAAAATAGAAATTATTCAAAATTTAACCTCAAATTGACTGGAATTAACACTAGTAAAACATCAGAATTAAGAAAGATGATATATCAAATTTTCTTGTTAACTTGCAGATAGGTTCATGGCAATCATAGTAGACATAATTTTTGCAGCAAGTGAAGCTGTTGCACCATTATCATGATACGGGTTTAGTTCCACAATATCCACACCAGTCACTTTACTATCTTTGAAGGAATCAATCAAATCAAATAGTTCACGGGAGGTAATTCCAGCAGCTTCTGGATTACCAACACCTGGAGCAAATGCGGGATCCAATACATCAAGATCAAAGCTAGAATAAATTGAATCAAATGAAGACACATGGTCTTTTAACAATTGAGGTCCTTTACCTTCTCTGATTTCTTTATCAGTAATTGTTTTGATGTTATTTTCTTTGAGAAATGATAATTCTTCTGCAACAAATGCACGAGCACCAACATGTAAGATGTTGTCAGCACCATTTTCCTCAACTATACGTCTGAGATATGATGCATGACTTAGTTTGATATCTGCAAATTCATCTCTTAAATCATAATGTGCATCAAAGACAACATAACCCGTCTCTTTTGGGAAACTAGGATAAGTACCATATGTAATTGAGTGTTCACCACCTAAAATGAAAAGTTGTTTTTGTTTTGCTACAAGTTCTTTAGTAATTTTTTTTACCATATCAATCATTTCGGATGCTACAACGGTATGGCGAGTATTTCCCAAATCTTCAATATTTGCAGTCTCCAAATCTATACCAAGTTCTGGATGAAAAACTTCAATGTTGTTAAATGAATCACGAATTGCATCTGCACCAAATCTGCAACCAGGTTTGTAGGAATGAGTTGAATCAAATGGAATTCCAAATACAGTAGCTACAGGCTCAGAATCATCATCAGATGAAGTGATTAGCGGGTTTTTGTTCATGTATAAATCAAGAAAACTCATATCAACTACACCATTAGTTGCGGTCTCTTTGATAGGTATACAGGTAAATTCAAACCAGTGAAAGGTTTACCCTTTGTTTGTTCATTAATTTCCTTTAAGAAATCATCAAATGAGATTTCTCTAACATCGCCTGTTTTTCTATCACGAATACTAAGATTTGCAGAATTTTTTTCTTTTTCACCAATGACTAGAATGTATCTTATCCATTCCTTTTCTGCTTCACGAATTCTTTTTCCAATACTTTCGTTTCTATCATCAATGTCTACTCTAACGTTACTTGATGTTATTTTTTCAAATAAATCATTACTAAAGTCATTGAATTCATCTTTTAATGGAATGATTCTCACTTGAGTTGGTGCAAGCCATAATGGGAATTGTGGTTTTCTTCCTTCTTTGGAATCTTTAGCAGCTTTTTCTAATAATGCATAAATGATTCTCTCAATTGCACCACTAGGGGAATTGTGTAAAATAATCGGATGTTGTTTTTTATTATTCTCATCAACGAATTCTATTCCGTATCGCTCACCGTTTTCTGTATCAATTTGATCAGTAGATAATGCAGATGCCTTTCCTAAATTATCAATAAAATTAAATTCCCATTTTAACACAAAGTAAAAGAATTTCTCCTTCCACATTTCAACTAGAACTGGTTTGCCATGTTTTTTTACTAGTTCCTCAATTGATGATTTATTTTCATTGTAAAAGTCCTCAGTAAATCTAATTGCCATATCATAGTCTGATTCATCAATTCCTAATTCATGAAGAACATTCTGAGATAACTCAAATCGAATTTTAATCTCATCTATTGCTTGAGGTAAATCTTTACAAAATGCATGACAATCAGGCATAGTAAATGCTCTTAATCGTCTCAATCCAACTAGTTCACCTGATTGTTCTCGTCTGAAACTATATCGTGTTAATTCATAGAGTTTGTATGGTAAATTCTTAAAAGACATTTGGAATTGATTTGCCATTAAGAATTGTCCAAAGCATGCAGCAAATCTCAAAAATAATTTCTTTCCATCTGAATCAATATTGTATTGTCGTGCTGGAAATCGATTAAAGTAACTAACCATACTTGGATGTTCTGAATCATACATGATTGGAGTTTCAACTTCATATCCACCATACTCTTTTACTTTATCATTTACAAATCGCTCAATTAATGATTTGATCAATCTCCCATTTGGGAAAAATCTCATGTTACCAGAATCAGAAGCAGGTTCATAATCTGCAATTGCCATTTTTTTCATCAATGCAACATGTGGTGGAGGTTGGTCTACACGACGTACTTTGGCTGATTCGTATTTTGCCAAAATTTCTAATTTCTTGTGTTTACTAAAATTAAAATCAGCAATGTTGGTTAATGCTCCATCAGGTGTCATTATTTTCCAGTAAGAACGAATTTTTGATTCTCCTTTTAGTGCATCAGAAGTAATTTCTCCAGAATCTCCAGAGTCCGAATCTTTTGTGATTACTTTTGAGCTCTCAGCTAAAGGATGACCTTTGACTTGTAATTTGTAAGATTTAGTCCAACCAAATGGTGAATGAGATACTTCAAGATCTGATGCACCATCTTCCATCTCTTTGAGTAGAGATATGGCAACTGATGGTTTTGCCAGATTTGAGCTAAGATGAGCATAAGGGTATAACAATAATTTTTTACAACCAATTTTTTCCATTGAATTTTTAATCTGAGAAATAGCATTTTGTGCTACAGATGAGTCATCACCATTTTCCATTGCGACAAATGCAACTACAAGTTCTTCTAGTTTCTGAGTTTGAGGATCATCAATATCTTCTGCTGATTTAATCTCTTTTTTTGTTGGAGTATACTCTATACTATCACAATGTAATTGTAATATTCGCATGTAATCACGTTTTGAATGCTCATAAATATACGATTCTCAAAAAAATGCTCAATTCAAGAAATAAAGTATGCTCAAAAACAGTTAATTTTTGTTTGAATTATTCAAACACAATTATTTTATTATGACCTTAAGAGATACGATGTAACATGAAATCAGTTCTGATTATCGATGATAATGTAGACATTGTAGATTCAATGGTTGAAGGGATGGATATGTTTGGAATAGAAGTAGCAGGAAAAGCATATGATGGATTAGAAGGGGTAGAGCAATTCAAAAAATTACAGCCAGATATAGTGTTATTAGATATCATGATGCCAGATTATGATGGATTTTATTTGTTAGATAAAATATTTGGAATTAATCCAGATGCTAAAGTTATTGTTGTTTCAGGAGACATCAAAGAAGAGACAAGGGAGAAATTAGCAACTTATGATTTACTTGCATCATTTTCAAAACCAGTAAAATTTGCTGAATTATCTAAAGTAATTAATTCATGAAATTTTCTCACGCAAAGCAATTACTGAACGTAAAATTAAACCAGATATGCCGAGATTAGAAATTAAAAAATCCTTTGCTCTAGATAGAGAGTCATCACCACGAAATCCTTCATCATAAATCATTTCAATTGAACCCTTGTCAGTATCTACAAATGATGTGATTAGTGAGTAATCACCTAATTTGTCATCAGTTCTTTCAAGATACAATCTTAATTCAACTTTGGAAATTTTAAACTCGTCTTGAATAAAGTCACCTGAAGAAAATAACACCTCAGTACAATCAGGAGTTTTATCTACACGACTAGGATCATACAAATCAATTATTTTCATGTGTCATTATTTCAAATCATTGCTAATTAAGTAATATTTTATTTTGAATTTACAAAAATCTAACATTACCTTGCGCAAGTATTATTTACAGCCAAAATTTATTTTTTAAAGTGGACCCACACAAATTTCATGGCAAAGATATTCCCCACATAAAATTAGATGAGAAAATGACTATAGAGGATTTAGTCAATGTGTTTGCAAGTTCAGGATTTAATGGAAGACAACTTGGCGATGCTGCAAAACTTTATGCAAAAATGATTAAAGATGATGCAACAATTTGTCTTACAGTTTCAGGAGCATTAACACCAGTAGGTTTTGGTGGAATAATTAAAACATTAATTGAAAGAGGTTTTGTTGATTGGATTGTTACAACGGGTGCAAATGTGTATCATGAAGATCATTTTGCATGGGGTTTGCCAATCAAGCAAGGAAATTTCAATGTTGATGATATGAAGTTATATGAAAATGAGATTGTACGGATTAGAGATATTTACATTAAATTCTATGAAACATTAGAAGCAGAAGATCAAGTGATTCAAAAAATGTTTGGTGAAGATTTTCCAGACAAACCATTTACGACTGCAGAATTTTGCAATCTAATGGGTAAGATGAGCAAAGAGAATTCAAAACATCCTGAAAAAAGTTTCATTACATCAGCTTATGACTATGATGTGCCAGTATACATTTCAACGATAAAAGATTCATCATTGGCATTGAATTTGGCAGTTCATAGACTAAAAGATAAAACATACAATCTAGATTTTGTCAGAGAGATAATAGAGCAGGCAGCAATACTATATCATTCAAAAAAATCAGGCATTTTGGAATTAGGAGGAGGAGTTCCAAAAAATACAGCTCAGCAAACAGGTCCACTACTTGATCAAATTCTTAGAAGAAATGATGGAGGACAAGATTACATTATTCAAATTACTGATGCCAGACCAGATACAGGAGGATTATCAGGTGCAACTCTACAAGAAGGAAAAAGTTGGGGAAAAGTGCAGGATGCACACAATGGAATGGTTACAGTTTATGCAGATGCAACTATTGCATTTCCAATTCTTGCATTGTATGTTCTAAGTAATCAAAAATCAAGAAAACCAAAAAGATTATACAAAAAATTAGATGAAATGTATGACAATCTCAAAAAAGATTATTTGAAAAACCCAAAAAATCAGAAAAAATTAAAAAAGAAAAACTAAAACTTGTCGAATCTAGCACGTTCAAGATCTCGATCACCTTTGGATTCCTTTTTGTATTCTTTGTAATGTTTTTTACAAAGAACAGTTTTCTTACCTCCAGAATTTACTCTAAGACCGGCATTTTCGACTTTGGAAGTGTTTAGAGAGCGGGCACCATCTTCGTCACATCCATCAACATTGCATTTTGCACCTTTAGATACTATACCCATACTAACTATCCGAGAAGATGTTATTTATATTTGAAAAATTTCTGATTTATCAAATAGTAATTTTATTCATCAAGTATCTCTATCGTTTATAAGAGGATTATTTTTTTCCAAAAACATGGCTGGCGCAAAAAACCAAAGTGGTGGAAATAAAGACAAATCACCAAAGGACACAAAGAAAAGTAAAAAAGACAAGGGAGAAGGCGGTCCAAGAAAAGCAGAGATCACAGTTATGGTAAATGAAAAACAAGGATTGAAAATTATCGAGCATACTAAAGTAATCACAGTTCAAGACTTAGCAAGACAAACAGGTGTTAAAATTTCAGCAGCAAATGCATTTCTAGTAGAATCAACTAAAAAAGGAATTGTAAAAAGAGTTGGCGGTTATTCAGGTCATCATTTGTATCAATCAGTTTCCTCATAGATACTCAACACATCTCCAGATTTCACATCATTTAACACATCAATATTTTCAGCTAACTTTCCTATTGGAGTCATTGTTTTTGCAAAAACTACATCACGTGTAAAAAAACAGATACTTCCAGATGAGGGTAAAAATGCGACATCACCTTTTTTAAATTCTGTTCTTGCTCTCTCAGTTCCAGAATCAACACTTGTTTCAAAATACAAAATACTTTTTCCTAAAAGATGAGCGTGACCTTCCAATGGTATAGATCTCATAATTACTCCAACAGTTCGCGGAGACAAATGACGTTTAAGATCACATTTGATTTTTCCTTTACCTCTAATTTCTAAAATTAGTTGTTTTTTGGAGACAGAAAGCGTACTCAATTTGTAGTTTCAATTCATTAGAATATATAACGTTTTAAGAAAATTTCGGTACTTGTCTGATGCTAAAAATACGGAAGTACTTGAAACTCCAGAAATTGAATCAGAAGTAGAGACAAATGCAGGATTAAACAAAGCACTTGAAACTTATCGAAAATTAATAGAGAAGAAAAATGGCAAAGATGAAACATTAACTGAAAAAGAACAAGAAGGTTTAGAGAAAAAAATTAAAGAAATTGAAGAAAGAGAAGTCGTTGAAAGAATTGAAGATCATGAGGCAATGGAAATCCCATGTGAAAAAAATAAGATTACAATTGGACCTCCAACATTAACTAGATTTGAAAAAGCAAGAATTATGGGAGCAAGAGCATTACAATTATCATTAGGAGCACCACCATTTATTCCAATTCCAAAAACTGCAAGAATTTCATTAGACATTTCAATGGAAGAACTTGAAGAAAGAGTAATCCCAATTACAATTAGAAGAGTGCTTCCAAATGGGGATTACCAAAATATTCCAATTGATTATTTTGAAAAATGAATCAATGGTCGATAAAACTTAAAAGAACTAAAAATTTCTAAATGTTGAATAATGCTCATGGAAGAGATCAAGGAACCGCATGGTCAAGAGCAGACCGAAAAGTCTGAAGATACCATCATAAATATTGGATATGACCCAGTTATGCAAACAGCTATAGAGGTATTACCCATTTTAGGAAATAAAAGAAAAGTAATTCTAAAAGCAAGAGGAAATTATATCCCAAATGCTGTAGCAGTTGCAAATATCATTACAGAAAAAATGCTAAAAGGTAATTCTAAAGTTCAAAAAATCATACTAGATACAGAATCAGCTGCTGGAATAGGAGATATGACATCAACTGTTGAAATTATTTTAAATAAAATCTAATAAACGCTGCCAGGACCTTTGAGAAGCATATTTTCACATTCTTTACAAACTTGTTCATCAATGTTTGATTCAAGATTGTGATGAATCTCACAAATCAACAGACTTGATTTGATATAATTACACAATCCAATGAATTTTGAAAGACTGGATGGTGTGTATGCTAAATCAGATGACAAACTATCACATAGTTCATTTATCATGATTGCAACTTGTTCTTCTTGCAAAAGCTTTGCAATCAAAGATGGATCACCGCGTGTTCCACGAATGTAATTACTTACTGCAGCTTGAGTTACTCCAAGCATTTTAGAAATTTCATCTTCTCTAATATCATGTTCTTCTGCAAGTTTTTTAGCAAGAATTGCACGTAATGCAGGAATTAGAGTTTTAGATTCAATTTCAGCTGGAAGTAGCATTCGCTTCATATGCATTTTATAATGAATTTAAAGTTTGCAATAAGCAGTGATTTTTCAAAGAAAAGATTAGGCATACCTATTTTAATTTCAAATCTATGTGTAACATATTGGATAATCTTTCCAAGGATCTTTACAGTACCATAGAAGAATCATGTAATTTGTGTAATTCAAATTTAATTTCATTATCTGGAGGATTAGATAGTTCAATAATTGCACATTTTCTAAAAGAAAAAAAACCAAAAACCATTGCAATTATTGCAGAAGACTTTGTTTCAACTGATCTCACATATTGTCAAATGATTTCAAAAGAGATGCAATTACCATTATCGATTTACAATGTAAAAACTACAGAAATTCTTGAAGCAATTGAAGAAACAATAAAAATTTTAAAAAACTTCAACGATATTGAAATTAGAAATAACATAGTAATGTATCTGGCAATAAAGTGGGCAAAAGATAACGGTGAGAGATCAATTATTTCAGGGGATGGTGCTGATGAATTATTTGCAGGGTATAATTTTCTCATCAACAAACAAGAAGACCAATTAGAAAAAGAGATCAAAAGAGTTTGCTCAATAATGCATTTTCCAACACAAGAAATTGGTAAATCCCTAGGGATAACCATTGAATCACCTTTTCTAAATAATACAGTAATAGAATTAGCAAAATCAATCCCTGCAAATCTGAAAGTTAAAGAGGAGAATGGAAAAAGACACGGAAAATGGATTTTACGAAAAACATTTGAAGAATTTATTCCTAAAAGAATTACTTGGAGAGAGAAATCCCCAATGCAGGAAGGATCAGGAACATCAGGATTAACTGAGTTATTTGATTCAATTATTGGTGAAGAAAGTTTTGTTGAGAGAAAATTAACGGTTGAAAAAGAAGACGGAGTAGTAATTAGAAGTAGGGAATCAATGCACTATTATGAAATTTTTAAGAAATTATTTGGAAGTCCAGTTGATAAAGAATCAGAGAATAATTGTCCATATTGTAAACATACAGTAGAAAAGTCTTCAAAGTTTTGTAGAATGTGCGGAGCTTTTCCCATCTAAGAGTTATTTTTGTATTTACGAGGTTTTTTTATGAAAATTTTTCTACAACCATTACAACAAAAATAGAAATTCTTACCATCATGTTCATGAAGTAATGCTAATTCTTCATCAAGTTCAATTCCACAAACAGGATCTACTGGCACAAATTTTTCTTATGTGAATTCTATTTATAGATTGAGAAAAAGAAATTATGAATTAATAATTTCAGTGATTTTTTTTGGCAAAATACCATAATCAGTATCAGGTTCAGATACTACATACAAGATATCCTCACCAAGAGGCACACTAATTGCAAGTGCACGTTCACGTGAAGCCATGGCAAAATTTACACATCCTAGTTGTTTATCAAATTCTTTTCTCATTTTGACGCGTAATGCAAGTTCCATGAAAATCATTTCATCATCCTTTTCACTCTCTAAAGGTTCAACATTTTCTTTCATACCACCTGCTACTAATCTACCTCGCTCATTAATCACACCTGCAAATCTAATTTTAGGGTCAATTGCAAGAATGGAATCACATACCTTAGGGTAATCATAAATTTTGTCTGCCAATTTATTCACATCTAAGTGATCGCTATTTAATCCTTCCACAGAAATTCTGTTGTGAAATTAATTATTATGAAGTTAATGTTTTTACTAATTTTAAAAATTCATCATTAGAGAGTGCAGGAATTTTCATAATCTCAGTATTTTCAGAAACATGTTCTGATGATTTTTGACCTACCAAAGGAGCTAAAATACCAGGAGTTGATCTAATGAATTGTAATGCACGCATAGCGGGTTTAAGGTCACAAAATTCAGGCATTGCACCAGGATTCAGTAATCGCCCTTGCATAAATGGCACACTGGTAAAAACACCAATTTCTAAGTTCACTGCAGCCTCAAGTAAGGAAACAGGTTGGTCCCCAATCAGTTGTGTTTTACCAAGTAATGCTTGGTCATATGCCAAGTTAAATGGTAATTGAATAAATCGAAATCCATGATTTTCCCCACCGACTTTTTTTGCAAGATTTACTGTATCTTCAAGTGAAAGGTATTGAGGATTATCTTTTGCAACTCGGAAACATTCCCAAGTAGCCATTCCATAAAATCGAATTTTTCCCTCTTTACGTTTTTGTTCATATAATTCAAAAACAGACTCTAAATTTTTTAGAAATTGTTCTTTGGAGACATCTTTGATTTGACCTTCAATTGCATTGTGCAAATACATTAAATCAATGCACTCAACATCAAGATTTTTCAAACTTCTATCTAATTGATCTGAAAGGTAAGGTACAGTCATACAATGATATCCCGAAGTAATATCACCTTCTTTGACAACTCCTTTGTCAGTATACTCTGCCTTGATGTATTCCCAAAAACCAAGTTGAACATCAGCATCATTTGTAACATAGCCATTTTTTGAGCTAAGAAATATTTGATCCCGTGTAATTTTTCCATCATTCACTAATTCAGATATTGCCTTTCCTACTGAGCGTTCTGCTTTTTGAGAACGATAATTAATTGCAGTGTCAATTACGTTGATACCAGAATTAATTGATTGTTTAACAGCGCTAGTAACTAATTCATCAGTTTTATTATCAGGATCTCCGAGATAAGTTCCGATTCCAACATTAGATAGAGAAAGGTTCTGAAAATCATTAAAATTGACAGAATTTATGCCTGAATTTTTGGCAAATTTTTGAGTTCCATCAGATGTAGCATAACCTGAAATCATACAGGTTTACATTTTTTACTAAATTTATGTTTAGAGAAATTTTAGATTTATTACAATAATGGAATCAAGAAACTAATTACAAACAACACACCAGTAATCCGACTAAACATCAAAGTAGATGCCATGTATGGAACCAATTCATCCACAGAATCATAATTTTTCTTTAATCCTAAACCTGATTTTATCATTAATGGAATACCAATAAATGAAATTAAAGAAATTATTGGAAATAATTCAAGTGCAACACCAATCAATATGGCACAATAAGAAATTAGAGGAAAAACCCAAAATAGTTTTACGGCATTTTGTTTTCCAACTACAATGACTAGTGTTTTTCTGCCCTTTGATTTGTCAGCATCATGATCTGGAAATGATACAATGAATAAAACAAGTGAAGATAATGAACCAACAATGATTCCTGCAAGAATTGATTCAAGGGTAATTTGTCCTGATTGAATAAATATAGTTCCAATAACAATCATCGAACCCTTTACTGCAACAAAAAATTCACCTAAACCAGAATCAACAATTTTGGTAGAATAAAAGTAAATTGACAATATTGCAAATCCCAAAATTATCGCAATGGTAAATCCATCAGTAAATACAAAATAACCACCAATGGCTGCACCAATTATTAAAAATGCAACACCTGCACGGTAAACGGATTTTGGTTTAAGTAATCCTTCAGGTAAAACGCCAGTACCACCACTCATTTTAGTACGTTTAGTTGTAGTATCAATTCCTCTTTTAAAATCCCAAAAATCATTTAGCAAATCTACACTTGCATGTAGAGCCATTACTCCTGCAAATGTTAAAGCAGCATCAAATGCATCAAATGATGAATTTTGCCACCAATTTAATGCTAGACCTACAGAAACGGCAATTATTGATGCAAGTAAAAATCGTACGCGAATAACTCGTAGCCAAACAGAGAGCATTAGAAATTCTGATAATTTTTCAGTATAATATTCATGAGTTTTGAAATTGACTATCGTTTATATCAAAACTAGATAAAATATGCCTAATGATAATAGGCAAAATTGCAAAAAATGAGAAAATGATTAGATTTAACGAAGAGATAATTTGTAATAATTGCTGCAAACAGGTCCCAGGAGGATTAAAGACCGGAGAATCATATTACAAAACAGAGTCATTCAAAACAGAATTAGAAGATTTCAAAAAATCATATCTTTGTGGTATTTGTAGAGATAAAAAACGAATAGAAAATAATCACTAAAAATTAAATTAGAGAATCATCACTAACTTCAATTGGTTTTCTGCCCATAAATCCAGAATCCTTTTCATGCCAGAATTTTATCTCAGTTTCCCCATATTTCCAACAAAGCCAAACTTCTTCATCAAAGCGTTTTGAGGGAAAATCAAGTAAACCTTGCTCTATGCTTTTTACCACAACACCAGTATTTTCTAAAATTTCTACTGATTCATAAAATTTAGTTATTGCAGAATTTAGTGTTTGTTTGAGAGGGACGTATTCTTCAAAAGAGTTTGTACTAGAAATACTCATTTGTAATTGCTTTTCAATTTTTTTAATCTCATTTGTTTTTGCCAAAGCATCCTCATATTTTTTTATGACATCAGGAAGTGCCTCATTTGCCTGATTTGTGGTGAAAAATGCGAACATGTTGAAAATCAAGCCATCTTTGTTAAAAATCTTGATTGTTCATATTGAATGAACATCTGAACATATGGTTTTTCAAAAAAAATGTTTGTTTTTTTTCTCAAACACTAGTTGATATCATATCTATGAGGCTCATACTCATATGAGGAAATTTATGCACAGGACGGTCTCAAAAGAGGTAGAAATTGATCCAATGAATGCCCCCTCTAGAACAGTGTTTTTTGATCGTAGTAAATCAAATGGAATTGGTAGAGATGAACAATCAAAACCAGAACAAAATGACAAAAATGAAAAATCAATCATAAAACAGCCTCAAAATTTTCCTAAATCTTTAGAAAAATTTTCAGATTCAAAAGTATCTGATGAAAAATTTGAAGAAATTCAAAAGAAATTAGATATTGAAAAAGAATCCCACTCCAAAATCAAAAAAAGAGTAGAATTAAAAACAAAATCATACAAAAAAGCAAAATCCACACTAGTTGAAACTCAATCAAGACTAGATGATGTGATGAAGAGTGGAAATGCAGGTTTTGAACATAATAAATTAGAAATGATAGGGGAGATGTCTTCAAAAATGGCTCATGATCTTAGAAACCCACTTACTGTTTTACAAGCTCATGTAGAATTAATGCAGTTAAAACAAGAAAAACAACAAGATGAAAATTTGGCGTATTCACTAACTAAAATGGAAGATGCCATTACAACTATTACAAGTCAAATCAATGATGTAATGAATTTTATCAGAACACCAAAATTTCAGATGTCTTGTTGTAATTTAAAAAGTGTATTAGAAATAATTACAAAGGGAATGCATATTCCTACAACTGTCAAATTAGACTTACTTCTTGAATCCAACATGGTAAAATGTGATGTCATAAAGATTAAAGGCATAATAACAAATATCATTCAAAATAGTATTCAAGCAATTCAAGCAAAGGGACAAATAACAATTACACTCAAAGAAGTGGACAATTATGTACAAGTTGCAATTTCTGATTCAGGGGATGGAATTCCTGAAGAAAATCTTGAAAAAATCTTTGAACCGATGTTCACAACCAAAGCTATGGGTACAGGATTAGGTTTGGCTTCATCTAAAGAATTAATTGAAATGCATAAGGGCACAATAAACGTAAAAAATAATCCTACAACATTTACAATATCATTACCAAAATACAAGTTAGAATAATCATTTTGAATAATAATAGATGTAAATTTATTAAGAATTCATATCGAGTGTAAAATATGAGTGAAGATCAGTTAGAGGCAATAATTCTTCAAACCATCAATGGTGCAATGGCAACGATTCCAAATTACCTAGAGGAAATCAAAGAAAACAAAGAGGTTCTCAAAGTAGAAAATCCACAAGAATTTGTGTATGGAATTGTAATGGGAATGGCATTAGGCATGAGTGGAGCTATTCTTAGTGCACAAAAAGAGATGCCAACTGCAGAAGATCAAATCAAAGTCAGAGATTTAGTATACAAACACATTCCTGAGATAAGAGAACGAATTTTCAGTTGATAGAATTCAATAAAAAAGAAACAGAGTTTCTAGAAGAATTAGAGGAGGCAAGAATTGCGACATCTCATGATGACATATCGCATGTAAAACCAGTTTCGTTTATTTTTTACAAGGATTGGATTTTGGTGGCAACAGATTACAAAACACGGACATTTTCAAATATCAAATTAAATTCTCATACAAGCATTGTAATTGATATTTACAAATCAGGAAATCATAAGGCAATATGCATTCAAGGTAAATCAGAAATAATTGAAGAAGGTTCAGAGTTTAAAGAATTTTATGATATTTTTTATAAAAAATTTCAATGGGTAAGAAAAGATCCATGGAAAGAGAATGAAGCTCCGTTTTTAAAAATAATCCCAAATAACAAAATTAGTTGGGGATTAAAATAGAATGAAAATTAGTAATAGTATAAAATTTAATTAGAAACTTCAATTAGTTTTGATTTTTTCCATAAATGGGAACATAAAGTAAACATGTTTTCAACCATTTCTGAAGAATTCGTATACATAATTGAATCAGAATCATCATTTAGATCAATTGATTCATTCATTGCACCAGACATTGCCATTTGACTTTTTGATTCAATAACCATTCTACTTTTTGATGGTAGTTTTCCAACTTTGATTTGAGTAGCACCAAAATCTTCAAAAACTTTCATGAATTTTTCCTCACAAGGATTAGTGATTATCCTAACCTCACCACCAGCATCAATTCGTTGATGTATTTTATCTGGAATTGATGTATGGTGCATTCTCATCAAATCATCAGACGTAGTCACAAGAAAGATTGTTTCAGTAGAATTTTGAATCAATTTTCCAATTTTAGTATAGATATTTGATCTCCCTTGAATTATTGAAAAAGATGACATTTCTGTAGGTGTTGTTTCTTTTTGAAAAATTTTTAGTTCTTCAATAAGGGATGTAGATAATGTTCGTAATTTACTTGTATTTTCTTTCTTTGTTTGAATAATATTTTCAAATGCCTCAGAAGGATCCGTAGCACTTATCATAATTGGAGTTGAGGAGGTAGATTTTGTCATGCCCATTTCTTCTAATACTTTTAATGAACGGTAAGTCTTTCCACGATCTAAATCAAGTTTTTGAGACATTGTACCAACAGACATTGAACCCATTTTTAGTAAACTGATGTATATCGTTGCTGCTGCCTCATCTAGTCCAAAATGAATTAATGAACTGTAAATTTCATCCTTCTCAGTCATAATTTTTCTCCCAGATTAATTGTGATTTAATGTTACTCAATTTATCTATCTTAGAGGTAATGAGTATAATTACCTGGTGGAAAATGATCCATTTTATTGATTCCGTAGTGGCGTTTATTATGAAATTTTATACAAGAATACAAAAAATATTCAAACAATCAAACAATGATCAAAAATATATCAAATTAATGGAATAGATTGGAAATTATTTTTGTTTAGAAAAAAGAACAGTTCCACTATTCTGATTAAACAAGTTTCAATATACTATGTTCAGCTATTGAATATTGCAAACTCTAACCATGGCAGATGAGGCACTTTTCCTTATCTGCCATTGGCTCGAAGTAAAAATATACTCAAAAATAAAAAAACATCAGTGTAAACAATTAAGAAATAGGAGTATACAAAAATTAATCATGAGTAATAAAATAAAATGCTCCCACATTCTTGTAGAAAAACAAAGTGAGTCACTAGAGGTCTTAGAGAGAATAAAATCAGGTGAAAAATTTGGAAAATTGGCAAAAGAATTGTCAACTGACAAAGGAAGTGGTAAAAAAGATGGTAATTTAGGCTATTTTACAAAGGGGATGATGGTAAAACCATTTGAGGAGGCAGCATTTAAACTAGAAATCGGTGAAATGTCAGAACCAATTAAGACAGAATTTGGATATCATATTATCAAAAGATTAGGATAATTTTTTGAGTAAAGCAATACATAATATTATTTTCAATATCAAATAAAATCATGACAGGTATTTTAGAAAAAAATATAGATGAAATATTATCATATTTAGAAAAATCAATTAATAATTTAGCAAAAGATGCATTTGATAATTTAGAGATTGAGGGGGGATTTCAAGGAGTAGATGATTTTCTTCAAAATCAATTTGATGTCAGACTAGAGAATCTACTTTCATTAAAAAATAGCAGTATTCATCATTTAGAATCAGCAATGAAAAATAAAATTATTCAAAAAAAGCAATTAATATTTAAAAAAATATCAGAACAATATAAAAATTAGATAAAAGCATCTAGTCCTTTTTTTGATTCAGTTTCCTTGTTTTTCTCAAGGATTTTTGTCATTTTTTTACCCATACCTTTTGATGCAGTAATCTTTCTTTTTCCAATCCAATAATATGTCTCATCAATAGTATTTTTGGCAATTAACACCACAAGTTTTCCAGTATCTTTTCGTCCTGTCCTACCACGTCTTTGAATAAATCGAATCGAGCTTGGTACATTATCATAAAAAATTACTTGATTGACTTCGGCAATATCTAATCCCTCCTCTCCAACTCGAGTTGCAACTAGTACCTGAAAAATTCCATCTCGAAATTTTTGGACAGTTTCAATCTGTTTCTTTTGTTTTAGTCCGGCATCTCCTGCCTTTCCAATTAAAATTCCAGCAGAAACGCCCATCTCAATTAGTTTATTGTAAATCAAATCAACTGAATCACGATAACTAGTAAAGATTAGAGCTTTGCCTGGGACTGAATCAAGAATTTCTTTGAGTTTAGGAATTTTTGAATGTTCAATTCCTTTTGATTGTGCATCTCTTGCAAGAGAAATTGCCCGAGTAAAATTAGGATCTACTTCAAAGAGGTCCTTTACACCAATGCCTTTTTTTGCTTGTGCACGGTCACAAAATTTCAAAAAAGGAGTAATCCCATGAACTTCAAGCATAGTTAGAGCATAATGAATTCGAATTGCGGTAAATAATGGCTTGGCTGAACGTCTGTTTGTATTTAATACAAATTGTCTAATTCTAAGTAATGCTGAAAGAGACTGTTGGGAAGCTAATTTAATTCCATTTTCTCGTAGAGTATCATATCTTTGATCAAGGGATAATTTCAATAAAGTTTGTATTGCTTTTAGTTCGTCTGGGAGTTCAACATTAATCCATTCAGTATTTGTTTCTTGAGTGTAGGGTTTTACATCAAGACTATCTTCGGTTCTTTCAGCAACACTTGCAATTTTTAGTCTAGTGAGAATTTCAGTTGCTTTTTCTTTTTCACTAGGTAAAGTTGCAGTCATTCCAAGGATTCTTGCAGAAGAATCCTCAAATCGTTGAGCAATTCCAGAATATGCATAATCCCCTACGGTTCTATGTACTTCATCAAATATCACAAGGGCGAATTGATCAGGAGTTACAATTCCTCTATCCAAATCATTTCTAGCAATTTCAGGAGTTGCACAAATGACACTATTATTCCAAAGCTTGGTTCGTTTTTGAATTGTATCCTCACCAGTAATTAATGATATATCATCTAGTGTAAGATTATTTTTTAGAAATTCATAATGCTGATTTACCAACACTCTAGTTGGAGCTAAAAACAAAACACCCCCAGTTCCCTTTGAAAGGTATTCTGCCATTACATGCAAAGCAATTGCAGTCTTTCCCAATCCAGTAGGTAAAACTACAATACAATTTTCCTTAATTGCCTGAGTTGCAAGATTAACCTGATAGTCTCTTTTCTCTATGGAATTTTTTTGAACATATTTTTTCTCAAGGTATTGGGTCAACGTATAAAGAAAAATCAGAATTTGAGGATTTTATGTTTTCGTGTAGTAAAATACTATGTACTAGTCATGAAAGTTTCTCAAGTTTTCTATCAAGTGCTTCTACTTGTTTTTTAAAATCATCAACTATTCTATCTAATTCAGTAGGGGGTTTTTCTGAAATGGTATTAGACCCATTTGACCAATCAATCATTGCACCAAATATAGCCACAACCTGTAGAGCATAGTCATAAAGATCTTCAAGATTTAGATGTTTTTTCAATTTTTCATCATTAGGATAAATTACAAGATTAGCATTATTGTGAATCAGATAGTTTTGATGAATGATTGCAGTTCTAAAATCTTCTAAAAATAAACCATGAATAGAATTTTTTAGTTTTTCAGAATATTGCATTTTATTACAAATTTTTTTAGACAATATTCCAAGTGTAGTTTCATCATTAAAGCCACCCTTAATTTGTTGAGGGTTAATTATAATTTTTAAAAAAGTTTTCATAATATCCAAATGAGATACGATAAAACATGATTCTGAATAAATTGCAAATATAATCGAGTTTTCATATCCATTTTCAAACGGATCTAATTTTCCAACCAAATCACCAAAGGAATGAGTGAATGCCTTTTGAAATTCTAAAAAATTTTTAAAATATTCTTGATCAAAATTTTCTTTGTTAAATAAAACTAGACCGTGTGCTTCAAAATCATCTAAAAGAACCAACGTAGCTTTGTAATTAGGATCATGATTCACAGATTTTTTGTAAGAATTACAAACTTAAGCATATTGATGATTTTCTTTTGCAAGTTGAATAGTTAAAAAAAGTGTAAAAGTTTTACAATCAAGAATACTTTTGATCGCAATAGTTTTTTTATCATCGCGATCCATATATGGAACACTCAAACAGAAACGGTATGAGTACTTTTGATAGACCAGATTGGGACGAATATTTTATGCTTCAAGCAGAACTTGCAAAACTGCGTTCAAATTGTGTTACAAGACAAGTAGGGGCAGTAATAGTTAGAAATCACAGACAATTAGCTACAGGATACAACGGTACTCCACCTGGAATCAAAAATTGTTTTGAAGGAGGATGTAAAAGATGTCAAGACAGAATGGCTGGGAAAATAAAATCAGGGGCATCACTTGATAGATGTCTGTGTAATCATGCAGAGGCTAATGCCATCATGCATTGTGCAATTTTAGGAATTGAGGCAGGAATTGCAGGAGCAATACTGTATACCACATTTGTCCCATGCCTAGAATGTACAAAAATGGCCATTACAATTGGAATTAAGAAATTTGTATGTCTTGATACGTATCCTGAAACTGATTATGAATTACTAAAAGAAGCAGGAGTAGAAGTAGTTCATTTAGATAAAGAAAAAGTTAGTTCATGGGCAAAAAAACTAATTGATAAAAATGGATAGTGAAAATAACAGTAATGGAGTAAACAACAATAATGTTGTTACAAATGTTAGTAATAAAGAAAAATCAACTAATCAAAGAGAGAAAAACATATATCGAAATTTAGAAACATCAATGTTAGTTTCTGCAACATATGATGGTAAAAAAAATGCAGTGGTTTTAAAATTTTATAATCCAAAAACACATGAACTAAAGTTATGGACTGATGAAGAGGAACATTATCCATATTGTTATTCTAAATTAGCATTAGACGAACTAGGATTCATACAAGATAGAGAAGATGTTCGTGAAATTAAAACTGTCAAAAAATATGATTTAATCAAAGATAAAGAAATTGAAATGTCACAAATAATTGCACAAAATCCACTTGCAATCGGTGGAACTATGGGAGGAAATAGTATTAGAAACACAATGGACACATGGGAGTCTGATATAAAATATTATGAAAATTATCTTTATGATCAAAGACTGATTGTTGGAAAATATTACAAAATTGTAGAAGGGAAAATAATTCAAGATGATTTAGAAATTTCAGACGAAGTAAAAATTGCGCTAAAAAGTTTGCTTTGGGATAAAGTGGATAGTACAAGCATGGTTGATGCAGAACAGTTCAAAGAATTTATTTCTGAATGGGCAGAACTGCTAAATCAACCAATTCCCAAAATCAAAAGACTAAGTGTAGATATTGAAGTAGAAGCTGTAATTGGAAGAATTCCAGACCCAAAACTTGCAGAAAAAAAAGTTACAGCCATAGGACTCAAAGGGACAGATGGTTTTGACCAGATTTTTGTGCTCAAAACAGAGGGAACTGAAGAGGGAACAAACGAATTAGATTCAAACATCAAAGTCAAATTTTATAATTTAGAAGATGAAAAACAGATGCTACTAGATGCATTTGAAATAATCAAGAGTTTTCCATTTGTACTCACATACAACGGAGATGAATTTGATTTACCGTATCTTTACAACAGAGCAAAAAACTTTGGCATCAAAGAATCAGATAATCCATTTTACATGATGCGAGATTCAGCCACACTAAAAGAAGGAGTTCATATTGATTTGTATAGAACTTTATCAAACAGATCTTTTCAAATCTATGCGTTTAGTCAAAAATATACTAGTTTTTCATTAAATGCAGTATCAAAGGCGTTACTTGGAAAAGAGAAAATAGATTATGGATTAGAATTTGACGAGTTGACACTATACCAAACTGCAAACTATTGTTACAATGATGCGTCACTAACATACGAGCTTACAAGTTTCAATAATGAAATACTGATGAACTTGCTTGTAATCATAGCAAGAATTGCAAGAATGCCAATTGATGATATTGCAAGAATGGGAGTATCACAGTGGATTAGAAGTCTACTATATTATGAACATAGAAAAAATAATTCATTAATTCCAAAAAGAGCAGAACTAGAAGCTAGATCAGAGGGAGTAATGTCAGATGCAGTAATCAAAGATAAAAAATACCGAGGAGGTCTAGTTGTTGAACCAAAAGAAGGAGTTCATTTTGATGTAGTTGTAATGGACTTTGCTAGTCTGTATCCCAGCATCATCAAAGTTCGAAATTTGTCTTATGAGACAGTTAGATGTCCACATGAAGAATGTAAACAAAATACAATTCCTGGAACCAATCATTGGGCATGTACAAAGAAAAATGGAATGACTGCATTAATCATTGGTTCATTGCGAGATTTGAGAGTAAATTACTACAAGAGTCTATCAAAAAAAGAGACACTTACCGAAGAGCAAAGACAGCAGTATACAGTAGTCAGCCAAGCACTCAAAGTAATTCTAAACGCAAGCTATGGGGTAATGGGTGCAGAAATATTTCCACTATACTTTCTTCCAGCTGCTGAATCAACTACAGCAATTGGTAGATATACAATTCTTGAGACAATTAAAAAATGTGAAAGTACAGGAATTGAAGTACTTTATGGCGATACAGATTCACTGTTCATAAAAAACCCAACTAGTGAACAAATCAAAGCAGTAATTGAGCAGGCAAAAAAAGATCACGGAGTAGATTTAGAGATTGATAAAACATACAGATATTGTGTGTTAAGTAACAGAAAGAAAAATTATTTTGGAGTAACAGAAGATGGCAAAGTAGATGTCAAAGGTTTAACAGGAAAAAAATCTCACACTCCAGCATTTATCAAAAACTTATTTTTTGAATTAATTGATGTATTATCCAAAGTAAAATCAATGGATGATTTCAATAATGCAAAAAAAGAAATTTCTGAAAAAATTGCAATAGTTGGTAAAAAAGTAGAGGCAAAAGAAATACCAATTGATGAATTGACATTCAATGTTATGCTTAGTAAAGCCCCATCAGAATATGTGAAAACAATTCCACAGCACATTAGAGCTGCAAGACAATTAGAAGGGATTAGAGAAATAAAGAAAGGCGATAGAATATCATTTATCAAAATTCTAAACAAACCAGGAGTAAAACCTGCAGAGTTGGCAAAAAAAGAAGAAATTGATCCTAAAAAATACATGGAATTTTTAGAATCAACACTTGAACAAATCACATCATCGATGAGTTTAGATTTTGATACAATTTTAGGAAAACCAAAACAAACAGGGTTAGACGAATTTTTCTGGAGTTAAAATGGAAGTCGATGGAACACTATTAACAATTTTAGGAGTATCTGCAGGGGTATTGATTTTGACTGGATGGGTAGAGCAAATCTACAAAGGGTACAAGACGAAAAGTATGAGAGATATCTCAAGATTTTTGATGATATTCATTGCAGCAGGTTCAATTTTGTGGTTGACATACGGATTTATTGTCACAGACGTGTTTATCATAGGAACAAATGCGGCAGGATTGACACTAATGACGATTGTTTCATTTATGAAAAAAAGATATGACAAGGAATTAGAAAAAATCTAATCAAGAATTAAATAGAATGTACAGAGGTTCAAAGAAAGATGTTTGTAATTAATTGTAAAAATTATGATGAGATTTCAGGGGATAAAATAATAAAATTTGTTAAAACTGCAGAAAAAGTTTCAAAAAAATACAAAGTGAAAATAGCAATTGCACCCCCACAACATCTAATAGGTCTTGTATCAAATAGTTCAATTCCAATTCTAGCCCAACACATAGATGATTCTAAAGTTGGCAGTACCACAGGATTCATAATTCCAGAATTATTAAAAAAATCCAAAGTGAATGGATCATTAATCAATCATAGCGAACATAGAATTTCAAGTAAAGAAATCCAAAAACTAGTTTCAAAATTAAAAGAATTAAAAATGATCTCCATTGTTTGTGTAAAAGATGTTGCAGAAGTAAAAAAATATGTAAAATTAAATCCAGATTATATCGCAATAGAGCCACCAGAATTAATTGGATCAGGTAAAGCAGTTTCAAAAGAAAAACCAGAATTAATAGCAAAAGCATCTGCTGCAGTCAAAAATGCAAAAAATAAAACAAAATTACTTTGTGGTGCAGGAATTGTTTCTGGAGAAGATGTTTCAAAAGCATCTGAATTAGGATCCAAAGGAATTCTAGTTGCAAGTGGAATAATCAAAGCAAAGAATTGGGATAAAGTAATTTCAGAATTTGCCAAGGCATTAGTTTAAAAAGCCAAAAAATTTACAAAATTTTGCATGGTAAGTACAAAATCAGTTTATGCATTTGAAGAAGCAGATAGTAAAAAGAGAATGCTTCTAGGCGGAAAAGGAGCAGGCCTCAGTGAGATGACCAGACTAAAACTTCCAGTACCACCAGGATTTACCATTACAACAGAAGTATGTAACAAGTATTATGATAACAACAAAAAACTCCCAAAAGACGTGATGCCTGCAGTAATGAAAAACATCATGAAAATGGAAAAAAAGACAGGTAAAAAATGGAATTCCACTAGTAATCCACTTTTAGTTTCAGTAAGATCAGGGGCAGCAATCTCAATGCCTGGAATGATGGATACAATTTTGAATTTAGGCTTAAATGAAAAAACAGTCGAAGGATTTGCAGAACAGACAAAGAATCCACGTTTTTCATGGGATTCGTATAGACGTTTTATTCAATTATTTGGTAAAGTTGTTTTTGGAGTAAATGATGAAAAATTTGATCATGTACTAGATTCTGCTAAAACCAAACAAGGCGTAGAAGATGATAGTAAACTAAACGTAGAATCATTAAAGAAAATAGTTACAGAATACAAAAAAATCTGTGAAGCACATACTAAAAGAAAATTCCCAGACTCACCAAAAGAGCAACTAGAATTATCAATTGAAGCAGTTTTCAAAAGTTGGATGGGAGAAAGAGCAATTGTCTATCGTGAAAAAAATGGTATTACAAAAGATATTGCAAATGGAACTGCAGTTAATGTTGTAACAATGGTATTTGGAAATATGGGAGATGATAGTGCAACAGGAGTAGTATTTACAAGAAACGGACATAATGGTAAAAAAGAAATTGAAGGAGAGTATCTGATTAATGCTCAAGGAGAAGATGTTGTTGCAGGAGTTAGAACTGGAAAGAGTATTGAATTATTAAAAAAAGATATGCCAAAATCTCATAAAGAATTAAGTGCAGCATGTACTAAATTAGAAAAACATTACAGAGAACCACAAGACATTGAATTCACAATTGAGCAAGGTAAATTCTACTTGTTACAAACAAGAACTGCAAAGATGAGTGCAGGAGCACTAGTAAAAACATCAGTAGATATGGTTAAAGAAAAATTAATTGATAAAAATAAAGCACTTACAAGAATTCCAGCTCAACAATTAGAAGCATTACTACACAGAACTATGGATGAGTCAAAAATTAAAAATTATAAACAATTAGCAAAAGGAATCGCAGCATCTCCAGGAGCTGCTAGTGGAATCATAGTATTTGATGTAAAAAAGACAATTGAGTTAGGCGATGCAGGTAAAAAAATTATACTAGTAAGAAAAGAAACAAAACCAGAAGATGTACCTGCATTCTTTTCAGCAGAAGGCATTTTGACTAGTTTAGGAGGAAAATCATCTCATGCAGCAATAGTTTCAAGAGGAATGGGAAAACCATGCATCGTAGGATGTTCCTCATTAAAGATTGATTATGATAACAATACATGTACTGCAAATGGAATTACAGTAAAAGAAGGAGATACAATTACCATTGACGGTAGTGAAGGTACTGTATTCATAGGTGAGATTCCAACAGTTGAGCCTAAAGTCACAAAAGACTTTGAGCAAATTTTAGACTGGGCACAAAAAACAAAAACACTAGGAATCAGAGCAAATGCAGATACTCCAGAAGGAGCAAAACTTGCAAGAAAGTTTGGAGGCAAAGGAATCGGATTATGCAGAACAGAGAGAATGTTCAATGGAAGTGATAGAATTAATTTATTTGTAGAAATGATTATGGCTGAAAATATCGAAGGACGAAATATAATATTAAAAAAATTAGGAGAGTTACAAAAAAGTGACTTTATTGAAATTCTAAAAGCAATGGAAGGATATGAAGTAACAATCAGATTATTAGATCCGCCATTACACGAATTCTTACCAAATCCAGAAGAACTAGTTGAAAAAATCCAAAAATTAGAAGCTAAAGGGGCAACTAGTGAAATTAAAGATGCAAAAATTGTTCTAAAACGAGCAAGAGAATTAGCTGAAGTCAATCCAATGATGGGACATAGAGGAGTAAGAGTAGGAATTACATATCCTGAAATTTATGAAATGCAAATTAGAGCAGTATTTGATGCACTAGTGGTATTAACAAAGAAAAAAATTAAAGCACATCCACAAATTATGATTCCACAAATTAGTAGTATTGATGAATTAAATCACATAAAGAAAATTTATGATGTAATCAAAAAAGAAACAGAAACAAAACATAAAATGAAATTAAAAATAAACTTTGGAACTATGATTGAAGTTGTAAGAGCTGCACTTACTGCAAATGAACTTGCAACGACTGCTGAATTCTTTAGTTTTGGAACAAATGATCTTACACAAGGAACATTTAGTTTCAGTAGAGAAGATGTTGAAGGAAAATTCTTACCAGAATACATGGAAAAAGAATTACTTGAAACAAATCCATTCCAATCAATTGATGAAAGTGGTGTAGGAAGTTTAATTAAAATTGGAATTAGTGCTGGTAGAAAAATTAGAAAAAATATGGAGGTCGGAATATGTGGAGAACATGGAGGAGACCCAAAATCTATCAAATTCTGTCATGGAGAAGGACTCAGTTATGTCAGTGCATCACCGCACAGAATCCCAATAGCAATTGTTGCAGCCGCTCAAGCAGCAATAGAGCAACCAAAAAAGAAAAAATAATACATTTTAAAGTCAATCAGACGCATTCTAAATGAATTGTTACCAAGAATTGATTCAATTAAGCAAATTAGACAAAAAATAGGCATAACTCAGAAAAAATTGGCTGGGATGACGGGAGTTAGTACATCTATGATTAATCAGATTGAATCAGGTAGAAGTCAGCCAAGTTATGAGACTGCAAAAAAAATCTTTGAGAGTTTAGCAAAATTAGAAGGAGAATCATCATCGCATACTGCAGGGGATTTTTGTAGTAAAGATATTGTAAAACTAAAACAAACCAACACACTTCATGATGCAATAAAAAAAATGCATGAATTATCAATTAGTCAAATTCCAATTTTTGAAAAATCAGACGTCATAGGAGTGATTTCTGAAGATGGTATTGTGAAGCATTTAGCAGATGTGGGTGAAACAGAATTAAAAAAATCAAAAATCTCAGATACAATGGATCCTCTACCGCCAATTGTGGATTTTGATACACCAGCAAATGTGTTGGTTCCATTAATTAGATATTCAAAGTGTATTTTAGTTTCAAAAAAATCAAAGATTGTCGGAATCATTACAGCTTCTGACACGCTAAAAATGATGGAATAAATAAAAAAATAATTAAAACATTATTTAAAAAATATCTAGTGTCTCAAGAATTAAGGTAGTGGTTCATGTCCGCGTTTAAATCCACTCCATTTCCTGTATTCATAGTCAGTCAATGGAATATCACATCCACATCTACAATTTGTCTTCATAGATATCTAAACTATGGATGTGTATTTTTGCATTAAGTTTCAACAAGTGTTAGCTAATAGTTAACACGTTTTCTAGAGCCGATCAAAAAATATAGTTACTCTTTTGGATGTGAGCATAGTTCTGTCAAAACACCATGGAGTGATTTTGGGTGAATGAATGTAACTTTGGTTCCAGCAGATCCAGGTCTGATTTTACCTAAAAATTGAATTCCACATCCCTCCATTCGTTCTACTTCGCCTTCAATATTTTCAGTATCAAACGCCATATGATGAAGTCCTTGACCTTTTTTATCTAAGAATTTTTTAATTGGACTAGAATCATTTGTAGGCTGCATTAATTCAATTCTACCATTATCTACATGAATAATTGCAACTTTGACACCTTCAGATTCTACTGTCTCAAACTCTACACTATCAACACCTAATGCTTGTTGATACACTTTAGCTGATTCTTCAACATCATTTACTGCAATTGCAATATGATCAATTTTCATCTTACAAGAATATTATATCACTTGTTTTAAAATGATTGCCAATTATGCTTTAGGGGTTTTCTTCCAAACTTGTATTTGTCCGCCATACACTTCATCATCATATACTAGTGCAGGTATTTGAGCATAGAATCCTTCTCTACCAGAACTAAAAACTTTAGGAGGTAATGGAATTTCATGTTCTTTACCGTCAGGCATTTTTAAAGTGACAAAAACAATCTTGCTTTTTGGTTTTTCATTATTTTCTTCTGACATTATTTTAAAAATTAATAATGATAGTATAAAATGATAACTAAACATCGATGAAATAAGACTAGTTTTGATAAAAATAATTTAAAAAATAACTAAAAGACTTCTTTTGGACGATATTCGCCAAAAACTTCTCTAAACGTATTGCTAATCTCACCAGTTGTAGCAAATGCTTTTGCAGATGCAACAATGTAAGGCATCAAATTCTCATCAGTGTCAGCTGCACTCTTCATTGCAGAAAGTGCTTTGTCCAATTTTTTATTATCACGAGATGCACGTAATTTCTTGATAGCTTTGTTTTGTTGAATTTCAATTCTTCCATCAACTCTCAATAATTCTGGTTGTTGTTCTTCTTCTTCATACTTGTTTACACCAACTATAACTCTCTCACCAGAATCTGCTTCTTTTTTCAGACGGTATGCATTTGCTCGGATTTCAGATTGGAAGAACCCTTTCTCAATTGCTTTTACAGAACCGCCCATTCTCTCAATTTTTTTAAGATATTTCCAAACATCAGCCTCAATTTGATCACACAAGTCTTCCAAATAATGAGAGCCACCCATTGGGTCTGCAGTCTTTGTAATGCCACTTTCATGAGCTACAATTTGCTGAGTTCTTAGAGCAATCTTTGCTGATTCCTGTGTAGGTAAAGCAAGTGCCTCATCTCGAGAATTAGTATGAAGTGATTGTGTTCCACCCATAACTGCAGCCATTGTCTGAATAGCAACACGAATTATGTTGTTATCAGGTTGTTGGGCAGTTAGTGATTCACCACTGGTTTGAGTATGGAATTTTAATTGAATAGAACGAGGATTCTTTGCATGAAATTTTTCTTTGAGAATTTTTGCGTAAACTTTTCTTGCAACTCGGAATTTTGCAACTTCTTCAAAGAATTCTATAGTACAACAAAAGAAAAATGATAATCGTGGTGCAAAGTCATCAATTTTGAGACCTGCGTCAATACAAGTTTGAATGTATGCTATTGCATTAGCTAGTGTAAATGCAACTTCTTGTGTTGCAGTACATCCAGCTTCTCTCATATGGTAACCGGATATTGAAACAGGATACCATGATGGTACTTTTTCTGCACAATATGCAATCATGTCACCAATTAATCGCATAGATGGTTGAGGCGGATAGATGTAAGTATTTCTTGCAATGTATTCTTTGAGAATATCATTTTGAGTAGTTCCACGAAGATCATGGCTTTTGAATCCTTGAGATTCTCCAACTGCAATATAATATGCCAGTAGTGTTGATGCTGAAGAATTGATTGTCATTGATGAACTAACTTTTCCTAAAGGAATACCATCAAAGGCAGTCATCATATCTTTAATTGATGTAATAGAAACTCCAACTTTTCCTACTTCACCTTCTGCTTGAGGTGAATCAGAATCATATCCAATTTGTGTTGGCAAATCAAAGGCCATACTGAGACCAGTTTGTCCTTTTTCAAGCATGAATTTGAATCGCTCATTTGTAAGCTTGGCATCCCCAAAACCAGAATACTGTCGCATGGTCCAAAATCTTTCACGATACATCCCAGGATGAATTCCACGAGTGAATGGATATTTTCCTGAATCCTCCATGGATTTCTTTTTTGAGGATTTTTGATAGATACGCTTTACTTCAAATTCAGAATCAGTGAAGATTTTTTTTGCAGGTGGTTTTGATTTTTTTGTTGCCATTTTATTTTAACAAAGATTTTGTAATCTTGTCTCCTGCATCATATGGGTTAATTTTTTTTGTATTTAATTTTTTAAGATAATTTGAAAATGTTTTATCAGAATCTAACATGTCATCAATCTTTTCTTTGATGTTATTTAAAACAATATCTTTTAATTCAGTTTCTAGTCGTTGAGCATCCTTTTCTTTTTTTGATTTCTTTTTGGAAATCATTAATTTTTTAAGGGTTTTGGCAAATTCTGAAATTCCCGTATTCTTTTTAACAGATGTTTTTAAAATTATTGGGTTTCTGTCAGTATCACCAATGAAATCCCTTACTGCATCAAATAGTTGATTGGTACCACTAAGATCACTCTTGTTTACAAGGTAGATATCACCAATTTCAGTTAATCCAGCTTTGATAGTTTGAATACTATCACCAGTGTTTGGATTAAACACTACAACTGTAATATCTGCAATATTTGAAATTTCAACTTCTGTTTGTCCTGCTCCGACACTTTCAATAATTATTGGATTAAATCCAGAATATTCTAAAACCCTAATACTATTTCTCAATGAACGTGAAATTGCACCAGTTGCACCACGAGATGCAATACTACGAATGTATGTTCCAGAATCAGTGGATTCATTCATTCTAACTCTATCACCTAAAATTGCACCACCAGTAACATGACTAGTTGGATCAATTGCTAGAACTGCAGGTTTTGTTCCCAATTTTTTTAATGCAATTGCTGTTTTGTTAATCAAAGAACTCTTTCCAGCACCAGCAGGTCCAGTTATTCCAATAATCATAGAATTGCCAGTATCTTTGAAAATTTTCTTTAAGAGTTTTTTTGTTTCTTTTTGATCATTTTCAACTAGAGTGATAGCTTTTGCAATAGCACCACGTTTTCCTTTCTTTAAATCAACAAGTAAATCCAAGATAGCATAAGTTTTCAGAGGTACAATAAAATCTTGTACCCGATCTAAGGTCTAGAATAGATTACAGGTGGAATAGATTCTCCAAGTGGATGAATTTCAGTTTTTAATTGAATATGACCCAATTCCATATGATCAATTTCTAAAACTATTGGATGAATTGCCCAACCGTATTTTGGAATATCAGAAAAAGGAACAATTTCAATAAACTGTGAATCAGAAAATGATTTTTGGAATGTTTCATCCATTCCAAGGATTTCCATTACAACATTTTCAGTTTGTCCAGATTTATCTAAAAATGAAATCTCAACATGGCCTGAATCATAATAGACTGCATTAATTTGAAAGGTTTGACGAAGAATATCTTTATCATCAGTTCCACCACCAGATAGGAAAATTATTGCAAAAACAGTAATAATTCCAAGAGAAATGGCGGGGACTATTTTTCTAGCCATACTAGTTTGTGAATTCTTTTTTCATTTGTCGTAAGAATTTTGAATGAATTCTAATTTTCTCTAATGTTTGGGCCTGAGTTCTTTCTGTTCCAGGAGTAGGGTTTGATTTGAAGAATTTTTTGATATCTTTTTCCATAGAATCATCTGCTACAAATGCGATACTTGCAACAATTCTGTTAAACAGTGGATTTCCATATCCTACTTTTTTACTCATTTTACTCCAGTTTTTCTTTAGCCATGGCCACAAAATTTGTTTTCCATATGGGTTTGCAGCTATTTTCATAATTGGCATCTGCATATTTTGAGAACGTACTTCAGAGGTTTGAGAGAATTGTAATGTTTTAATCAATAGTTTCGTATCACGGAAATTACACATTGCACCCAAGAATCGTAATTTTTCCTCCATAGATTTTGATTTTTTATACAGGGATTCTAATTGAGAATAAGTTTTCTTGGTTCCACTCCATGCAACAAGTGAAAAAATTGGTTCACGAATATCAGGATGAAGTTTTGATGGGTTTTTCAAAAATTCTTTGAATTTAATGTTAGCTTGCTCCAGTACTTGTTCATCATCTAATTTTCCCAATGCAAGAATTACAAATCCTCTCAAAAATGCATCAGTGTGATTATCTGATTTTTGTGGAGTCCATCCAAGATTTGATAAAATTTTTCTAAAATAATTAATGGCATATGCTCGAATCTCTTCATTGTAATCTTCAAAAAAGGTTAATTGTGCTAAAAAGTGTAAATTGTTTGCCACATTTTTCTGTGGCAAGTATGAATCCTCATCAAAGTATGCATCAGAGAAATCAAGATAATTTTGAACATCTTCTTGTCCTGCAACACATGATGCAAACAAGTCATTTTGAATAGCCCACCTATCAACATGAGGAATTTGTTTTTGGTCTACAAGCATTTTCAAATCAAGTAAGATACCATCATCATATGTGACACGATAAAATCCAGTTCTTCCAATATTTGCAACAAATCCAGGACTTGTAGGAATCTTTACAGTGGTGGATTTTTTTGTTAGTAATTTTGTTGTAGTTTCTTTTCCTAATCCATAGGTAATTGGGATTTGCCATAATCCTTTCTGGGTTTTAGGTGTGGGTTCTTTTAGGAATCTGTCCTGTTTTAGAGTCAAGGTGTTATTTTTCTGAGTTATATTTACTCGAGGGAACCCAGGCTGAGTTAGCCACGAATTGACCATGGCTGTAACTGGCATTTTTGATGCCTTTCCAATCGCATCCCACAAATCTTTGCCTTCTGCATTTTGATATTTGAATGAAGATAGATATTTTTTGAGACCTGCTCTAAAATTAGTCTCACCAACATAATGCTCAAGCATCCGTAAAACACATCCACCTTTATCATAAGAAATCGCATCAAAGATTTCTCGAATTTCTGATGGAGAATTTACTTTAACATCTATTGGATGAGTTGTTTTGAGTGAATCCAAGCCCATTGCATTGTTCATTGCATCATCAATGAATTGATCCCAAAGATTCCATTCAGGATAAAATTTATCAACAAATTTTGTTGCCATAAAAGTTGCAAAGCTTTCATTTAGCCACAAATCATTCCACCACTTCATAGTAACTAGATTTCCAAACCACTGATGTGCAATTTCATGAGAAATTACTTCAGCAATGAATTGTTTAGTTCTAGTTGAAGATGTTTTAGGATCATAAAGTAGGATTGTTTCTCTAAATGTAATTGCACCCCAATTCTCCATTGCACCTGCTGCAAAGTCAGGAATTGCAATCAAATCAAGTTTAGGTAACGGATATTTTATTCCAAAATAATTTTCATAAGATGTCAAAAGTTTCTTTCCTAATTCTAAAGAGAATTTTCCTTTTGATTTATTTCCCTTTGTAGTGATTACTCTAATCTGAACTTTACCAGTTTTTCCTGTAAGGTATTCAAATTCTCCAACTCCAAGATAAATCAAATATGTAGATACAATTGGAGTTTTTGCAAATTTGTATAATGTTTTATTTTTAATTTTTTTCTTGGATTTTATCGGCATGTTTGAAATTGCTGTAAACTTGTTTTCAGCAATAATTGAAATATCAAATGTTGCTTTTGCCTCAGGTTCATCCCAACATGGAAATGCACGTCTAGCGTCTGCTGCCTCAAATTGTGTTGTTGCCAAATACTTTGTTTTTCCATTTTGCTTGTATTGACTACGATAGAATCCCAATAATTTATCATTAAGAATTCCTTGAAATTCTAAATCAATGAGAACATTTCCCTTGATTTTTTTTTCTAATTTTATTGATAATTCTTCTTTTTTCTCATCAGTTTTAGGAGTAGATTTGATGGTTTTTCCATTAAATGAGACTGTGCATGATTTTATCTTGATTTCTGCACAGTGCATAGTGATTGTACTGACTGATTTTTTGCAAATAGCAATAATTGATTCAGTTCCTGAAAAAATGAATTTTTTGAGATCTGGTTCAAAGGATAATTCATAATTTACAGGTGTTACATCCACGAAAAAAGTACTCTAGATACGCTTTAAGTAGATTTTCCATTATAACTGAAATCAGAAAATCAAATAAACCCTTTAAAATATAGAAAAGATGAATCAAATCATGAAACAAAAGACTGCATCAAGAAGTGTCAAAATACTAGTAGCAAAATTAGGACTAGATGGACATGATAGAGGAGCACTAGTGTTATGTCGGGCATTTAGAGATGCAGGAATGGAGGTAATTTATTCAGGACTTTTTGCAACTCCAAATAGAATTGCACAGATTGCAGAGGATGAAGATGTAGATGCAATTGCAATGAGTTTACTTAATGGTGCACATGGAACATTATTCCCAAGAGTAGTAAAAGAACTCAAAAAGAAAAAAATCAATGATGTTCTAGTTGTTGGTGGAGGGGTAATTCCAGATGTCGATCATAAGGATTTGATAAAAGCAGGAATTGACCACGTGTATGGTCCAGGTACAACATTGCCCACAATTATTGATCATATCAATAATGGTGTAGCAAAATTAAGAAAAATTTAGAATTAATTAAAAATAAATTTTTTAAAATTACAATTTACATCAGACTTAAGATCATAGAGATTTCTCAAGGGATTCAACAATTACATGTGAAAAACTAACATTTTTTGTAGAATTCTTAATCATCATAGATTGTTTTTTTCTAAGTTTTTTCATTAGTTGATCATCTAAAACAATAGTCACTTTATTACTCAAGGTTATTTCCAAATATGGTAATTACTATTTAAATTTGTGTTTTTGTCGTACATGATAGATAATAACATATTAAGATATTAATGAAAATAATGTGAATTTTTAGTATTTAATTTCTTAAAAATATTAGAATTGAAATAACTTAAGATCCCAATGTTTCAGCAGCACCAAAACTGTAAAAGGTGTCAGGAGAATTCTGATTGTTATATTCAGTAATAACCCAATTTTTAGATAACACAACATCCAATATTCTTACCTCATCTATTTGTCCATTAAATGGTTCATTATCATTATCATTTCCTATCCATCTGTTTGTACCAGTAGACGTACTACCAGACATAGAACTAGATACATCATGATTGTCATTTCGATATATGTTGGCTTGGTCAGTTACAGCATCATAAGTTACAGTAACAAAAGACCATGTCCCAATGGGTAATACAACTGAAGAAAGAGCTTCTTGTGGAGATGTACTAGAACTCCAATAGGATATTCGTCCATTGTTAAGTGAAAGAGTTGGATAATCCCCTGTGGTTCCAAATCCTATAATTGTGTCATAGCCAGATGTTGCGTCAGGATTAATCCAAGCTTGCATGGTTATCTTGTCAATATATCCAGATATCCAAGCACCTGATGCAAAATTAATTCTATCAGGAGCTAGAAAATCTCTTGCTCTGTCAATCTGTCCAGCGATATCAGATGTTCCACTATCAGTTCCATCATAATTAGTTGTAGAATCATCTACATTTTCATTAAAGTGATAGACTCCTTTGTAATCAGAATTCCATACCCCTGTAGGATTTTCTTGGTTTGAAACAACACCATGTCCGTAATACATGTACAAAGTTGTATCAGTCAAGGAATACAGTTGTGGCACTTTAACCCAAGCAACTAGTGTACCATCAGAGCTATCATAACGTACTACCTCATGATCTAATTGCACCCTACCATTACCAGATGTAAAAACAATGTCTCCGCCATCAGCTTGTGAATAATCTCGTAAATTTGAATCTGTGAAATTCATTAACACTGGAAAGTTTGTTTGGTATTCTGGAACTTGTGTGTTATCAATGGTGATGGTTTTTCGATATGCCCAATACGGATCATACCAATCTGCAAAGGCCTCATTTGGATCAATAGTATAGAAATTATTTGGGAATCGTTGATTGTTGTATTGTGTTTGAATCCAATCAGAACTACGAGAGATATCAGAAATCCTTACCTCATCAAGAATACCATCCCATGTTCTATCGTATTGGGTAATTCTCTCACCAATACCTACAGAAAATCCATCATTCAAATCATCCATAGTTAGACTTTCGGTGGTAGCATCTTGTGCCACACCATTGATGAATAATTTCCAGTAGGTACCATCAATAGTCCATGCAATATGATACCATGTATCATCTGCAGGGACATCATAAGATGTAGCTTCAAATTCATCATACCCATTCAAAGAATTCCATGCACGAAGTCCATTCGTTAAATCATCCAACCACAAATACGTACGATCTTCAGAAGAATACCAGAAGCTGATAATAGCCATATCGGGTGCTACCGTATCTGCATAAAACCAAGCCTCAGCAGTCATAGTATCAAGAGTGTTCAAACTTGATGAAGTTGAAATATCAATTACTGAATCAAATCCATCAAAATCAGCAGCTCCGCCAATAAATCCACTTGAAGTATGAGCAACATTCCCATCAACTATACCATCATTACCATACTGAGTTGAATCAGTACGAGTACCAGAAGTTTCATTGAGATGCTGTATCATAATGAAATCATCATCCCAAACATTCTGAACATTTTGTTGGTTTGATGCAAAGCTATTATCAAAATACATGTAGATATCAGTATCAACTATTGAAGATAAACTAGGAATATTTACCCAAGCAACAAGAGTTCCATCAGAGCTGTCGTATTCTTCAATCTCATGATCTAGTTTTGTTATTTTATCATCAGATGTAAATAAAATATCATCACCATCCGCTTGTGCAGTACTTTGTAAATCAGAATCAGTCAAACTAATCATTACAGGAAAATTAGTTAGATTGCCTGTAACTTGATCATGATTTATTCTAATATGTTCACGAGAAGCCCAATTAGGACTATACCATGCACATTCAGAAGCATCAGTGTCAAAACTTATTGTTTGAGTTTGTCCCACGTCACTTGCAAACGTCAATGAAATAGTTGATGTTTCATTATACAAAGGATAACTTAATTTTGTTACGATTTCTGCTTTTTCATTAGAATTTATCAAACCAGGATCAATTCCATCTCCAGTGATTTGACTTATTGTCCAGTTTCCAGAAGGGATTTCTCCACTAGTGGTTCCATCACAATCTATAGAAATATTTGAACTAGCATAGTATGATGGGTTTTCAGTAACACTAGTTCTCACTCCATCAATTAACGCATCATAAGTAACAAAAACATCTGAATCATCATAATTCCATAATTTTTCTAAACCAGTATTTTCTAACACAAAACTAAACGCAGATAATCCACTTTCAGCAGATGTACTGTCAAATGCAAAACTAGTTTTCTCATATTTGTTGATTAGTTGGAAACTATCATGCATACTTTCTTGCACTATAGCACCTTGTGGAATCAACATCATGACTGTAATAATCACAGTAACCAAAACGGCCATGATAACACCACCACCAATGGCAATTCCAAGTCCCATATTATTCGAAAAAATAAAATATAATATCAATAGGTGTTATTTTTTTCAGAAAAACAGCATTTCAGAAAGAAAGTACATCATAATTACTGATTTTTAGAAATAAAGTACATCATAATTACTGTTTTTCATAATTGAATTTGAATTCTAAATAATTGTAAATTTTATTCTAAAGGAAAGTCGATTTTACAAACAAGGCATTTTCCTCGCATTCCACTATATTTTTCCTCAAAATACTGAACAATATCACTACCACATTCCCAACAAGAATGTTTTTCCGGAGATGCCTCTGCTGAGATCATTGCGAAAATCCCATAAAATGTTTAGAAATTATATTTTCTGCAGACACTACTAAAAATAGGAGTTTTTGATTAAAAAAGAGATAGGGAAAAACCCACATGTGGGAAATGACATTAAAATAAAAAATAAATTAAAAAATTTGAAAAATAATTATTCTGTGGAATCAGGCCACATCATTTTACGCATTTCTTTACCAACTTTTTCAATTTGGTGTTCATCATATTCTTTCATGTATTTATCAAATGATTCTTTTCCGCCTTTTTGATATTCAGAAATCCACTCGTTGTTGAATGTGCCATCTTGAATCATGGTGAGAACTTTTTTCATATTCTCTTTACTTGACTTGTCCATGACCATTGGTCCACGAGTTAAACCACCATATCTGGCAGTCTCACTAACACGTCTCCACATTCCATTAATTCCATATCTTTGAATCATATCTACAATGAGTTTGAGTTCGTGTAAAACTTCAAAGTATGCAATTTCTGGTTGATAACCTGCTTCAACTAGAGTTTCAAATGCATTTGTTACCATAGAAGCTGCACCACCACAAAGGTCTGCTTGCTCACCAAACCAATCAGTTTCTA
>Ga0233427_10000317_pt1 | contig 62202 bp, 48 predicted proteins | sample SI_118_April2016_5_FD_179885 | JGI IMG/M metagenome (GOLD analysis project Ga0233427, IMG submission 179885) | Seawater microbial communities from Saanich Inlet, British Columbia, Canada - SI_118_April2016_100_MG | ecosystem: Environmental > Aquatic > Marine > Inlet | place: Canada: British...
GATTATGATGATGGCACTCAGTACACAGCGGTTGTCCCAGGTAAGTTGTCAACTCGCTACAACGCATCAGATAGCAATATTCAGGCTTGCTACTTAGACATTGTGCCTGACCCAACTAATTCTTTGCCAGTTGGTGGTATTCTTGACACCGCCACAGTGACATTGCATTTTGATGAATCAATTAATCCTTCAACGGTTCGTTCTACTTCTACTTTCGTAATTATCCAACCTGATGACTTGGCTAATCCAGATCCGCAAGATATCAAAGAGAGCCAAACTGCTTGGTATCGTCAAATCGATAATACGGAAACGGTCGGTGACTATATCGAACGCCAACGCGGTTATGACTATCGTCCTCTGGGCTCAGGCTTAGCATCGCCAGATACAGAATTTGGCGGACGTATTTTGTTTGGCCAAGTCGTGCCTTCGAACAGTAACAAAAGTTATTCAATTACTCCTGCCGCCGGATGGCAAGACTTGGATATAGCTGACGCATTCGATCAATACGTCATCGCCATTCGTGATGGTGACAATGGCATTAGAGACATGGCCGGAAACCAAATAAGATTGTCGTCTTTCGTGGCCGGTAATGAAGGGCAGTCTATTCAACTGTCGGTGACTCACCAAACCCCTGAAGCTGCTAAGTACTTCACACTTCTTGGCGGCGCTCTCGATGAGGATAGCGATGGCAATGCCGATTGGGCTGGCCAAATCAATACAGACGTTTATGGCGCAGTTTCTGGTCGAAGTCCTTCACGCTTTACAGCTGCTGCTGATAATAAGCAGCTGTCTCTTTCTACTCACTTGGTAGGAAACGCGCCATCTGAGCCTTTGAACTTTGCTGGCGCGGTGGTGATGAACGTATACCGCCCAGAAGACTTTGGCTTCGGTTACGAGAACTCTGTCGAATTCAATTACACAATCGACGGCTTCGGTTGGGCGCCACTCAACGGAACGGTTTACGACGAGAATTACGACCAAATCTCTTTGGCCTTGTCACACTCATTCTCAATGCCCGATGAAATGTATGGCGTTAACCCAAATATACCAATTTGGCCGCAGTCCGGAATGCTCACAACATCATTCCATGAAAACGTCTTGGGATATGAAGTTGATGGTTCAAACGGGCTAAATGAAGAGCAGATGTTTGATTCAGCCTACTACGTTCGCGATATTAATAAGTATAAGCTAGACGGTGTAGACTATCTCTCGTGGCCTGACTTTACTGGCGATTTCGTATGGCGCGATACCTCATTCGATCAAGCCTACTACGGCGGTCGCTCTGGCTCTGCCGGCGCACCTACCGATAATTACATCAACATCATGGCTCAATGGGATGCTGGAGCTGGCAAGCGCTACGCACCGGGTGCAATACCCACTGTCGCTTTACCGTTGCAATGTCGTTTCCGCACATACCCACAGATAGATGCTTTAAGCTTAAATGCTTTTACTACATCGCTGATGATGTCGCCGACTAACAGCCCTCCGAAATTGCCAATGTTCCGCATTTACTCAGCTGGCGGGCAAGACGCCACTGGCGTCTGGAATCGTGTGCAACCTGACCAGGCGGGGGAATCTGGCGGCATACCTGTTGGTGGGTATTTAAGTGGTGGTATGCCAACTACTGAAGTTGGTGACGACTTGCTCTACTGGGCATCCGCCGACTTCGCTGTTGAGGTTTCACGTGCGCACACCCACTGGTTCGACTTAAGCGCACCCTTGAACAGCGGCTCTATTAAAGGGGTTATTCTCGAACCTTCCGCAGAGGACCAACCCGTTGGCACATCGATAGTCGTCGAATACCGCGGTTCACAATCAGTCTCTACGAGTGGGGCTGACCCATCTATTAACAGCACGCCTTTAAACGATGCGAATGTATATCTTGGCGATCTACCATTTGGTGACAGACCATTCGATCATTACGGTGATTTCATTGGTGGTACTGGCAGTGTGTCAACACCATCCGCCTGGACGACCGACATTACAGATTTAGAAGATCACGGATACAGTTTCATCCAGGTGCGTGTTTCATTCATTGCCAACCCTGATTTGGGTTTACGCCCATCCATAGATGGCCTCGGATTTGTATGGACTAACTAATTATGAAGCCAATCAAGCAACACTTAGTTCCGTTTTTCGGTGTCACTCTAGCTCTAGCAGCTTGTGGCCCGGTAAGTTTTTTCTCTTCTGACTCGTCTGCACCAGGCGCTTCTTACGGAAACTCCACGCTTAAGCTCGAAGACTCGAAGTGGGGGCGCCTAGTAGATGTGTTCGACACAGATGGCCTTTTGGTAGAAGAGAATATAGTAATTAGAGAAGATGTGATTTCTGATGGTATTGACTACGCCTTCTCATTAAATCCAATTTCTCAGAAAGAAGTATTGACGATTTTGCACTCATCTGTAGGTGCTGGTGCGACAGATTTTGCATATGCATTAGATGCCGCATCTACAGGTTTGCCAACCTTACGAGAGTTTGGCATGTCAGGTGTCGGGCCTTTTGTTAAGGTTCCACGAAATGCAGCTATTCGACTTGAATTTTCTGAGTACGTCGCTGAAGATACAGTAAACCGCCAAACGGTGCGCTTGCTATCGGGCTCTGCCGCCGAAGGTTTTGACAATCTAGAAGTTAAATACATAATCAAAGAAGAGTTTGACGACTCAGGTCATCCGGTAGGAATTGTGATTCTAGACCCAACTGTTTCAGAACTCGACTCTGAAAACTCTAGTACAGGTCTTACGGTAAATGGCGTCGGTCTTCCTGAATCGGTAGATTCTGTTACACCGAACTTAAAAGTTTACATTCCGTCTGTCGTAAATGTGTTTGCGAACCAAACGATGGTTCTGATGAATAAGAGTAAGACTCAAGGATTCAGTCTTCACCTTAATGACGCAGAGGATACGATCCTCGAACCATTCGAGCTCATTGGCCTAGACCCTGTTGCGGTACGCGCCTTTCGCTCTGGTAACGCCGACGACTTGTTCAATGGTTTTCTCGAAGATATTATTGCGCCTAAGCTTATCTCTGAACAAGCTGTGACAGTTACGTCGGTCGTTTCTTTAGGTGATACTCAACGTTTGCTTACTTTCTCTAACAATGCTATTGCTTGTAGGGGTATTACACCTAAAGCAGGCGATGTGTTCGAAGTAAGTGCTACGGGTCAAGCATCAAATGCATTCATTCAAGTGACTGCGGTAATAGATTCTAGTGACTCTTCCGCCTACCAAGTTCGCGGCGCTTTGATATCAGGAAGCCTTGAAAGTAGCTCTGGCAGCCTAGACGCTATTCTTACAACAGCCTATTCTGCCGACGACTTTGATTACCAGCTATGTTTCTTAAAGTTCACACCTGCTCCGCAAACTCTACCTGCTACAGGCGTTGATCCGAGCGCAACAATTAGTGTGAAATTTAGTGAAGCTATGGATGTTAAAACGGTTCGCTCATTAGATTCTATGGTTCTTGCGACATCTAATATGGCTGCAGCAAGCGGCGACGCAGATGCTGAATGGCAGGCTGCTACTGAAGATGTTTCCGATTACCTAGACCGCTTGCCAGGCTTTGGCGTAGGTGGCGGCTCTGGCAGAATAATTTTTGGGCCAATCCAACCATCAGGTGATGCCCAAAGCTTCTCATTGGCGCCTCTTGCTGGTATTACAGATGCCTTCGGAGAGGGGTCAGATGCGCAAATCTCGTTGGCTGTCCGTAACGGTAGCACCGGAATCCTAGATCTTGCGGGTAATCCGGTTGGCTTTTCTGGCTTTGTGGCAGGACACTCGTCTCAAGAAGTTGTGACAGATCCACTCACTATTGCTGGTGTAGCAGAAAACATTAAGTATTTTGCATTACGCGGCAATGGTTACGATGAAGACAATGACCAAAACCCTGAATATGGCGGCCAACTTGGTATGTACACTGGCGATGGCGTACTTCGTGGCCGAACCGTTGATCGCTTTTCTCGACAAGCAGATAAAACCAACACTTATGTCGGTCAGCGAATCGCTTTCACCGCGGGTATCTCAACGCCATTAGTGCCAGCTGGCGCTGTGCTGCATACTATTTACGGCTACCATCACCTTGGCTTCGGACTCAATAATATCCTTGAATACAACCTAGATGTTGAAGGCATGAGTTGGTCACCATTCCAAGGCATTGTTTACGACACAAACTTTGCGCGCTATTCGATTGCCTTGGCTCACTCTTCGCGCCTGCCTGACGACTGGATTGACCCTGCGTCTGGTTACCCTAAGTATTACAACTCAGGCTTGAAGCGTCCTGCTGGTAGCACTCAACCGCTGTTCGACGAAAACATTTACGGCTTCGGCGAAAATCCTGTGCAGCATGCTGACCTCGATGAAGAAATTGTTTTTGATGTTCCTCAATACAGTGTTGCGCAAGCGAATGTGTTCACTACGACCGGTGGGGTATCTATGTATCCGTGGCCAGACTTTACTGACACCTTTACTTATCGCGATACATCCTTTCCTCTTCCTAACGGTACAGACCTAAAGGGTGGTAACGCCAACTCTGGTTGGGGATGTCCGCCGCGAGTTGTAAACGAAGACCTAACTTACATGCCGGCTTACATCCCAACAATTGGCCTGCCGCTATTGATGCGCTTCCGTTGTTATGTAGTTGGTGCAGAGTTCGGTTATAACGGTTCGCAGGTTCAAATCATGGTAGGCTCGTCCTCACTGCCTGCTTTCCGCGTATTTTCTTGGGGAGGCCTTACTGGTTCAAACTGGGAATACGTTGTGCCTGACCTAGACGGTTCCGGTACAAAGCCTACTCAAAGGGGTTCAGTTAAGGCTTTCGGCCCCGAACTATATTGGGGGCAAGTTGACTTCGTGACTAAGGTCAGCCGTGTTTACACACACTGGTTCAATGCAGGTGGTTCTCCGTCTTGGTTCTCGTCAATTACTCTCGAGCCAACGCCGCTTCAGGCATTACCAGGCACTTCCGTTGATGTCCAATTCCGAGCAACACCGAACATCGATACCGGAGGCTGTGGTGTTGTTCAAACTACACCTCTAGAAGATGCTTCAAACTCATTTGATGCATACGGAGAATACACAGACGACGGCTGTGCTTCAATTTCCGTTCCTTCAGATTGGTCTTCCGACCCAACTAGCTTGACTAGCCTTGGGTACCCATACTTCCAACTGCGTTTTACTTTCATTGCAAACGCAGAACTAAACCTCGAGGCAGAAATGGATGCCTTCGGTTTCGCTTACACCACAAATTAATTAGTAATTAATTAAAGATGAAAATTCAAATTAAAATAATACCTTTAGCAGCAGCGCTTTCTTTGTTTGTTGCCTTGGGTTGTAACAAAGCAGATTCGACAGCATCGCCTGTCTTTGCCGTGTTGGACACGACGATTATTGACGGAGACACCTGGTTGCTTAACCGCCCAGTAGATATCTTTTTTGACGATGCAGTAGACTTTAGCTCTGTAAGCACTAGCTCTGTCATTTTTCGCGCTACTGATTCTGCTAATCTCGGAATACCTGTTACCGGAACATACGAGTTAATCTCTGACGTTTTGGGGCGCGCAAATCATGGCATCCGCTTTACTCCTGCTTGCCCAACAAATACTGAGTTTGACAATGGTGGCTTCGTGCCAGGAAACATCGGCTATGAGTTGTTGCTACCTACTGAAAGTTCAGGTGGCTTTACCGTCGTGCGTAGCACTAGTGGACACGCTCTTTCAATTGGTTTGACTCGTCGCTTTGTCACGCCTTCACTTGGTGACACTTATTTCTACGACTCGAGATTTACACCGGCACAAATGACCCTCTTTGAGGCCCCATCTGATTTAGGCCTACTGTCAGTTGGTGTAGCATCCTTTGCCGTAGAGTTCGATCAAGGTATCAATCCGTCTCCGACTAACTTTAGTAGCGATAAACTATACATCGAATACGCCGATGCTAACGGAACGTTCCCGGCTACGCCGAACAAAATACCAGGAGAATGGCTAGTTGCAAACAACTGCGGAGATTCTGCCGAGCTTGTTTTTCAAGTAAGCGGCGTGTTATTGCCGGGGCGTTCAGTGCGTGCGGTGACTACATCAGAGTTTCAAGACCTTAGTGGTGATCAAAATAACAATAATGATATTTCGCCGACTTTGTCACTTGCCACTTTGTCTGACATTTACAATGACATTACGATTGATGACGATGATGTCGCCTATGACCAGTTTATTGAAGACTTCGCTGTAGGGACTGGCTTAGACTTAGATGCTGATTTGGCTCAACCACTAGTCTTAGTTAATCAAGGCAATGTTACTGCTAACTTTGTCTTCCCTGACGACAACGGCAGCACTAAAGTCGACTTTCATCTCGTAGATTCACACTTCCCGTTCAACACTAATGGTATTCAGGTCGATACTGACGATGCAGGAAACACATTCACCCTTGTAGATGGTGTGATGTACACCAACGACTTTACGATTGAGGCGGGCGCTTCGATTAGAGCTTTTGGTGACAACCCACTTATTATTTACGTTGCCGGCGATGCTCTTATCGAAGGCGAAATTGACGCCAGTGGCTATGATGCCAACCCTGCCGATGGTTTATCCAACCGCCACGACATAGTCGTGGCGGGTGGTCTTGGCTCTTGCGGTGGCGGTAACGGTGGCGATGCGTCTTCGGAGACTGCTGTAACAAGCCCAGTGGGCGACTCCGGCAACGGTCCATTTGGCACATCTGTAGGTGGCGGTTCCGGCGGAGAAGGCGGGTATCAACAAGAGATGAACCCGGCCGCAGTCGGTGGTGGAAACACTCCTATTGCACCTCAGTTTTTGGTTGCCGGCGGTGGTGGTGGTGGTGCATTTGCGCTGACACGCACAGACGCTGTTTTCTGGGACGCATGGCCTGCTAGTAGCTTGCCTTATACATATGATAACTCCGGCCCCGATTTGCGCTCAGAGCGTCATACCATTTTTGACGGTGGCGCAATCGACCCTGATGCTTACTTCACTGGTGCAGAAAACGGAATGCGTGGCTCTTCTTTCGGCTCCTCGTTATCTGACGCTTTTCCAACTCCACAGGCTGTCCGTGGATACCTTGACGATTCGCAAGATATGGCTGCAGACGATGCAGCAGCATTTGACCCAGCGCAAACTGGAGGAAGCCTTGATGATGACTCTTTATACGGAGTCGCCGTAGACGGCCCAGACGGTGGGTCAGCTGGTATTTCACCATTTTTGTCTACAGACCCGACCTTTGGTACTTCAAACGACTTTTACGGTACTCGTTACTTCTGGGACGGCACTGTCGGCTCTGACCCAGTTAACGTTCACGGCGAGCTTCTTGCTGCACATGCAGGTTCAGGAGGTGGTGGCTCTGGCGATATTCAAACTGTGATTCGTTATATCGACGACGGTACAGGAAATCCATTACCGATTTCTTCTCATTACCCTGACTTATCATTCCCGCACGGCACGACTCAGCGTTACATGCGTGGCGCAGGTGGCGGTGGTGGTGGTGGTCAAATCCAAATTCACGTAATAGGCCACATTATTCTCGCTCCAACTACCTTGCTAAAAGTGAATGGTGGCAATGGCGCCGGTGGTGACTCTGCTGAGCATGGCGGATTGTCGGGCTCGACTACTCAAGTGTCAGGTTCTGGCGGTGGCTCTGGCGGACACCTAATTATGAGTTCAGCTTCAGGCCTAAACCTTAGTTCTGTTGATGTCGGTGTCTCAGGAACCCCAGGAAATGCATCTACATTCTTTGACAACACGATCCCTAATTACTTGATTCAAGCAGTTGGAGGACGTCGTGGGTGGTCAATGTCTAGTTTGGCGAACAACTTTTTGCCGGCAGATAATGCTCCTAACGATTATGACGGTAACGGCTCGTTTCAAACTGGCCGCGGGGGTGCAGGTGGCTCTGGTGTAATTCAAATTCACTTGCCGAATCCACTTACTGACATTGCCTACCATAGCAATGTTGCTAGTGATTTCAAAGATTACATCACTCATGAGGACTTAGCTAACCCTATTGACTCAGATCGTCAAGATCAAGTACTTGGCTTGTACGCAATGCCAACTCCGTTTACGCTGATGCCGTTTTATTCTCCGCAGTCTCAGGTGCAATCGGTTTGGGTTGACACCGGCCTTGCTGGCCTACGACAGCCACCGAACGGCGTTGGTCCGTTCCCAGACTATGACTTCGGCCAGTTAGATTTTGATGGATTAGACGCGCTTGGCTACGTGTTAGGTGACGGCGAATTTGTTGACGTCCTTCCTGACATTGGCTCAGGCATAGCTGGTGATGTGGCGGTTGATGCCTCAGGCTTTAGTGTAGCTATTTCGAATAACACATTAAGTTCTGCTTTCGTGCATAACCCTAAGCTATTGGTTGGCTGTGATTTTGCAATGGGTGCTTCCACTCACGAAATTATTGATGCTGGAATTAGTGCCAATGGTGATTTGATTCTTGCAACATTAGTCGCTGACGGCGCGCTAGGTGCAGCCGCTCCTTACGCCATAAGGAATAAATACTTCGGTGTTTCTTCTAGCGGTATCAAAGATAAACTGCCGATGTCATCCTCGTTGCGAATTCAGTTTCAAGGTGCAGATGGCGTTTCGCAAGAAAGCATTACTCCAGATACAGCTTCATTTACTGAATGGACAGGAATTGACGGCACGACATTAGATGACTTAGATGGTAAGCGTTTCCTCCGTTATCGACTCACCTTTGACATCGATGCTTTAAATCAAGGAGGCTTCAATGATCTAAGTCGTCCTTCGCTAAGCTACTTGAAAGTACCATTCGCTTGGTAACGAATATAAATTGTCTTTCAAGCCTCGGGTCAACGTTGACCCGAGGCTTGATGTTTTTAATGCTGTTTGCGTGCAGTAAGCCTGCTGCTCTCTCATATCTTCAAGTCGTTGATGAAGGCAATTTATCTCAAGCGGCTCTGTCAATCAACCAGCCAATCCAAATCAAATTTTCGAGTAGAATCAATCCAGATATTCGAAAGAGCGCAATTAACATTTCAAACTCTCGGCAAGAATCGGTAGACGGCTATAGTTTTAAAGTGATAGGCGATACGCTTGAAATCACTGGAGAACTGCCAACGGCTGCTAATTTAAGCGACGCCACTTTCAAGCCAGGCGAAGCATACCTTGTTAACATTAAAGGATTGCCGAGCATGACCTCTGTAAGCTCTCTAGACGGACTTTTTTTAAAGACCAACGTTGCGGTGCAAGTTTCATTCCTTAAGCTTGATGACGACTCAGTGTTGTCAGCTTTTGATGCTACTACAGAACCGCTACGAGTTTTAAATCTTGGCAAGCAGCATGCTATTACTGTGCCACAAACACAAATTCTTTCGGTCCGTTTTGGCGCAGCAATCGATCCACGTACTGTAGCCGACTCTGAGTTGGTGGTTGCCCGCGATAATCAGCAGCCTATTGCATGTCCTACGAAGCTAGTGAGCAATGCGATGTCAGGCGCTGAACTTGAAATAAGCATTCCGGACTTCACCGGAACTGCCTATATAGTTTTGCCAAGCAGCCTCGAGGGTATAGGCGGACGCCAGCTACTCCGTAGTATGCGGCAGTTTCGTTTGCGCTCTGCAAATTAATTTGCAGCTTAGGGTGTAATCCGTGGGCTCAATAGCGCACAATAGCGTTATGTCTTGGTTAGAACTCCTGCAGTCTCAGCCTTGGCTCTACAACACTTTCGTACTAGTGCTCGGAGCAATGGCTGGCTCATTTGCATCTGCTGCGATTTATCGCATTCCACTCGAGGGCATGAGCATCGTAAATCCGCCTCGCTCATTTTGCCCCAAGTGTAAGCATTCGCTGAAGTGGTACGATAATATTCCGGTTGTCGGCTATTTACTTTTGCGCGGTAAGTGCCGCTACTGCAGCTCTTCATTCAGCTTTGGCTACTTCTCAAATGAATTGATTTGTGCGGCTTTGTTTTATTTGGTCGCTCACTCTTGGGTGGCTGCGCCAGCAGAAGGGGGCGGATTGGTGGCGCTATTGTGCTCGTTGGTGGCGGTTTGTGCCCTTTGGATAGCAGCTGTGATAGATTGGAAGCACTTTATTTTGCCTGATGGCATCACTCTCGGAGGAATTTTATTCGGATTTGTTGCATCCGCCGCAGTTCCGCAATTCCAGTTTTGGCCACAACTTAGCTCATCTCTAACCGTTTCAGCTCTCACAGGCCTTGAATTGAGCATCACTACATCAGGAGCTCTTATTTCGGCTTTCCTAAGTTCTTCAATTTCTTTCGTATTATTACTTGGAATTGGACGTGGTTTTTCTTATCTTTTAGGACAGGAAGCCTTGGGCTTCGGCGATGTCAAGTACATTGCCGCTGTCGGAGCTTTCCTCGGTATCGAAGGTTCTCTGTGGACACTCGCTATCGGCGTCTTTGCGGGCGCACTTTTAGGCATATTGAATGTTCTGCGGTTTTGTTTTGTAGTATCGCTACGAAGGAAACAGCGGGGCAGCCAATTAGCTTATGCTCATTCATCCTCGTATGTTGGTTGGCGAATCGGAAGGGTAATCCCATTCGGTCCACCGCTGATTCTGGGAACCATCCTCACAATGTTGTTTCCCTTACAAGTACACAATTTCTTTCTAGTCACATGGCCATCATTGTTGGTTAACGGCTAAACACTGCACCTCATGAAAAAATCCACATTACTAATTGCCCTCCTTGCCTTAGTTGCTCCTGCATGTCAGTCAAGCATGCAACGTCAAATGATCGAAGATCAAGATCAACAGCTACAGGCTTTCTCTCAGGCCAACGACTCATTGCGCATGGAGCGCGATCGTATCCAAGCCGAAAATGCTGCATTAACAGAGCAGATCACTTTTGAGCAGCAAAACAACGCAGAGCTTCAAAATCGCGTAACTGCTAGTGAAGCTGCATTTGCTAAGCAAAGCGCTGAAGTTGAAGGTCTTACTTCTCGTTTAGCAGGCACTGGTGTAAACGTTGAGAGCCGTGGTGGCTTTATCGTTTTAGGCTTGCCATCTAGCTTGAGCTTCCCATCAGGGAAAGCAGATCTTAACGCGAAAGGCAAGGACAGTTTAAAAACTGTTTCATCTATCTTGCACAGTGACTACAGCGATAGCACTTTCTGGATTGAGGGCCACACTGATTCTGATCAGCCTAAAAAGTCAGGCTGGGACAGTAATTTAGCGCTTTCAGTTAATCGTGCGCTTTCAGTCGCTAATTACTTGATTAAAGACATGAAAGTTGGCGCTGAATCGGTCCGCATCTCCGGCCATGGTGAGTGGAAGCCAAAGGGCGACAACAAAACCAAGGAAGGAAAAGCTTCTAACCGTCGTGTCGAAATCCTAGTAATCCCAAATAACTAGAAAACATTGTGATTCAGATGCTGTGCAGCAATTGCATAGCATCTGTTTTTTTATTACCATACGCTTATGTCTGTTGCCAGAGGGTCGTCGCGAGCTTTTACACTTAGCGAACTGCTGATATTCATCGGCTTGCTTAGTGTTTCTGCCATGGTTGCATTGCCGTTAGCCTTGCGACAGCGTGCTACCGAAAATGAGCAACACGCTGGAAAATATTTAAAGATGATTGCTGGAGCCCAAGCTATTTGGCACCAGCAGACTGGCGCCTATGCATCTATGCATCAATTAACAACGACAGTGCCGGTTCCTGTATTGGATTCTATTTCTAACATCTCAATAATGCGCGCACCTTTTTTTGCTACCTCGCCACCATTCCTTGTCAGCAATGAAAAAATCGGCCATCGCGGCGGTTACCGTTTTCAGCTCGCTTTCTCTGTTGATGGTAATGACGCTGGCTGTTGGGCTTGGCCTAATTTAAATAATTACTCTGGTAGTAAGAGTTATTACATTGACTTCGAATCGCAGATGCTTTTTGAATCAGTAAATAAATATTCGTTCAAAGAAACCCCGCAGGGAGTTGTGCCAGCATCAAGCGAACTAAATCGCTTAGAGATTGAATAGCTTTATGCTGTTGTCAAATATTTGGCGACGGATGTCATTTGCAGTAACGTTGCGGCTGGATGCGACAACGTCAAGCGTATGTACGATATATGCGGATTGGTTTTTTTTGCCACGCATAGGTTGGGGTGCCAAGAATGGCGCATCGGTTTCAATTAGCAGCTTATCAGCTGGGATGAGGCTTGCCGACTCACGAATGAGGTCGGATTTCGGGTAGGTAATGTTTCCGGCAAAGCTGAAATGCAAACCGATATCGAGTAAGCGTTGAACGAATTCAGGGCCTTCGGAAAAGCAATGCATGACGCCGCAGACCGGCTCGTTGCGTTTCTCTAAGAGGGTGACCAATTCTGTTGCAGCCTCGCGACAATGAATAATAACTGGTAAGCTCAATTCTTTTGCTAAGTCTAGGTGATGCAAAAAAGATTGCTCTTGCGCCAACGGTTCGCCGCGCTTATGGAAAAAATCTAGACCAGTTTCGCCAATTGCATGCCAGGCGTGTTGCTTCGCCAAGTCAGATATTTGCTGTAAATCGTTGGAGAGCTCTGCAATGTCAGGGACATCGTTAGGGTGAATGCCGACGGATGCTACAACTTGAGAGTATTGCTTGGCAATGTTTAGGCTCTTCATGGAAGTGTCTGCATTAGTGCCAACACACACGAACCTTGAAACTCCTGCATTTTCGGCAGCTTCTATTTGTGATTCAATACTGTTGTCATCAGCATTCCAGTAAAGGTGACAGTGGGAGTCAAAGATACTCATTGTTGAATGCCATACTGCGTGCGAAGTTCGGTCATGAATATGTAAAGGCCATAATCGGAACTACTTTGAGGAGTTTTGTTTTGCAGGATTGAACGCCCACGCGTTTCGTCGATAGCCAGTATTGCCATTAGCGATTCTTTGCGAATCAAAAAGTTTGTAGCCTCTGTGTCAAAAATACTCTCGAGAATAGGGGAAGCCTCGCTCAAGTTTCTGTTGGCGATAGCTGAAATAGCCAGGCTTCTAGCGCGGGATTCCATGCTTTCCTCTGCAGCGATAGCAATTAACAACTCATCAACCAAAGGTGAATTAATAGCCAATAGCATGTGGTCAAGGTAATTGGGCCGTAGGGTGTTATTCGCGCGAGGAGCCTCGCGAAACATTAGGTTTCGCGCACGACTATAAGCCTCTTTCTCATCTATTTGCCACAGCAACCGGTGGCATTCAATCCTTAGCGCCTGAGGATTAGTGCGGCGATCTTGTTGGCGAATAATGGCCACCACTTCATTGGGGCTAAGCAAATTCATTGCGCAAAGCAACTCTTCAATAGCAAGCTCTGGATGGGCGAATTTGTCTGCTTCGATAACTGCTCCCCAATTCAAAGGGTCGGTATCATGAAAAAAGCATGTTGCGCGGACGGTATCACGGAGCTCGGCACGCAGCGTATCGCGCTCATTACCGTGCGCTAGTGTGCGATATCGCACAGCAAGTGTTCGACTTTTCTCAAGCAGCTTTTGAGCGGGGTATTCACTCTGACTGTAGCCCTTTGCAATGTCAGCGGAAGCATATGTAGCAAAAGGAGTTACGTCATTTGAGCATGACGATGCCCAAAGAGCTAGAGTTAGGGCTAAAAATGTAGCTATCACTCGGAATTGGTATGAAGTTTGCATGACTTATGTAGCTAATTTGTTAAACTTAGCATTCGTTTAGGCGTCGCCACTCCCTTTTGCGCCGCCTGTTGCATTAATAATAGCATCGTGACTGTAATTCCCAAACCATCTTGTAGAAATCTTGCCGTAGCGGTTTTCGCTGCGACAACGTTTTTTTCCTGTAAACCGAGTGTTTCCGAGGCGAGCGTCGAAAATTTTGGCATTTCCTCTTGCTCACTGGGGTGTAACGGACAATCGTTCTCAGTTTCGCAATTGGCAGAGAACCAAGACATTAAATTTGTGTTTAATGACACTGTTGATCCAGCTAGCGTTGATACATCTTCCATATCTATTGTTGACGTTGGCACTGGCGTTCAGCCAAACGGAACCTACATCGTTGACGGTTCCGAAGTTATTTTTCGACCTAGCTTAGACCAGTCTGCTGGTGGCTCAATTAGCTACGGCTTTACCGTTAGTAGTACCTACCGTATTAATGTTAATGCGTCAAACTCTGTTAGCGTAGTTCGCTCTTTAAAGGGAAGGTTAAACCAGTCACTTATTACAGGAGAGGTATTTATTGAGCCAGCTACAGACTTAAACCCCGGCCCCCCGTCAGTTGTTTCAGTTTCTCCAGACAATTCAGAGCTGCAAACCACAAATGATTTTTCAATTTTGGTTGTTTTTGATGACATCATGCAGACATTGCCACTGGCAAACCCTGACACCGGAGAGAGCTTATTGGTTTCAGTATCATCATTTGATAATGTCACTGGCGTGCGATATGAAATGCCAGGGTTTTTTAGCATTACTGTAGATCGCGACGCATTAACTACAACTTTGGCTTTTGTGCCATCAGTTACTTATCCTAGTTCTAATGCTGGCACTCGTAACCTAGAGATTGCTGTGGGCCAAGAGATATCAGACATCAGCAACAACAACCTCTCGAACCCTGGGCCTCGCACGGTATTATTGGCAGATGGTGTTAGCGAAGCTGTTGTGTTGAGCGAGGGATTTGACGATGCGTCCAAGCAAGACACTTCTGGCTCTGTGTATGGCTTATGGGAAGCAACCTCTTATCTCGATAGTGGGCAACTAGACACCGGCACCCACAATGGCGGAGGCTCGGGTGCTCTCGGCGAATTTATGCCAGATGCTTCGCAAGAAATCGCGCTTAACACTGATGGCCTAACGGCGGTCCATTCAGAATTGTTCCAGGTCGATGTCGCTGTTAACGGTGGGGTTTACCCATTTACTGAAGTAGTGCTGCCAGATGACAACAACGTTACAGCCACGGGCTCAAATCCATTGCGCTTGTTTGCGCAAGGTGACTTTACTAGTTATTCAAAGATTATTTTAAACGGAGATAGTGCCCCTACACACTTTGGCAAAGCGATGTATGGCAGTGCTAATTTCGGTGAGTACGATGGCGATGAAGTAGCGCAGGTTGTGCTTGAGTCCATTTCCGGTGGGGCTGAGTTTGGCGGTGAGGACAATCTCTTTGGGGGCGACCCAGCTACAGGGGGGCTTACCGGTGGCGATGGTGGTGCAGGCGGCGATTCGTGGCTTGCGAACAGCATTGGTTTTAGTGGCAGTAATTATTTCAACACACAATTTACTACTTGGTCGCAGTGGGTGACAGGCGAAGCGGGCGCACCAAGTAGTGGTCGTTACCAAGAGAACATGGGAGCCAGTGACGACAGATATTGTGGTGAAAATGGGCAAGGTGTTGGTGGCTCTCCAGCGCTTGGTTCTCCGATTGACACTCCCGACGACATTCTAACTGACTTTGATAACGGTTCAGGAATGGGCTCTTGGGCATGGCCTCCTAGATCAAACGTTATGCCGGGTGGTGCTGCAATTTCGACACACCTCAATTCTGGTTTCATCCTTCACCGTTCTCGTGGAGGCGGAGGCGGAGGATATTGGTCTGCTGGTGAGCGTGGATTGCACTTCGTTGACGATTCCATAAACGGTCTAGGGCAAAACATGTCAACGTTAGATCTAGTTCCGGCCGTTGATGACATCACTGGGTCTTACGAGTTCAATGCCACAGATAATGGCAGCGACAAATTCTCGTGGGATATCAATGCTACATCGCCGAACCAGGTGCAAGATGCAAGTGGTGGCCAATTTGCAATCCCTGCCGGTTATGCCACGCTTGACCCTGAGCAGGGTTTTCTGCGCGGCGGCTCTGGCGGCGGCGGTGGAGGAATGGGACAACACGGTTCAATTGAAGACCGTACGCTAGGTGCCGTTGCAGGCTCAGTTGGCACGTGGCGATGTAGCCCAGGTGGTGGCGGCGGAGCAGGAGGCGGTGCTTTGCAAATTTTTGCTGGCTCAAACTTGAGTATTACGGGTGAAATAGGCGCAAAGGGTGGAAATGGTGCGACTTCTGTTTTTGTGCAATCGATCCCTTACTTTGATTCGAACGTACTTGAATATGGCCCTCCAGGAGATGCCGGTGGTGGTGGCGGATCCGGTGGGGCAATCTTGCTCGAAGCCGGTCGAAGCCTGCAACTGGCTGACGACATTATTCTTGTCGATGGTGGCCAAGGTGGTCGCGGAGCAGTGGGCAACAACGGTGGCGATGGCGGCTCTGGTGTAGTGCGATTTAACACGGCTACTGGCGCCGAGCTACTAACTAACTTAGAAGCATGGGTTTCTCCAGATGTTGCCGTACAGTCAGATCCAGAGTTATTGAATGACATCCCTAATGTCGGTGTTATTGGTGGCGTTAACTATCCTGGCACTGTCGGTGATGTTAATTTTTTAACGGGTGAAGTTATAAATGGTAATGCGAGTGGTGTTCGCTCAATGTGGTATGAACCTGCTGCCGATAAATCAGAAATTGATATTGTTTCTTACTCAATAAATTGCGAATACTCTGATGGCAGCACAGTTCAAACTATAACTTTTGATCAAACCAATACGACATCACCTGATGAAGCCGCAGGGCTTCACCCAGTGTGGATTGCGTTCCAAGGAGCTTGGCTTGCTCCGGGCGACTCTGCCAATGCCAAACCGGAACTTGTCTTGCAAACCCCATGGTATGTCCCAGGCATCAATGTTGCGTCTAACGGAATAGATGAGTTTAATCTTAACTATAACCGCGGGTTGCGCTTTATGTTAGTGTTTGATCAAGATGAGATAGCAGCTTTGATGAATGGCGGATTCGGTTCTTATTTCCGAGTAACCGATGTTCAATTTGACGTCGTGGCGCAGTGAGAAAAGGCACTGTGCGTGCCTATGTCCCCGACGGAATTCTAGTCGATGCTTTTGAATTTCATTCCAGCAGTGCTCTAGTCGTCGATGCTTCTGAGAGGATTGTCAATGTTTGCCATACTAGTGACTTGCCAAGTGATATCGACATCATTGATTGCAGCTCGCAAATTTTTGTAGCAGCTCCCATCCTTGCCCATGCGCATCTTGAGTCATTCGATGCTCCGAGTGCAGATTTTCAATGCGGTAGTTTTTCGCAGTGGGTAACTTCGCTATTAGACTGGAGGGATTCGGCAGACAGATTAAGTCCAGAAGAAAGCGCGCAATTGTCACGGCAAGAACTTTTCGTAAACGGCTGCGGTTTAGTTGCAACTCATGTCGGTGAGGAGCGGGCTGAGGGCGATTTGGAGCCGGGCTTGCCAGAGGTGATAGCGCTAACTGAAGTCTTTCAGCCTTCAGGTGAAATTCCTACGTTGCCCGACTTCCCTTATCGAGGTGTGGCGCTGCACTCTTCTTTTTCGGTGGCTGACAACGTTGCCAGCCATATTTTCTCTCTGGCCAGCGATGACAATTTCGTGTCTTTGCATCTAGGAGAACACATTGACGAGCGTCAGTTTCTAGAATCTGCAACAGGAGAAATGGCGGATTTATTTATTGAGCGTGGTCTTGAGTTGAAAAGCGATGCTTATTCTTCGCCAGTAGATTGGCTAGAAAAAATGGGTGGACTAAAGCCATCCGTCGTGGCTGTTCACTGTTCAAACCTGTCAGCCAAAGAGCTAGCGCAATTAAACCATGCTGGCGTTGACGTTGTTTTCTGCCCAGGTACGCATAAATACTTTAGGCGCGAGAGACCTGCTTTTGGTGATGTCCCTAGCCTGCTGCCTGCACTAGGATGCGATTCACGCGCGAGTAATACCGTGCTTGATCCACTCCGAGAATTGCGACTAGCGGCAGAGCTGATTCCGGAAATCAGTTGTCAGATGTGGTGGCAGTCGCTAACAGGGCGTGGCGCCGAAGTCCTTAAACGCCAAGACCTAGGCTCGCTGTCCAAAGGTAAATTGGCAAGAGTGCTTAGATTGTCTACAGCTGAACTCGGTCATCCACAGTCTGCTGGTGAACTGTGTTCTACGCTATGCAGTACTGATAATTTGTCGCGCGAATTACTGTCGCTGAATTCATCCACAGAATGATGTAAGATTATGGGAATGCAACAAGCTATCGACCTCATAAACTCCTCCCAGTCAATTTTGTTGACCGGGCATTTGCGTGCTGATGGAGATTGCTTGGGCGCGCAGATAGTGCTGTATTACGTATTTAAAAATCTGGGCAAGGAAGTGCAGATAATGTTGCCGAATCCACCCGACCAACGCTACGGCTTCCTTGAAGAGCAAACAGCATGGCAGATTTTTGACAAAGAACTTCCCGAGTATGATTTGCTTGTCGCTTGTGATTGTAATGAACTTCCGCGTCTTGGTGACATGGTGCCTTTGATTGCTCAGCGCCAGCAGCCAAAAATAGTCGTCGATCATCACATTATGATGACTCCTGAAGATTGGGACGGTGCTTATCACGACGTCAGTGCAGCGGCCTCTGGCATCTTGGCCATTGAATTGGCTGAGCGGTTGGGTATTTCTGACTTACCAATTGCTGCCTATGAGGCGGCTTTCGTCGCGCTCATGACAGATACCGGATGGCTGAAATATTCAAATTCTGATCAGCGCGCCTGGGATATGTCCTCGAAGTTAATTGCAAAGGGGGTTGATGCCTCTAAAGTTTACGACCTTGTTTACCAGCAGCTTGAGCCAGGACGTCCGCGAGGCGTTGCTGCTGCTTTGCAAAATCTAGAGTACTATGCCGATGGCCAACTTGCTGTTGCCTGGGTGACTGATGAACTGCTAGACGAGTGTAATGGCACCTTGCAAGACACCGATGAAGTGTTAGATATCATTCGTGCCGTTGGGCAGGTCGAGACGGTAGCATTGCTTTGCGAACGCGATGAAGGGCAAATAAAAGTTAGTTTTCGTTCAAAATCATCTATTGACGTTAACAAAGTTGCGCGACGCATCGGAGGCGGAGGACATGCTCGCGCTGCGGGAGCTAGTTTTGAAAGAAGTATCGGCATGCCCGCCGCAATCGCACAGACCCTAGAAGTCTTGCTCGACGAGATTGCGCAGCAATCTTGTAGTTAGACTTCTCTCTTGCCAAACATGCCCATCATTGCATGGCGCGCCAACTTAGGGTTGCGTTTGAGGCGCCGAGTGACGTACTTGTGCCAAGCCTCTCCGTAAGGGATGTAAACTCTCACTTGATAGCCCATATCTAGGACTTGCCTGCGAAATGACTCTTGGACACCCAGTAGCATTTGAACCTCAACTCTATTTTTAGCACGTGGGTTATCGGCGATAATTTGATTCAAGCCTTCAATTATTAAGGGGTCGTGACTCGCAACAGCAACGTAAGCGCCATTTTCTAACAACAAGCGCGTTGTTTTAAGATAAGACGCATTGATGTCACTCATTTCTTGGTGGGCAATGCTTGGTGGCTCTATATAAATGCCCTTAACCATTCGGACATTGAGGTGCTGCGGGTTCTTGGCAAGCAGCCGTTCTGCGTCGTGGTGGGTACGAAACAACATCGCTTGCAGAACGCAGCCCACATATTGCTCATGTTTGTCGCGAAGTCTCTCAAAGACTTCGATAGTGTTCGCTACTGTGCTTGATTCTTCCATCTCAAAACGGACAAAGCCATTGTGGGCTTTAGTGATAGCTACAATTTCACTCACAGTGTCAAAACAAATATTCTGGCTAATGTCTAAACCCATTTGAGTGGGTTTTAACGACACATTAACTTCGAACTCGTTGTCAATCAAAGTTCGAATTAAAGATTTATATTCAGTAGCTGCTTGCGCGATCTCGGCCTGATTAGTTACAGCTTCACCAAGCAAATCGAAGGTGGCAAGATAGGATTTGTCGCGTAGCTGTCGTCCACGCAAAAGGGCAGCATCTCGTGATTCGCCAGCGATGTAGCGAGCACTTAAGGGGCGCATTATTGCTTTTGGAACAAAAGGGATGCAAGAAGCGAGTAATTTGTCGAGTACAGCCATGGTCTAAATCAGTAATAGAATGCCATCGCGCTAGGGTAGGCGCTAGCTTTATACTATGTAAATGTTTCGCTACAGCTTCGCACTATTGACGGCGTGCCTACTGACTTCAACTTGTGGATTCCAAACTCAAGAGAAGGGGCTTATCGCTGATTCAAAGCACCGAGATTTAATTCTTGTTTCTGTAGACACTTTGCGTGCATCGCGTTTGCCGTTTTATTCGGCCTTGCATTCTGAACCGTCACTCGCAACCGCAGGAAGCGAAGACGAGAAATTCTCCATAGCCTGGCTTGCATCTCATGGCGTGGTTTATGATGCAGCATTTACTACAGCCGGAAAAACCTTGCCGTCGCTCGCATCCTTTTTCACCGGACTACCGCCCATAGAGCACGGTGCTATTTCAAATGTAACGCGCTTGCAGGCGCCAACCATTATTCAAAAATTACACCAGCGCGGATGGAAAGCACATGCCCGAGTCGCCAATCGTGCTTTACACAAATTTTGCGGACTGGCAGAGGGCTTCGACAGTTATGCTGTTCGCGCCAAGCAAAATGAAGCACAATTAGGCGATGACCTAATCATTGCTGCTCGGACTGATATTGAACAGAAAAATAGGCTCTTGCTTTGGGCTCATTTTATGGCGCCGCATCAGCCTTATGAGCCGCTACCGCAATACCGCGAGCAATTGCATATTCCCGAATCAATTCAAGCTGGTAACGACCAACTTAAAGCGGCTCACCGTGAGCCAGCCAAGCACCAGCAGTTATTTGACGCTTATCGTGATTTGTACGATGCCGAGATTGCTACGGCGAACCAATATGTACAGAAGTTTTTGATCGACCTTGACCGTGAGTACCAACAATCCGGACGCGGCACCTTGTTAGAGAATGCAGTGGTTGTTTTTTTCTCTGATCATGGTGAAGAGCTCGCAGACCGCAACGGATATTTTCTTCACGCCAAGAGTTTGTATAGCTCTGTGGTGAGAGTCCCGTTAATTATTCTTGATGAAAACAGTTCTCTCTCTGGGCACAACGAACAACTGATTGACATCTCAAAGACTTTAGAGCATGTGCTTTATGCGACAGATCAGAGTTCTACAACGGTAGTATCTGCTTGGCATAATGACTTCTTTGCCATTCGCAATAAACGCTTTACTCTCGTCCATAATCCTTCATCAAATCCGCAAGGACCGTTTGAGCCACCAGAGGATGTTCCATACTTGTACCCTGATGTGGCTTTGTATGACAGGCTAAACGATCCATTTGAGTTGCTTGATGTAGCCAGCGAATATCCAGATGTAGTAAGCGCCTTAGGGGCCGAGCTGTTTGATTGGTACGCTGAAAAAGCTGCCATCGACAGTGAGATTTTCAGCGGATTAGATGAACACACTTTGTCAGAGCTAGGATATTCCGAAGACCCTGTTGACCCTCAGAACAGTAACTCGCGCGGCCCTTGGTCGCCGCAGATGTACAACAATGAAAGATAACATGTCTACTCGCGATCGAGTTTGGCCATGGATTGAGGGCTTGCTCTTTGCCACTGTTGTTCTAATCGTAATCAGCCTCGGAGGCGAATCGTTACGTACTTCTTACCATGGATTATTGCATACATCGATAGGTGAGGCTGTATTGCGAGACGGATTGCTACCCGAAAACCCATATCATGCTGGTTCCCAGTTAAGTTACTACACACTTTATCCTAGCCTTGGTGTATTGCTCGGAAAGCTAGGTGGAGGACCATTGTGGGGTTTTGCCTTATTAAATATTTTTGCGGCCTTACTTATGGGGCCAGCCCTAGACTCAGTCGGACGCCGGCTGGGACTTTGCCATATGGCAAGACGTTTTGCTTTTTGGAGTATGATTTTAGGTTTTAACGCCTTTGGATATTGGTGTGCTCGTGGCGTACCAGTTCCGCCGCTTGGCGCTATGCCGATGCTGATACTAGAGCCTCTGACCAATGTCTTTGGCCTCACTTCTTTCGATGCACGCTTACAATCGTTCACGGCAAAATTCTTGAACGTATCATCTTTTGCATGCTCTCTTCCATTCATGCTGTTTGCTTTATCGAATGCCTTGCGCGACGCCAAGCGTAGTAACTTTGTTGCAGCTTGCTTGCTCGGTCTCTGTGTTGCTATAAACCCATTGGTTGGCGCATTCGCAACTTTGCTGATTGTTAGTCAGGCGATGTTAGTCGATGGTGTGCGTAAGCAATTAATCGTGTGGTCTAAGCTCGGCATTGTCTCGGCGCTTATAGCCTTACCTTTTCTTCTGCCCTTAGTGTTGCAGTCAGGTCATGAGCAAAACGAACAGCCCCAATTACCATTTGTCGGAGACGGCGCTTTGCAAAACGTGATTGGCCCGAACTTGTTGTTGCTGGTACTAGCAGCAGCTTCTTTTGCCAAACTAAATTCTCGGCCCAAAAAAGTATTGGCTGCAGCGATTGTTCTTGCACTGTTGTTTTCATTTAGCCACCTTCCTTTCGGGAATGAATATAAGTTCCCGCGATTACTTGCGATTTTCTTAGCTTTGCCGGCGGGCAACTTTTTCATAGGGATAACTAAGCGACACTTTCGCTGGGCAGTATTGACGCTATTGGTCATAGTGGCACTCCCGACAACATTTGTTACCGCCCGCGCCTACTCATTCTGGAATGTTGAGCAATCATTGACATTGCGTGAATCACCGAACGGCAATTTGATTCCGCGCGACGATTCGGCAGGTTTGCCATCGGAAGTCATTTCGGCGATAGGCGGGTTAGACTCTGATGTAGTGCTAATGATGAACCCTAGGCACCCAGGTGCTGCCAGTATTGGGCTTGGTTCTCAAGGAAATCAGTGGGCACCGGTTCTCGGTCGCACACTTTTCGTCGATAAACCGCAAATTCATAATCAAGCTCACATGTCAGAAGTCAGAAGACGTTTAGACATGAGCATTGGTTTTTGGAGCAACAAACGCTGGCCAGCGAAGCCAGACTCTGCTGTATACATTTCGTCGCAAGCACTTGAAGATGCTCGACTAGAAATAGCTGGCAGACCACTGGCTATTGTTTCTTTGGCAGGCCACCGTGCGACCCACGATGCTTTAGAGCAGCACTCTGATGCGACTTTAGTCTCTCGCCAAGGCGATGTTTGCTTGTGGTTATTTTCTGCTGCACCGAAAGCGGACGAAAACTAAGCGCTTTTTTAACATCACTTGCGGTGATGCTTGTTCTTAAATGTAAATCTGCATTGCTTCTGGCTACTCTCAGGCTTCGAAGCACAGCACGGCCACTGAGCGCTAATAAGGTGCTTGCCTTGCGCATCTGTGATTGCGCGTCGCTCTCTAGACCGGTAGCAATAAGTTGCTCAAGCGAAGCTTGTTCGGACGATGTATAGCCACGGTTTTGCTTCGCCTGAAACTTCTTTGCTTCTGTAATCATTGATATTACTTGCTCATCACTGGATGCAGTTGGTGGACCGTCGAGGACGTCGGCAGCAATGGGGCCCATCTCGACAAACAAGTCAAAGCGATCTTGTAGTGGACCTGACACCCGTGACAAGTACGACTCAACTCTATTCTCACTGCACCTGCACGGTATTTTCGGATGACTTAAGTAACCACAGGGGCAGGGGTTCGATGTGGCGATAAGGGTGATGTCTGCTGGATAACACGCCCAGTCTTGTGCACGTTGTAAACGCACTTCCTTTTCTTCCAAGGGCTGTCGCATGCCCTCTAGAGCTGGACGTGAAAACTCAGGCATTTCATCAAGCAATAGAACACCGCCATGTGCACGTGATATCTCACCCGGTCGCAGTGGACTACCGCCGCCTAGAAGTGCTTGGGCTGAAGTTGTGGTATGCGGTGAACGAAATGGCGGACGACTAGGCATCGAAGTAATAGGGCCAAGTAACGCTTCTATGCGTGCGAGCTGCATTGCATAATCATCATCGAGGTTCGGCAATAAATTAATGAGGCGGCGGGCAAGCATACTCTTGCCAGTGCCGGGTGGCCCTTGCAACCACAGGGAATGCCTTCCGACTGCACAGAGTGCAGCAGCAGCATGTGCTTGCTGTTGGCCACGTATTTCATCGAGACGTGGACAGGGTTTCTTTGGATGGTCAACAGCGCTAAATTTATGCGGATTGAATGAGTGCTGTGCATTTAAAAACGCAACCACTTCTGCTAAATTTGAGAATGAATAGACAATTGAATTGGGCGCTAGCGCCGCTTCTTTTGCAGATTGGTGAGCTGTAATAATTTGCACATCTGCTTCAACAGCGGCAATGGCAGCAAGAAGTGTACCGTAGGCCGGAGGATGTAGATTGCCCTGTAAGTCTAGTTCTGCGATAAATAGAGTTGGCCTCTGCGGCTCAAGCGCGAACTTTTCTTCAACCAGCAGCGAAACAGCCAGTGCCAAATCGATAGGCACACCTTTTTTAGGTATCTGTGCCGGAAATAAATTGAAGAGAACTTTGCCTTTAGGGAAAGAAAAACCATTGTGCTTTAAGGCAGAAGGTAATCGCTCGCGAGATTCTCTCGCTACTGCATCTGGCATACCAACCATTAACACCCGCGACAAGCCCGGATCACTGCGACTTTCAACCCCAACCAAGTGGCCCTGGCTAGCATGGATAGTAGAGGCGTAAATTAGATGCTTCACGTTGGAGCAGACGCGCTTGGCATCGTTGTGATACTAATAAATAATTCTCAATGAATCGAAAGCAGTGTGTAGCAAGGGCACTCCATAATGTGCCGTGATTCCTTGAGCAGGAAGTGGAAAGTTCTCAGGAGCGCAAGAAGCCCACATTTCATTTGGCCTTAGATGTTCAATTAACATCGCAAGGCCCTCAGTGCTCAGCCCGTGGTGTGGGCTAAGCAACACATCTACTGGACCTTTATCCAGCCGCCTGGCTAAATCAAATAAGGCTGACCCATCCTGGTCACCCAGTACAACAATGCGCTTGTCTGCATAGCGAAGGTCTAGTGCATGCCCATTGTCATTAGCAGTACTATTGAGCCCGCCGCGCGTACGATATACAAGAATTTTCCATGGCAGGAGTCTAAGCTCAGCGATTTCGTTTGCATCGAGTTCGCGAACAGCTTGGCGCAGTTTTAACTGTGGGATGCCATTAACGTGATCGTCATCGTAGTGCGAAAAAATGAATTTTTCGGGAGCCGGCCACCGATTGTGCTGCATTTCTTTGTAATAAACGCTATCAATCAATCTCTGTGGACGGATTGTTTTACTGCCCAAGTCGAACCCCAGGCTGGAATCGCTTCCTGTTATGACTACAGCGAGGCCATGGCCTACATTTACCATGCTAATTCCAACTGCCGGATTGGACGGAGTAATTGCAATCAAAGTCACTATTGACACTGCTAATAGCACTTGTGTTGTATCTATTAGTTGGACGATAGGTGATGCTAATAGGAGGCAAATAAAGGCGATTGCAAATATTGAAGCCAAGCCAAATGTTGTCGCTACCCACGGAGTTGCGGGCAGGTAGTCGAAAGCGCTGATAAGTAAGTTTTCAATGTGACTAATAGCCAACAGTAAGTAATTAGAAAACGGTTGTTCAGGAATAAATAAGCTGAATAATATTATGAACAGGCGAGCTGTGGTGAACAATGCAAATATTGGGCTCAAAACAATGCTCATTATCTCGATTGTACTTTGCATTAAAAAAATAATTGGCATCGTAGCGAAAAACGCAGCCCATGAGCAGCGCAGGGCAGCAATTATGCCATTGTCTTTCTGGTTAGAGCAACACACAATAATGGCTGCAGTGGCAATATAGCTTAGCAAATAACCTAGCCCAGTCGACTTATTGGGAAGCAGCAGCAACTCAGACAAGCCAACAATAGCTAATAATTGCAGCGACGAAAAGTTGCGACATTTGGTGGCAGCCAGATCGCGCATAATAATGAAACCAACAGCTCTGCTAACTGCCGGGCCGAACCCGGCCAAGCTGGATGCAATCAACAGTAACGGAATCCTTAATTTATTCAGTGGTCGTACTAGTAGGCGTAAAAAAAACGTATTCCAGAGCCAAAAGTGCATTCCGGAGACAGCAAGTAGATGCAGTAAGCCAAAATTTCGGTAACCGCTTGTTATTGATTCACTCAAGCCACTTTTTTCAGCAAGCACAAGAGCACGCGCTATGGCTAGCTCTTCTTCTTGATAAATGGCTTCTAGTTTGTCAGCTACTGCTTGACGAATAGTCGCCATCACTAAGACCTTATTTGAGTGTAGTTTCCGATAAGAAAAATTACTTACCTTGAGCCACAGTCCTTTTTTTTCAGCGAGCCCCACAGCCGAAATAGCGTCACCAACGGCCAAATCACATTGACCTGAATCACTCAGAGCCCGAAGCTTGCTAATGGCCGATAGCGGCTCGCCTTGTTGATTGGCTATTTCGCAAAGTGTTACTACAGTGTAATCATCACCTTGACGCACGCCTTCCACAACAGCGGTGAAGGTAATCGGTTGGGTTTCTGGCCGCGACATCACAGTGCTGGGAGGTTGATGCAAGTAAGCCAACCCCAAGCAGCCACAGAGAATGCAGCAGCGTGCGCTGATGAACAACCATCTGCTCATGATGCCGAGCGCACAACTAAGCGGACAAGCTATTAGTGCAGCAGAGGTGATGTAATCGCGGTGCACTGGGAAAACATGGAACAGCAATGCGGCAAGTAAATAGCTAAAAAATGCCACTTGTAAGAAATTAGCACGTTGCACAGAGTTCATCAGCAAAGGCGACGCGCAAACTTAGCAAGCGACACTACAATATTCCCATGGCAGAATTACATCCTCACGCCTTGTTTGCAGGAAGTTTTGACCCTCCTACTTTGGGCCACTATGACTTAATCAGGCGCGGCATCGAGCTCTTCGGCTCCTTGCGTATTGTGGTTGCAAGCCACCCAAAAAAGGCTAGTTTGTTTACTGCTGAACAACGCATTGAAATGCTGCAACATGATTTGGGCGATTTGCCGATAATAGTTGAGTCTCACTCAGGGCTACTCGTTGAGTACGCAGCGCTCCACAATGTGCAAATACTATTGCGTGGATTGCGCAGTGTGACAGACTTTGAATATGAATACCCGATGGCCTTAACTAACAGACATTTGGCTAAGGACATCGAGACCGTTTTTGTGATGCCTAATGCAGAATATTCACATGTGTCATCGAGCCTTGTCCAAGAAGTTTACCTGAATGGTGGCTCTGTCCCAGATCTTGTCAGCCCTTTTGTGCATGATCAACTCAGTAAGAAAAAGTAAATGGAAATAATTCACACATCAAAATCGTCTCAAGCAATAGGTCCATACAGCCAAGCGATACGCGTCGATGGTTGGGTTTATTCTTCGGGGGTGGTAGGCATGAAGCCCGACAACTCTATAGCTGGTGACACAATCGCTGAACAAACGCACCAAATCTTCTCTAATCTAAAAGAGGTGTTGGCAGCAGCTGGTTGTAGTCTACAGGACGTGGTTAAGGCCACAGTGTATTTAGCAGACATGGACGAGTTCGGTGAAATGAACGAAATATACTCTGAATATATGGAAGGCCACCAGCCAGCACGTTCATGCATCGAAGCGCAACGATTGCCTTGTGATCTACGCGTCGAGATTGACGTAATCGCGCGCCCATCTAGCTAAACTCTGAAACAGTAGCAAGCATCCGACCAAGGCGAGACTTGGTAAATAGAGCAACCAGCCTGCGTCTACGAGTGGGTTCAATGTAGCCATGCCATCACTTGCAAGGCGTCCCCATGAGACGGCGGGGGCTTCCACGCCTAGGCCAAGGAAACTCAAGAATGCCTCCATCAGGATGACTCTAGGGAGAGTGATGATGAGCATACTGCCGATGGATGGCCACAACTGTGGCAATACGTGTCTCTTGAAAAGTAACCATTGCGACATACCCTGGCTGCGGGCGGCGTCGACGAATCCCATTTTGTTGATTCGTTTGCATTCAGCTCTGACTACGCGCGCCGTTGGCAACCAGAATAGTAAGCCAATTGCGAAAAAGAATAACTGTAGTCGTCCAAAGCCGATGCTTGCGAGTTCGATGCGGTATTCTTGAAGAATCGAGAGCATGAACAAAATAAATACAACCATTGGGATGCTTTCTAGTGCGTCAGCGACTCGCATTAGGATGTTATCGCGGCGAGCAGAGCCAAGCCCGGCAACCGCTCCGAATGGAACTCCGATTAGCAGAGCTACTAGAGTGCCGAACAGGCCGACGCTTAACGAAATGCGCGCTCCCCATAGCAGTCGTGCAAGCATGTCTCGGCCTTGAGCATCGGTGCCCAAGTATGGCGCTGTCGTTATCTGCGGCGCAACTAAAGTTTGCTGCGGCTGCATAGTACTGAAGTTGGCAAGCGGCAATAGCGGGGTTGCCACGGCGATCAGGCAGATGCAAAGCAGCAAGGCAATTTGCCAACGGGGAGGCGACTTGCGCTTCATTACACGGCCTCGTTGCGCGGGTCAAATTTCATTATCAATACGTCAGCTATAAAAGTACAGCAGGATAGGGTGGCAGTGTAAACCACGGTTACCCCAAGTGCGAGGGTGTAATCTCTTGCCAAGGCTGCTTGCACAAAAAAGGTGCCGAGTCCTGGAAGAGAAAAAATTTGTTCGATTACCAGTGAGCCAGTGAGGATGCCCGCGGTTGCCGGGCCAATGAAAGCTAGTACCGGAGTTAAGCTTGGACGCAAAACATAGTTGTTGCGCAGTGCGGATGCCGAAAGTCCGCGCGCCAATGCGCTACGGTAGGCGTTGCTGGTTTTCGCTTGACTCGCATGGTGGCTGACTAGCACAAACAGCTGTGCGGCGAGTGGTAGCCCAAGGGCGAGGCAAGGTAGTATCCATGAGCTGAGTTGAGCATGCCCGGCCACAGGAAGCATTCGCAATTTGAATGCGAAAATGCTGATTAATATTCCTGCAAGTACGAAGTTCGGCGTTGCCAAGAGAGATGATGAGCTTAAGCGCAGCAACGTAGCTTTCCATTTGGAGCGAGAAACTGTGCAGTAAACTCCTGCCCATAAGCCTATAACCAAGGCGATGATTAAAGCGCCGAGCCCTAGGCCAAGAGATGTCGGAATTGCATCGGCAAGCAATTGCTGTACCGAGGTGCCTTGATACTGCAGGGAGGGGCCAAAATCTAATGTTGCCAAGCCCTTGATAGAGTTTAAGTACTGTGTGACTAGAGGTTCGTTCAATTGGTAGCGTTGTTCAAGGGCGGCCAATGTCTCTGGCGACAACTGGCGATTGCTATCAAATGGACCACCTCGAGTGTTGTGCAGCATAAAAAATGCAACAGCGTGAACAAGCAAAATGTTTAATACCGCAAAGGCAAGGCGACGGAGGACATTAATCATCGTTCTGTTTTTTGCGTAGTTTGTGCCACTCAATTATTCCGAACTTATTAGCTTTATGACCTAAAATATTTTGTCGAAGTAACTGTAAATTAGAATCAAAGCACAATGGGATGATTGCGTACTCATTTAATAGTACCTGCTCTGCAGCAGACAACAGTTGCAGGCATTCTGTCGGATTAACACTAAGCTGTGATGTTGCAATCAACTTGTCGTATTGCTTATTGCTGAAGAAGCTGCGATTGTTGCGATGTCCACTTTGAAATAATTCTAAAAACGTGAACGGATGATAATAGTCGCCAATCCAGGTGGAGTGAGAAAGTTGATAGTCTCCTTTGGATTGCAGCACAAAAAATGATTTTGCTTCTAGCTGGTTTAAAGTAATTTCGAGTCCTAGCACCTCCTTCCACTGTTGCTGTAAGAACTCGGCAATAGCGCGGTTAAGCTCAGAGGCGGGATACAAATAATCTAGCTGCAAAGCGCTTACGCCTAATTCGGTCAAAGCCAGCTGCAGAGCGGATTCAGCGGTCTCGGCCGAAAAAGAAATGCTGTTGGTGGGTGGCAAATAATCGGTGATGCCATCAGGCACAAGACCATAAGCAGGACGTCGTCCGCCTTTTATTATTTGGACTAGTTTCTTGCGGTCAATTGCAAGCGATAGAGCTTTACGTAAGTTTTTATTGGCGAAGACTGAGGGACTGTCTTGCTGGAGCCGAATAAAATAAGTAGCAAAGCTCGGTGTAATAGTTAGCGCATCAGGATATTCATTTTGCAATTTTTCGATTGCGAGTTGCGGCACTTGTCCAATAAAATCAACCTGCTCGTCAAGGAACAAGTTTAGTGCTGTCCAATGCGAGTCTACGCATAAAAAGTCAATAGTTTTGAATGAGTCAGGCGAGTAATCTGCATGCAGTTCGTTAATCGCAAGCTTTGTGCAGTCGCGAATGCGATGACTGATAATTTTGTACTTCCCAGAATAGCGCATGTCTTCCGGGAATGTGCCGGGCGGCGAGTTGCGCAATTCAGGCGGGATAGGCGCTAATGCGTGATAAGAGCAATAAGTAGCAAACAATGGCTGCGGGGTGCTAAAAACAACATCAATCCTTTGCCCAGAAGAAGTAATTTGAGCCCCTCCTAGCCAGTCGGCATATGGGGCAGCCGTAGAGGGCTCCTGTAAGCGTTTCCAGCTGCTGATGACGTCACTAGGCGTTAGCGGTGACCCATCTGACCATACCGCGTCAGAACGCAGCGCAAAGCTCCAATGCCGGTTTTGGTTGCTTGAGGTCCAGCTTTCCGCCAACTGCGGGACCAATTTTCCGGTAGCAGCTTCAATTGCGGTCAGTCGATCGAATACCGCGCCCAATAAGCGAACAGCTCCGGCACTAGTTGCCAACTGTGGGTCAAAAGAATCTATCTCGGGGCCATTCGCAACAGTTAACTCAGCCGCTTGCGGGGAGCAGCAGCAGAGTAACGGCAGCAGTACTAAAGCCTTCATCTAACACAGGATAAAACATGGATATAAAGAAATCGAGGGCGCAATCGCTTACAATCATGCTGTGGATGTAGTCCCAGTTCTCTCTGTTGCAGATCTAACCGTCTCCCTTGCAGATAATGACAAAGTTGCAGTTGTTCGCGACTTCAATATAGAGCTATTTCCTGGTTCAATCACAGCTTTAGTCGGCGAGTCAGGTTCTGGTAAGTCGTTGGCATGTTTGGCGATTATGGATTTGTTGCCGCAAGCTTTAGTCAGAACGTCGGGTGTAATCAAATATAACGGACAACTTCTTAGTGATAAAAATGAAAGAGAGCTGCGTAAGTATCGTGGCAACGATGTGGCCTATGTCTTTCAAGACCCAGCATCCTGTTTGAACCCTGTTCTGAGCGTGGCGGCGCAGTTGGATGAAGTGATGGTTGCTCATTTTCCTCAACTTGATGCTGACGGGCGAAAAGGTCGAGCGCTGACACTCCTTCAGGAAGTTGGCCTTGGTGAGATTAGCGTACCCACGACACGATATCCGCATCAGTTGAGCGGTGGGCAACGTCAGCGCTTGTTACTCGCTTTGTCACTGGCAGCCGAGCCGAGTGTGTTGATTGCCGACGAAATCACCACTGCTTTAGATCCTGCTACACAGCAGGTGATAGTTGACTTGCTAGCTGCTCTGTGTGCCGAACGTCAGATTGCATTGGTGTTTATTACGCACGACATTGTGTTGGCCAAAAAAATTGCGCACAATGTTGTGGTGATGCACGATTCTCGTGTTGTTGAAACGGGAACTTGCCATGAAATATTTGAAAATCCACAGCATGCGCAGACTTCTATTTTAATCGATGCAGCATCTAGTCAGCATGGTACTGTCGCATATAGTGATCAGTCCGAATTGGTTTTGAAGGCAGAGGCTTTATCTATTGCCTATCGCGTTCCGAAAATATTTGGACGCGCTAAATTAAAAAGAATTGTGCATAACGTCTCTTTTTCGTTGCGCCGCGGTCAAACCTTGGCTGTGGTCGGAAAGTCCGGCTCGGGTAAATCGACTATTGCTCGAGCGGTTTGTGGCTTGGCTCACCACATTGAGGGCACCCTCGAACTTTATTTGAGCGACGAGACGATTGATTTAAGCTGTACTAACCATAAGCAAATGCGCCCTTACCGAAGGCACGTGAGTATGATTTTTCAAGACCCTACATCTTCGTTGAACCCATTAACTGCGGTGGTGAACTCTGTCGCTGAGCCGATGTTGGTTCACTTAGACATTAGCGCTGTAGAGCGCACTGAGCGCGCAATGCAACTGCTCACAGAAGTGGGGCTTGACGCGCAAAGTTTGGCGCAGCGCTTACCGCGAGAATTGAGCGGAGGGCAGTGCCAGCGAGTTGCAATCGCTAGAGCGTTGGCACTAAACCCCGCGGTGGTTGTTTGTGATGAGGCGATATCCTCTCTCGATATAACTGCTCAACGCGAAATAATAGAATTGCTGAGTAGCTTGCAGAAGCAACGCCAATTAAGCTACCTGTTCATCAGCCATGACCATGAACTAGTAGACAGTTTCGCTCACCAAGTTTTGCGCATCGATGATTGACCGGCGAGCAGTTTATGATGTAGACTTTGCCAATGCCTAATGCTCCACAGCTCGACGTCATTTTCTTGGATATAGACGACACATTGTTTGCCACTACAGATTTTGTGTCTGGCGCGCGGCGTGGTGCGTTGCAGGCAATGATTGACCGTGGACTGAACGCTGATATCGAATATTTGCTTAACGAATTAGAGTCAGTCGTTGAAGAGTTTGGCTCTAACCATGACCGGCATTATGAGTTTTTGTTAAAACGCTTGCCTGACGAGCTCACATGTAACATTAATCCGGAACTAATGGTTGTTGCAGGGGTCATTGCCTATCACAATGCTAAGTGGCAACATTTGCATATTGGAGACAAAGAATTGCAACTCTTATCAGACATCCACGATAAAGGGGTTAGGCTTGGTGTTATCAGTTCTGGTTTAGTGCGGAAGCAAACTGAAAAAATCCTGCGTTTAGGCATCGATAGGTTCATTGACCACAAGTTGATATTCATTACACATGGTGTCGGAATGGCAAAGTCAAATGTGCAGTTGTATCAGTCAGCCCTTGCAGCTACTGGTTGTTCTGCTGCACGAGTTATGCATGTTGGCGACCATCCATTTCATGACGTAGACTCTGCTAACGAAGCTGGGATGAAGACTGTTTGGGTAAATAGTGGAGGCAAGCATAGCGTAAATGACCCTAAGTCTAAGCCCGACCACGTTATTGCTAACTTTGCTGCTTTACGCAAAGTTCTTAGTGACGACTATTCAATTTCATAAAAAAACCTCGTCCAAAGACGAGGTTTAGTGTTTGACAGTAACTAGTTTTAGTTGCCCAGTTGCTTTTCTAGGCGCTGAGTTAGCTCGTTAGAGTCAATGATGGTTGCGGTAATCATTAGCACAACATCACGGTTTTCAGACGCTTCACCTTCTTTCTTGAACAACAAGCTAAGAATAGGGATATCAGACAAGAAAGGGATTTCAGCTCGTTGGTCGATGTTGAACAGTTTCTTAAGGCCACCAATGACAACAGTACCACCATCTGGCACAACAACTGTTGTGTTTACAGATGCCACCTGAAGCTCAGGCAATTGGATTGTAATCGGAGTGGTAAGTGAGCCAAGGGATGAAGTGAATTCGCCGATTGGGCGTAAAATCGTTGCGATAGTCGGGCGTAGTTCAAGGCTGACAGTCTTGCGGTCTTGTGAGATGGTAGGGCGTACATCAAGTACGATGCCATCGGAAATCACTCCCACAACTGGGTCAGCAATAAATGAAGCCGTAGCCACTTCAACATCAAAGTCTTGGATGTAAGTGATTTGGTTGAGCATTGCAGCGTATGCACGCTCAGTGTTTTGTGTGGACAAAATCACAGAAGTTAACTCTTGGGCGCGCTCGTCTTTGCGCACAGCATTCATTATGAGGCTGTATTGCAAATCATCAATGAATGAGAGCTGCATAGCCAAGCCGCCAGCTACACCAAGTCGTGAGCCGTAGTCACCGAGAATCCCTTCAGAGCGAGCGCGGAGTGAGCCGTTGTCGCCGTTGCTATAGTAAGCACCAGCTGTAGGGTTCGAACCAGCGCCAGATGGCAGGCCTAGTCCGTTGTCGTCAAATGCTGCAGAAGCGTTGTCGTCGAAACCCGAGGTAATATCATCAAGAGGGATTAACTCGCTACCATCGGCAGCTGCTGTGCGTGCTCCACGCCAATCAACACCGATTTCTTGTAAGTAGTCTTTAGTGATGGTCAAAAACTTAGCTTCAATGTTTACCATTGAGGATGTGTAGCGACGGAAGCCCTCAAGGAAGGCTTCAATTTGACGGTGTACATCAGCAGTGTGGCGGACAAAAAGTTGGCCGTTTTGGGCTTGGATTGAAACGCCTTCGATCGAATCCCATGTGCCCGTAGCAATGCTTTGCTGCACAAGAGTTGCGATATTGTCTGGGTCCATGATTGGGACAGGTTCACCTACAACACCACCGAATTGCGGGGCCTCTTCATCCATTGAGAAACTTGAGTCAGGAAGTTGAATCTTGTCGATTTGTGGACCAGCTTGGTCAACAATCATTGCCGTTAGGTCGCGAATATCGTGCGGACGCAAAACAAGGTTGTTGTACGCATTTGAAATTGAGGTTATGTAGACAACTCCGTGACGGAAGTTGTAAATGACTTCAGGCCCTGCAGCATCGGTGATGATGTTCAGAGCGTGCTCGACACTTAGCTCGTGAGTCATACTTAAATTAAACTCGATACCCTCAGCATCGACGGCGTCAATGGCGTCTGGTGTTACAACAAAAGGAATGTTGGTGAAGGTGCGAAGTTGATCGATAACAGTCTCTAAAGACGTTTCTCCTTCGAATACTAAACTAGGAATACGCTGTGAAGTGATTTCTTCTTTTAAGCGCACATTCTCTGAAGCGTTCTCGTCTTCATCAGGAAGCTCACGGTACTTGCGGCGCAAGTCGTTAATCTTCTTCCAGTGAGCAGCATCAGGCAGAGTAACAATGTTGTTATTTAGAATGCGGGCTTCTTCAATATCCTCTAACCACGTGCGGTAGCGGTCTGCACGAACTGCAACCCACTCATCTTCGAGGCTAAAGTGACGCGCTTTTTCTGCAGAAGTTAGTAGCTCCTTGGCGCGAAGGTTATGTGGATCTTCTTCGACTAGGCCTGTACAGAGCTCAATTGTGTTGTCAAAGTTGCGAGCATCGAAGCTCTTAATAGCATCTTCAAGGATGCCGTCACGACGTAAGTTCTGGCGCTCGATTTCTAGTTGGCGCTCTTGCTGTAGGGCATTAAAGGAATCACGAGCTGCTTGTTCGCGTTGAGCCGACATTGCGGCGTCGCGTTCGTTTGTGACCGTCGAGCGCAATGAAGAAATTTCACCACTAAGTGCGCCCCAATCGATATTAAGATCACTGCCGTTGATGATACTGCTAACAAGATTCAATTTGCCGAGAGCACCATCATAGTTTCCTTCTGCGCGTAGCTGATGAGCAGCTTCGAGGTTGGCGCGAGCGTCTGATTGCAGACGTGCGCCACGAGCCTTAGCACGCAGTAGAACATCTTCGCTTGACCCTGTGATGTCAGAATTTGCGCGCCCTAAAGCAACTTGCACTTGCTCAAGTAAGGCGGTAGCATTAGAAGCACCGGCGTTCAATTGCAGCGCAGCAAGCAACTCGTTTTCTGCTTCTAGCAAACGCGCATCGGCGTATGCTTGGCGTGCGCGAGTGACATGCTCACTAACTAGCATTGCGATTTGTTGTTCGCGAAGAGAGTTAGCAGACTGAGCGTCTTGAACTAAATCGGTAGCACTTTGCTGACCAGATGCAACAGATTCACCATTCCAGTCAGTGGTGTTGTCAATGTCAGACTCAGAAGACGCACATGCACCTAGAGTTAGTGCAAGTGAGATGGTGAAAGCGGCAGGATTAAGGATGATTTTCATTTTTTATCGCGTAAACGACATTAAAGAACGAGGGGGATTTGAGGGAGTCCTATCAGTGAGATAGGGAAGCACAGATTAGCAATTCTAGGCTTTATTCGCCACGCTAAAACACGCCTAAATGAGTTATTCTAAAGAGTTTAGTCTTGCTCATGTGTACCGGCGAAAGATACTTTTTGGAACTTTTCGCGAATTACGACATCGAGGAGCACAACAATATCGCCATAAACGACGCCTTTACGGGCATCTAGCGAAATGGGTGTTTCTTCTTTGTCATAAGCAGGGTCTTTGAGGAAGGCTGTAAGCTCAGGAAGAGGGTCTTCGGGATCTTCGATGTTAAACGGGTCGTAGTAGTACTTATGCGCGCCAATTTCAACTCGAATGCGACGACCTTCATACATCAGAAGGCGCGGGTTGTCAGCATCTTCGATTAGCTCGCCAGGTTCAGCAACTTTGATTAGCATATCAATTTTGTCAATTTCAACGGCTTCAGCAGTTGAAGTACCACGGTCTTTCGGCAAAGCTGCGTCAAGGCGGCCTTCTAGTATCTTAAACTTAAGAGTAACAATGAAGAAAATCAGCAGCAGAAAAGTAACGTCAATCATTGGCGTCATGTCTGTTTTTATAGCTTCAAATTTTTTCTTTTTGCGTCGTGCCATTATTGGTTACCTCTGGCTTTTTCACGAGCTGCAACGACATTAGGGTCTTCGGAAGCAGCAAGTTGAACCTTCCAAATTTGGATGCCGTCACGTGTGCAGACTTCCATGATTTTTTGCAGGTATTTAAACGGGGTGTTGCGATCGGCGCGCAGCAATATAGGGTCATCAGGCAGTTCGATACCTAAAGTTTTATCCATTTTTCGCTCGAAGAAAGGAACCCACTCGTTTTCCATTGTTTGAGCAAGCTTCCAGTAGTAGTCAGCACGCCCCTTGCGGATTGGGTCAGTCCGTCCGCCAGTGTCAATGTTTGGGTAATACAAAACTTGGCCACGCCAAACGATATCTGACCATTCTTGGTCTGGTGGGATGCCAATACCTAGCGTTGAGTATTGTGCTACTACTCCGTCAGGTACTCCACCTGCAGGGAACCAGCGAATGTTGAGAATTTGGCGACGTTCAGGCGGCTCGTCGTGGCCAGCCTCCATGGCGATGGGGAGCTTTAATTCTTCAAGATCCTTTTTCGACATGTCGTTTACCAAGATGAAGAAGATAATCAACAAGAACGTCATGTCGATCATCGGCGTCATGTCGATTACGATCTCTTCTACTTCTTTACGCTTTTTACCCATTGCTAACTAAGTTGTTAACGAGATTAGTTGGCCGCGCGGAATCGCTCGAACAAGTCTTCAACTATTGTGCCTACTTCAAGCGCCATCATCTGGACTCTGTTGCGGAACAATGCATAGAAAGCTGTTGTCGGAATAGCCACGACAAGTCCAAGAACAGTTGTCATTAGAGCCAATGAGATGGTGCCCGCGAAGTCAGCGGGGTTAACACCACCGGCTCCAGCAGAACTAATCTTGGCGAAAGCACCAACCATTCCCCATACAGTACCGAATAGTCCCATCATAGGGCCAAGGCCAGCAATCAGGCTGAGCCAACCGATTTTCTGTTGAAGCTTTAGGTTTTCTTCTTCGTTCTTTTCTTCGAGGTGCTTTTCAATCGTAGGGAACGGGTGTCCGATCTTGCGGATGCCCTCAATCACGACATTCGTGAAGTAACATGGAGTAGCTTCACATGCTTCAAGAGCTTCTTGGTAATTGTTCTCATTGAACAATTCTTCGACCTCGTCGATTACTTCTGGTGGAGCCAGCTTTTCGCGTTTGATTGTCATGAAGTGCTCAATGACCAAGGCCATCGCTACAACAGACATAAGAATAATGAAAGCACCAATCATGCCAGCACTCTTAATGCCGTCAACGATTGAAGCGCCACCATCGTCAGCTGCAAGCAGCTGTGGCGTGGTGAGTAGTACACCAGCAAGTGCTGGAATGAAGTTACGAACTTTTGACATGATTGTTAATTGTTTCTTTGCGGTAGAGTTCCCGCAGTTTGAGGTGACGATTCTATCAATCTCAGGGTAATTATAGACCCTCAGAAGTAGCTTTTATTGCCCAACTAGAGTTGGGGTAGGTGAAGTTCAGACGGTTAGACGCAGAACGAGAAGATTTAGCATCGTTCAGCTGAGCACTAACAGAGGCTAAATGATAAAGAGCCTGAGGTGTAACGCTTGGGGATGCAGGCATAGTTGCAACTATTTTCGCTAGTTGCAATTGAGCTGCGCGGAGCTTGCCTGACTCGATTGCCGCCTCAGCAAGCCCTAACCAGGCAGCAGAGCGCACTACAGGAGAAGTAGAGGAATTGTCAGCAAGAGACTGCCAATAAGATTGCGCCGCTTGGATGCCATCAGTAGACTGAATTGCCTGCCCGCTTAAAATTTGCACAGTCGTATGAAGTTCACGTGCTTTTGTTCGTAAGGCAGCTGGCGTCTCATTGTCGCGGACCATAGCGCCAATTTTGTCGTTTAAACTATTTAAGCGACTTTGGGCTACTTGGGCTTGGTCACCGAGAAGGAATGCTTGGCAGCGTATTACATTTGCTTGCAACTCGATATGACGAGCTAGGTTCTTTTCGAATGCCATGTCAGAGAGGCTGGACATTAAAGAGGTTGCGCCATCGACGTCGCCGGTGTGAGCCATAGCACTTGCCATTGCCATTTGAGCACGTGGCAACCAGAATGAGTCGCTATTGTTTGCGACCCAAGAATTTAGCATGTCAATCGCCTCACTGTAATGAGATGATTCGCTAGCTGCCCACGAGATAAGAACCTCAGCATTGCGCAACTCGGCATATGCTTGCATCCACGGTTGTTCGGCTTTTGCCGCAGCTTCTGCAAAACCATTTGCAGCGTTCATGAAGTCAAGATTGCCTGCCGCAGCTTCTGCCTGTCGCATTAACGCACTTAACGCTGGAATAACTTCTAGTACCTCATCGTTGTTATATGTAGATTCGTTGTCATCGGAATCTACCAGCACAACAGCGTTAATGTCGACGCTAGATATTTTTCCAAAGGCATTTGAGCCATCGAGTAAGTCAACCCGCGCTTGCGCAGCAAAAAGGACCAAAGAAATTGAGCTTAAAATCATAGGATTATCGGTTTAGTACCCATTTGAGCGATTCAGAAATGCGGCGCCCGGCGATGTCTTCACCGAGGTTTGGAGCTTGACGCATCAATCCCTGAACGAATTGTTGATGCTTGCCTAGATCAGCAGGGGAAGTCAGGTTGCGCTGATACAGGACGTATGCGTGAGTGACTTGTGCTTCCCACCAGGCAGGGTAGTAAAATTTATTTAAGGGAGGGTCTTGGTCTTCAGCTTGGAAGGCAGCAAGCTTGATTATTTCTCCGGACAACTCTGATGCCGTCGTAAGCGCTGTTTCTGTGCCTTCGCCAGGTACTTCAACAATACGGTTGTTGATATAGAGTAAGAACCCAGCTTTCACTTTAACAGCTGCAGTTTTCACCCGAAGGTTCTTTGGCCGTGATTCTAGCAAGGCGTTAACTAATGGTACTGCGCGACCTGTTTGGCGTTGAGACAGCAACGCTTCAATATACCCAATTTGAACTTTGAAGCGGAAGGCCTCAGTGAAGTCGGCAGATGAAGAGTACTTGTCAAGGATGGCTTCATATAGGGCACCAGCTTCTCTGAACTCTGAGATGGACGATAGTAGGTCAGCTTCACCAAGTAGGTTTTGCCAACGAGGAGCAACAGAGTATGCATTGAAGTCGTGAATGTACTTAGCCTGCAATGCCGTAAGCGCCATCTTGTCTTCTGCCTTTGCGGCGGTAGTCGCAGACTTGTAATGAATGTAAAGATAGTAAGCGCCGATCGATAAGCGGGCATTACTAGCTTTCTTTTCGTGCATTGACTCGTATTCAGCAATGGCGCCGTCGATATCGTTTAGCTTTATCAGGGCTTCAATGGTGTAAGTCATCGCAGCATAAGCCAAGGATGCTTGCTCGGGGAATCGCTCTAAAAAGTTTTCGTAACTTGCGAGGACAGCTAAATGGTTGCCGTCTTTGCGTTGAGCCAATCCAAGGTAAAAGACAGCTTCAGGCACCTTGTCTTTACGAACCTTACGCTGCAATGGGTCCTTTGGGTCGTTATCAGAATTGGTGACGAAATCATTTAAATACGAACTTAGAATGCTTACCGAGCGAGCGGCCGCAGTAGCGTCAAAGTCTGAGGCCGAATATTCAGCGACACCAATAGTGACCATCGCATACTCATAGAAGTCGTTATCAGTAGGTATTTTAGACAGAGCCTCAATAGCACGTTGATATGCGGTTGCCGCTTTACGAGACTCGCTGCTATCACTTTCTTTGCCTTTGGCTATCAGCGCAGAAGCTTTAGCCAGGTCGAGTAGCTGCTTAGCTTGGTTCCATTCAAGGTTGTCTCCGCCACCGCCAAGTATTTGTACTGCTTGGGTAGCTTCACTATTGAACTCGCGAAGAATTTCATCATCGGGGTTGTCTAATGACAAACGCTCGGCTGCCTTTTGCCATTTCTCAGCGTTCTTAAGAGCAAAGCCTTCGTTGTTTGGGTAGGACTGGTAGCCAACTTGGTGACTTACCATTGCCAATAATGGTTCACCTAGTTTTGCCCAAGACAAACCAAGGTAGTAGTAGGCTTTACCCCCGAATTCATCAGAATCCACGTCAAGTCGCGGTGCGAGAAGGCGGAATCCATCAACAGCATCATCAAAGCGCTTTTGGAAATAAGCGCCCTCGGCAGAATCATAGAGGATGTCTAGCGAGATGTTCGCATCAGCTGGAGCAAGGGCAATAGCATTACCCATAATTGAGTTGGCCTGCAAGCGAAGGATGTTGCGTTCGTTAGCAGTTGCAACAGCAGCAGCTAATTCAATAGCTTCAGCAGCTCGTCCTTCGGTGATCATTTGCTTTGCAGCCTGAAGGCGAATGTTAAAACCAATACGGCTAACAGTTGCTTTAGACGATACAACCCAAGCCTCGAATTGCTGATAGGCTTCCCAGAACATTGCAGCGTCATTGTTGCGCTGGTACATCTTAATCATGCCCAGCATTGCCTCTTGACTTGCATCTTGCAACTGAGCTACGTAGTTGATCCCTAGATTGTTTCCTTCTTGTTCAATTAAGTCATTAACTTGGTCTTTGACATACTCGTAGTAGTCAACGGCATCTTCGTGTTCGCCAATAACTGCGTAGCAATCAGCTAGCGCCGAGTACGCACGTTGCTGCGGCAGGAATGGTGCGCCTAGTGCGAACTCAGACAGTAAATCAATTGCCTTCTCAGCCTTTTGCTCGCGGTCGATGGAGCCTTGCTCAAAGAGTTCTGACCAGTAGCGGTACACAAGGGCCCGGTTATAAACAGAAGGGAAGTAGTCGGAGTATTCGGTACTTGCCTTGTCGGGATCATCGTCGGCAAGGTTTTCCCACCAGGAGATGACTGCATTCATGCCCGAAAGTGCAGCCTTAAAAATACTGTCAGCTTGCTCGGATGCTTTGCTTAGGTCTTCGCTGCTGATACTACTACTATTTATTAGTTGAACTAAAGTCTGGCCATACACAAACGCAAGCGTGCCAAGGTTCGATTGTGCTTTTGTGGCTCGCGAAGAGCTAGGGTTGCTATCTAGATAAGCAGTGTAGGCATCGCCAGCTTCACCGAGGGCAAAGAGGCGTTCTAGGTCGTCAAGCTTACGCCCAGCAACCATGCGCAGCACATCACAGCGCGCTAGTAGTAAATCTGACTTGCCGTCGGCAGAGCTTGCGGAAGCTAGGGAGCGTTCAACTAATTTCTCTGACCAATAGTCGAGACCAAATTCAGCAGTAATCGCACGTGCGGCATCGGCGTTTTTAGCCGCCAACAAATCAGAACCGCCTTGCTGTGGCAAGGAAGCTAAAAGGCAAAGGGTAATTCCAGTAATCATTAGACAGAATTAGTTGAAGGGGGGCTTTAAAAAAGCCGGAGACGTATAGACGTCTCCGGCAGCACAGTTTCACATTTTCTTACAGACGGCTTGGAAGCGGAGTAGGCTCATGCTCTTCTGGAAGGATGATTTTAGCTGTTAGCAAGATGAGCAATTTTTGGTACGTTTCGTACGAGCCCTTGCGTGAGAAAAAGAATGACAGAATAGGAATGTCGCTAAGGAAAGGGATTCCGGATTCTAGACTAGTTTCTTTTATTGTTTTCATACCACCAAGTAGCAAAGTGCCACCATCTGGAACCAAAGCACGGGTACGTACTTTTTGCAGCTCTAGCTCAGGTAACATCAGGTTTACTGGTGACCCAGTACCTAGTGATGTTTGTAGAGTCGCGATAGGGCGCTGTAGGTTTGCGACGGTCGGGCGCACGTCAATCCAGACGAAGCGACGGTCGGCAGTAACTACTGGGCGCACATCAAGGAACACGCCATCGTTCGCAACAGCAACAATAGGGTCGGCTATTACAGCAGACGATGCAATTTCTACATCGTAATCGTAAATGTATGAAACTTGGTTTGCGACTACAAGGTTAGCGCGAGCAGTGTTGTGAACCATCAAGCTAGGCTCAATCACCATCTCTGAGCGCTTTGACTTTTTAACAGCGCGGAGGATTGCTTGAAGTTCAGTATCGTCTAGCCATGCGTACTGCATTGCGAAACCACCAGAAGCCTCGAAGTCAGAAGAGCCGAGTTGGCTGTCGTACAAGTTTTCAGTTCTAGAGATAATCAGAATGTCTTCGCCAGATTCTGCAAATGCGGCGCCAGCATCTTGGCCTGTACCAAGCACGCCTGGAGCGCCAGGAGAACCGTAGTTAGTAGAGTCGCCAAAGTCGTTGAAGACGTTAGTTATTGACCCGACGTCACCAGCAACACCGGAAGTAGCATCATTTCCTAGGCCACGGAAATCAACTCCGACGTCTTCAAGGAAGGAATCTTCAACTAGTAAGAAGCGAACTTTAATGTCAACCATGATGTTCGCTGGCTCGCGAAGGTCTTCGAGCATCTGAGCGATTTCGTCAAGGACTTCTGGACGATGGTGAGCAATAAGTGTTCCGTTTTCAATGCTGAGTGAGTGTAACTCTCCATCCCATGAGTCAGGCTCGATACTTTCTTCGATTGTGGTTTGAAGGTCGTCAGCAGTTAGAACAGTCGCTTCAGTCTCAGGTAGTTCTTCTTCGCTTGGCTCAATGCCACCGGAAGGAGATAGATTGTAGTCGGGCAGTGGGAAATCTTTGACAGAGTTGACAATGTCGCGAACCTCAAACTGGCGGGTAATTGACTCAGTGTCTGCCTCTTCAGCAGTAACTACGTAGACAGCACCATTGCGCACTACGAATTTGACTTCGCCACCCATAACGTCTTCCATGATGCTAAGCACTCGGCTTATAGGGAGTGGGTTCTTAAAGTTAATGCGAATCATCTTTAAATCTTCGTCGACGTCGTCTTGTACAGCGCGCGTGATGAAGAAGTTTACTCCGGCAAAGGCACTTAGGTTCGGGATAATCTCTTCAAGAGAATTGTCGAAGCTAGGTGTAATCGTTATTAAGTCAAGCCGGTCATTAATCTTGTCAGTGGTGGCGTCTGATTTTTTAACATTGTCAGTAGAGTCAAGAGAGCTACGTTTCGCCACAACATTGTTGTAGTATTCTTCGTCGAATGAGAAGTGTGAGTCAGCAGGCATAGCTGAGTGGCGCAAATCTTCGAAAGTGCGCTGCCATTGCTCGCGGAAGTCAGCAGAAGTACGAGTGGTGCGTTGCTGGTGAGCTGTCTCAACTGCAACAGCACGCAATGAAAGGGCTGACGCATTACCTGGGTCAATTCGCAGCAATGTGTCAAGAGTTGCAACCGACTTAGTCGGGAAGCCATTCAAGAAGTGCTCATTTGCTTCTGATAGGTGAGTAGCAATTAAGTTAGAACGGTAGTTGACACGTTCGGCTTCTAGCTCGGAAGCTTCTGCAGCAGCTGCGGTAGCCATGTCATTGCGTTGACTTGACTCGAGATCATTGCGCGCGTTAACGGCTTGATCAAACTTAGCATTGACTAGGCTTGCATCAAGAGCTCCAACAGCAAGGTTTGGATTGTAGTCTACTGCTTGCTTGGCGATTTGGTAAAGATCGACAGCTTTGCTGTATTGACCTTGCGACATTGCTTGATCGCCATCGCGGACCAAACCTTCAATGCGGATACGGTTTGCAGTTGAACGAGCTTGTGCGTTTTGCAAAACGTTTTCAGCCGAATCTAGGTCGTAGCCATTTCCTGCGACTGCAGCTTGTGCACGCCGTGAACCGTCGCGCGCCATGATGTTGCTAGGGTCAAGGAGTGACGCCTTGGCGTAGTGTGCAGCAGCGCCTTTGAAGTCGCCGCGCTCGAAGGCATCATTGCCAAGGTCTACATAAGTAGTTGCCATTAAGGCGTTACGCTGAGAGCGAACAGTAATAGCATCGTTGACTTCTTGAGTTTGGAGCTCAGGAGCGGGCAACTGCGTGCCGCCTTCGCCATTGGCGCCAAGGGAGTTGTCGTCGTAAGAAGGCTCTGAGCTTGAGCATGCGCTCAAGGTCAGCAATGTAATTAACAGATAGTTTCTGCTGTAACGCATCGGGATGAATTGCAAGTTTAAGGAATGGCGACGGTTACGTCGGCCGCTAAGGTTTAAAGATTATGCCGACGCGCTGAGATGCGTCAAAGGAAAGATGTGAACTAATTGCAATTATTTAGGATTTCTTTTGCTAGCTGTAAGTCATTCCAACAGGTTTTCTTTAACTCTGGGTTGGAAAGCATAGCGTTTAGAGATTCTGTTATCAAGATAGGGATAGTAGTGTAATTCGAATTCAGAAGGGCTCCGCGGGGCAATTTCGTCGGCGAATCTACACCAGGAAACAGTTGCAAGGCATTTTCGGCGCCCAGAACGATAATAATCGAGGCCGAGTAGTTGGATAGTGCAGATTCAAGCGCCACAGGGTCTTTCTGCAGTAAGCTTATGTGAGCAAAGTCTTTAGCCACGCCAAGTCCCTTTTCAGAGATTGCAACTAATAGCTCACTGGCACTATTGTCATTGTGACAACCCAAGTAAAGAATTTGGACAGCTTCACCTTGATGGATATTTGAGCTGGCCGCAGGTCGCGAGGGAATTAAATCAAGTCCCGCATCAGTGAGATCGCGTAGCAGGCAGTTTGCAGCAGCATTAGCCAATTGTTCAGGAGCTGATTCCGTCATAGTTGTTGCGATTGTACTCTAATCTCGTTATTATCTCTGCACATAATAAATGACTCCTAAAAAACGCCACCTACTCGATATTTTACGCGACGAGCAGTCACGTGAGACCATTATCGTCCCGTCTGACGACAAATTTCGCCCTAAAGTCAACGTCAAGGCAGTAGGAGCCGTGTTTATTGCACTCATGGTCTTCTATTTCTCATATCAAATGGCCAGTAGTGACTCACCTGATGACTCTTCTAATACGGTTGCGACCGCCGAACATTATTGCGTCAAGGCGTTTTCAAGCAATAATGTAGAGCTTGCTAGAAAGTGGGGTACAAAACTTAATAATAATGGCTATAATGTGCAGCTTGCTTCGAGGAAGGTGTCTTCTCAAGAAGTCATTTTCGAACTCTACGTCGGTGATCAAACATCGAGAGAGGCTCTTAGCAAAACTCTCGCAGAACTGCGAGCAATGACCTTAGATGGTGCGCAGCCTTTTGCGAAAGCCGAAATAGGTCTCCTTCAAAAGAACTAAAACGATGTCAATTCATAAGTCACTAAACCTGGGTAGCGGTTTGTCCGCTAATCGCTCAGTGTACACACGCCGTGAACGCCTTGAGATTTTGGCCGATTCTGGCGATTACGTCGAAGGCGAAAATCCAATTGGTGTGCGCAAGGTTCGCACGCAATTTAAGTCCGTGTCGAAAAAGCAGCTTAAAGAGGCAGCTAAATTGGCTCGCGAAGCAGATGCAGCAGTGTTGGCAGAAGAGGCAGCAGCCCAGCGCGCAGCCGAAGACGAATTTGTATAAGCTTTTTCAGCTTTTACAAATAAGTCATAAATTAATGTCGAGGTGATTATGTTAAGTGGTCATCTCGACGAAATTTTTTATAGCATCCAGGGCGAAGGTGCTGAACTTGGTCGTCCCCATTTGTTTTGCCGTTTTGGTGGATGCCCTTTGCGTTGCGTTTACTGCGACACTCCTCGGTCATGGCAGCAGCAGGCTCAGTACGAATTGCACTATTGCGATACTACCCAGCGCTTTGATAATCCAGTTAGCGTTCTAACAATCGTCGATCAGTTGTCATCCTTGCTCGAACCATTTGCGATAGAGCCTTCCAAGGTCTGCTTGTCGTTGACCGGAGGCGAAGTCCTACAGCAACCAGAATTCGCTGAGCAAATAGCCAAGGCGTGGCCAGGTAGGGTCCTTCTTGAAACATCCGGCAGTAGCTGCAAACCATTTGACCAGATAGCTTCGAGCTTCGATATGGTATCTCTTGATTGGAAAACACCTTCTTTGATGTCAAACGATTTACTGTCAGAGCATAAGCAATGTTTGCTGTCATTAGCTCATCTTGAAGTTGACTCCCAAGTCAAATTAGTCGTTGCAGCAACAACTACCGATGACGAAGTTTATGAGCTGTTCGATTTTCTGCTCGCCAACAAGCTCGATATCCCTATTTATTTGCAACCATTAACCAAGGTGGCTCTTTCTCCAGCACCTCCAACTGGAGCGCAGATGTTAAAATGGTTGACTAAGGGTGCTGCGCAGGACCTCAACGTGAGAGTCGTGCCGCAAGTGCATCCGATACTCCAGGCAAGATAATGATCACTCCGAAAAACAAAAAGCCTTTAGTGGCTATCGTTGGCCGTCCGAATGTTGGCAAGTCCTCTATGTTTAATCGCATATTTGGCGAACGCCGGGCGATTGTTGATTCGACAGCTGGCGTTACGCGCGATAGGTTCATTTTGCCTGTGCGTATTCCGTCGGACAATTTGGCTTTCGATATTATGGATACCGGCGGTATTGGTATCGTTGATAATCATAACCTCGAAGAATCTGTTGAGTATCAAATTGTGACAGGCCTTGCAGCCTCTGATTTGGTGCTGTTTGTGGTTGATGCCCGCGAAGGCGTGAGTTTGCTTGACGAAGAGGTTGCTGCGTATTTGCGTAAGAGTGATGTGCCAGTCATTATGATTGCTAATAAATGTGAGACTCGTGCAGCACAAATGGCTGTCAATGATTTTACTTCGCTTGGCTTTGATAATCCTTTGCCAATGTCTGCACAAGAGGGGCAGGGCTTTGATGACCTTTACAAAGAATTGGCGAAGGTGTTGCCGGCAGCCGATTTGATTGAAGAGAAAGAGTCAATCAACGTTGCTATTCTGGGTCGCCGCAACACTGGTAAATCGTCTTTTGTTAATGCGTTAACCGGCGAGAACCGAGTTATCGTTTCTGATGTCGCGGGCACCACTCGCGATGCAGTTGACATTAGTGTTGATTACAAAGGGACTGCAATTACTCTTGTCGATACGGCAGGTGTTCATCGCAAGGGAAAGATTAACACTCCAATTGAGTTCTTCTCTTTGACTCGAAGTGATCAGGCCATTCAACGTTCTGACATTGCCTTGTTATTCGTCGACATGACTCAGCCCGTTGCACGCATGGACAAAGAGCTTGCGCGAACGATTAAAGACCGTTACAAGGCGGTGATAGTTGTTGGTAGCAAACATGATTTAGTCCCAGAATTTACAATCGATAAGTTTAGGGATGTCATCGAGCACAAGTTGCCGCACCTTGGTGGCGCACCATTAGCGATGATGTCCAATGTCACTAAAAAGGGCATTGACCGCGTGATGCGCGACATTTTGGACGTTCACCAGGAGGGTATGTTGCAATTGGGCACTGGCGTCCTTAACCGTGCGATGCAGTCGGTTTTTGATAACATGCGTATTCGTGGTCGCGGTGAGCGTCCTCGTTTTTATTATGCTACCCAGCTGAACACGAGCCCTCCTACTTTTCTGTTATTCGTGAATAAGAACAGATTGTTTTCTAAAGAATTGATGCGCGCCTTGCAAAATGAGTTTCGCCGTAAGTTTAAATTAACTAAGGTGCCAGTGCGCTTTGTATTGCGCGAACGCAAGCGTTCCGCCTCTAAAAATGGATAAGTTTATGATGAAAAAAAGTACTTTATCTTTGTTGCCTTTACTCCTGCTCTCTTTTGCTTGCAGCAGCGAACCTCCTATTGATGAAGCTGGAAAATGGGAGCAGTATGCCTTGACAGATTCGCCGCCGCGTCGCGATCTTTTGCTCGCTTGTGAATATGCGATTCAGCGCGCTGGGTACCCCCGTGGGAAGACGGATGCTGCGCGTGGAACTGTGTATTCCGACTGGCTGATTGACCTGCAACCGTTTCGCAATAATGGGCGCCGTTATAAGGCGATATTTAGAGTGTTCGACGACGCAGGTGCAATTTCGGTTCGCACACGCGTAATTGCCGAGCGGAACATCGAAACGAATGAAACTCTAGAATCAGGTGCTGCCGAATGGGAAGAGCTTGGGGATGACCAAGGGCGTTCTCGTACTTTGATGCAGTACTTACGTTCTCAACTTTATTTGCGAGACAGTTAGATGGCTAAAGATTGGCAATATTCTCGACGTGAACAAAACTGTGGTGACTGCGAACATGTTTTCGCTGACGGCGAAGACGTATTTTCCATGTTGCGAATGGTCGAAGAAGGCTTGCAGCGTGCAGACTTATGCCGCGCTTGCTTCGAATGCCGCGACGAACTAGCAGATGTGGCTTATTGGCGAACAACTCAGCATGACAAGCGTCAGGCCCTGCGCCTTGATTTCGACATGTTGCTGACTTTGCTTGAAGGGCTACTGCAAGATGATCGCGATGACCGTAAAGATTTGTGCTATTTGCTCTCATTACTTTTAGTGAGGCACAGAAAATTGCGGCTTGAACGGGTGCAGATGAAGGGCGAGCAAGAGGTGATGTTGCTGCGCAGAACTCGCAGTAAGAAGACATTCGCCGTTGAATCACGCGAAATGAGCGAAGAAAAGCGCGCAGACCTTAGCCAGCAGCTGGCCGAGTTGGTAGATCCGACTAAAGACAGCAATTTTGCCTGATTAACGGCCACTAACGGCAAAAAATTAAACCCGGGATATTTCCGGGTTTTTTTTGTTGCATAACTTGGGTGGGGCGCTAGGATAGGGAAGTGGGGAAAAAGAACATGGATATGGGGGAAGCGTCCATGTGTTCCTCGCCCTTCTTTTCGCAACAATAATGGCACACTTCAACGGAGAATTCGCACATAAGATCGACCAAAAGGGTCGTGTGTTTGTGCCACGTGGCTTTATGGATTCCATCGAGAATGCGCATGAGCGCGAATCCTTCGAGTGCGTAATAAACTCTGTTGACGGCTGCCTTGAGATTTATACGACAAGTGAATTTGCCAAGTACATTGAGGCAAATTTGCGAAACGAAAAGAATGCTTTACGTGCAAAAAAACTGCGCCGCTCTCTTGGTGCTAATTCGCGTAAATTGAAAGTAGACTCGCAAGGTCGAATTTTGCTTCCTGAAGAGCTGCGTGCTCGCATCAGCTTAAGTGGTGAAGCAATGATTGTCGGCGCATTGAGCTATTTTGAAATCTGGGGCCGTGACACATATGAAAGTGGTCTTGTAGATGCAGATGATTACTTCAATTCAGCTACTGGTGATATGACCAGTCCTGACTACCATCCGCAGGAGGACAACTCGTGATTCTTTTATGTCGCCAATACCGCAATCAACATAGTCAAATAATGTCAACTCGCCATCAACCCGTAATGTTATCCGAATGCGTTCAGGCTCTTCATGCCGAGCGAGGCGGAGTATTTGTCGATGCAACTCTCGGCGGCGGAGGTCACGCAGAAAAAATTCTTGAAGCTAATCCGGAAAACATTGTGATAGGAATTGATCGTGATGCGCAAGCAATAGAGCGCACTAAAAAGAGACTAGCTGAATATGGCGACCGCGTAATCTATGTTCATGCACCTTTCTCGTCAATTGAGTCTATTGTTGCCGAGCACGCCGGTGGCAAGGTAGATGGCATTTTAGCCGACTTGGGTGTTTCTTCTGATCAGATAGAAGATCGTGACCGTGGTTTTTCGTTTATGCAAGACGGTCCGCTTGATATGCGCATGGATTCGACGCAACAAAAGGCGTCCGCGGCATTGTTGCTTGCTGAGGCTAGTGAGGATGAGATAGAGAACTGGTTACGCGAATATGGCGAAGAGCGTTTTGCGAGAAAAATCGCCAACGCCATTGTTGTGGCACGGCGAACTGTTCCCTTGTTGCGCACTCTTCAGTTGGCCGATTTGGTTGAGAGGAATACTCGTCGTAGCAAAGGGAAGCACCATCCAGCCACTCGCACTTTTCAGGCTCTTCGCATTGCGGTAAATCGCGAATTAGACGAGGTGAAGATGCTGCTTGAGGTTGCGCCCAGTTTGCTTAACGAAGGTGGTCGTCTAGGGGTGATTAGCTTTCATTCGCTCGAAGATGGCCTAGTTAAAAACGCCATCCGCAACGAAGCGCGTAGCGACGGTTTCATTAACGTCTTTAAGAAAGGCATTTTGCCGAGTGCCCATGAGGTTCATCGCAATCCAAGATCGCGAAGTGCGCGCTTGAGGGTACTCTCACGCGAATTAGATTAATTTTGAGTGAAACATCGATTTTCTTAATAGCTGCAATCATTGCTGAAATGTTGTTGGGGCTTGGCCTTGAAAATGAGGCTATGGCCTCGCGAGGTCGCATCGAGGTGAGCCGTCGCTGTGTTGAGAGATGTGAACAGCGCGTCGACTTTAACGAGAGCTTGTTCAATGAAATTACTGCTCCTGCAAATCTCCAGCGCCTGCTTAAAGATCAGCAAAACGCCGAACTAAACAACAACCGCTCGTGAGCAAACAGGCGGTAGCATTTAAACCATTGTGGCCATTTGGCATCTTGGCTGCGTGCTATTCATTAAGCTTGTTCACGTTTATTGGGCTAGTCAATGAGGGGGTTGAGGATAGCAGCTTAAGTCGCGTGCAACGTGACCGCGTAATACCGGCAGAGCGTGGCCCAATACTTGACTGCAACGGACTCGTTTTGGCAGAAGATCGAGGATCGTGGAGTCTGGTTGTAAATTACCTGCCCGCACATCGTTCTGTTATAAAGAATATGCAGGATGGGGTGTGGGATGAGCAAGAAATCATTCGTCGCCTGCAACCAATTAGCGTTGCTACTCAATTGCCCACGAACGAGTTGTATGAAGCTGTAATGGTAAACGAATCTGCTTCGCAACTGTTGCTAACGAATTTAACGCCAATCGATCGTGAGCGAATATCTGCAAGTCTCAAGGCCCTGCCGTTTAGTGGCTTGAACTTAATACAGCAATTTAAGCGTGTTTATCCCAATGGCGCTGTTCTTAGCCACCTGATCGGATTGCTGAACGCCGCCGACGAGGAGAGCTTAGAAAGGCAAGGTGGGTCAGGACTAGAACGCGGCTTAAATGAATTGTTGGCAGGGGTTGACGGGCGCAGTTCAGCTATTGGGGTTGGCCGTGGTCACGGAACTAATCCGGCGCTGGCTAAGCAAGACCCGCAACAGGGTGCGTCAATTCGAACAACACTCGATTCTAATATTTCAATCTATGCGCGAGAAGAATTGGTTCGTCTGATGGATGATCATGACCCAATGCATTGCTTGGCAGTGGTGCTCGATGTTAATACGGGTAGCATCTTAAGTCTTCAAGGATTGCCTGACTATAATCCAGATAATCCGCATGAGTCGATGAAGGCTGAAGTCAATGCTGACACCGGTGAAATAGAGTACATTGGTTGGACATTCCCAGGTAAATGGCGAATAAGTCCAGGCTCAACGCTCAAACCATTGGTCGCAGCATGGGCGCTAGAGAACGATGCGATTAAGCCTAGCCAAATGTTTAGCAATAAAAATGGCGCGTATCGCTTGCCAGGCCGTGTGATTCATAATTCGTCTAAATACCGAAATGAAGACATGAATTTTTCAGAAGCGATAGTTCATTCGTCAAACATCGTGATGGCGCAAATAGGTCGAGCAGTTGGGCGCGAGAAGATGGCAGATTTTTTAACTCATTTTGGTTACGGCCGCAAGGCAGAAGTGCTTGCAGGTTCGAGCTTAAATTTTCAGAACGGAAGCTATCCTCAAAAAGAAGACTTTATGCGGCAAAAAGGGCCAGACGGAATGGTGTTTACGATTCCATCACTTTCTTTTGGTCGTGAAATCGAGGTGCCGGTAATCGATCACGCTTTGGCGTTGGCGGCAATTGCTAATGGCGGAAAGCTGTTGCGTCCAAAACTGAACTACGCCCAACCCACAGAAGTAGTTGATACAGTGCTTCAAGAGCGTGTGGCTAAGTTGGTACGCGATTCTATGCACGATATGGTCATGTATGAATCTCGAAAATGGCTTCCACACCGCAACGAGTTCGACTACTGCGGAAAGTCTGGGACTTCGCAGCACCGTTCAGGTCCTGCTAAAGACAAGTACACCTCCTTATTCGCGGCTTACGGACCGCTTGAAAATCCAGATGTGTTAGTGCTTGTCGTGGCCTTTGGCACGCACGGCACTAAGGCCCACTACTATGGCTCACAAGTTTGTGGACCAGCAGCTGCAAACATATTGCACCACTCCTTGCAAGCGCGAGGAACATTGCCTGAAACAGGCTTGGATTCAACGTCAAATCCGGCTAATCTTGGGCATTAACAATGCTTGTAGCCGACCTCCTAAGCGCACTAAAACAACGCGGATTTTCTCCGCAGTTGTGGCCTGCTCAGCCAGCTTTGCTTGATGTCGAACTAGCAGCTGCTTGCTTTGATTCGCGTCGAGTGCAGTCCAAGGATTTGTTCTGCGCTATAGACGGTGAAAAATTCAATGGAGTAGATTACGTCGACTCGGCGGTCTCAAATGGTGCTGCTCTGTCTTTGGTGCAAGAACTGCAGCCCGATATTACTACTCCACAAATCATAGTTTCTGATTCGCTGGCTGAGGTCGCGGCACATTGTTCTGACATTTTGGCGGCTTCACCAAGTTCTGATATGTGGTGTGCTGCAGTGACCGGAACCAACGGTAAAACGACTGTTGCACATTTGTTACGCGGCGCATTGACTGATGTCGCCATTTCGGCAGCATCATGTGGCACTCTTGGCATGATTGATGCAAGCGGAACATCAGCCACTTTAAACACAACGCCAAGCGCAGATTTGATTCACAATTGGCTGAAATCTTTGCAGTCAACTAATTGCGAATCTGTTGTCCTAGAGGCAAGCTCACACGGAATTGTGCAGCAGCGACTTGCAGCAATTGATTTTGATTGTCTTGCTTTCACGAACTTAAGCCGTGAACACCTTGATTATCATAAATCAATGAATAATTACGCTGAGGCAAAAACCAGTCTTGTGCATCGCCTTAACGCTTCGGCGGTAGCATTTATCCCTCATGACCCTTTACTTCTTGACTTATGTAGTGATGCTAGTTGTACGGTCCAAAGTTGGTCAAGTTGTGACACGTCGGCCGACCATTTTTGTAGCATTGACGCCGATGATAAAGGGGTGACAGTTAGTTTTCAGTGGCAGCAGCAGCCACTGACTATTGAGAGTGAATTGACTGGCTACCACAATGGAGAAAACATTTTTTTGGCAGCATTGATGATGCTAAGTAGGGGCGTTGCGGTTGAACAAGTTGCAGTTGCGCTCGCCAAGCAGTCTTCAGCCGATGGACGCCTTCAGCAGGTGCCTATTCACCGAGGAACGGCATACGTCGATTACGCGCATACCCCTGATGCATTAGAGAAGGTGCTGCTCTCGTTGCGCGCTAGCCATCCCAATGCTCGACTGAAGGTTGTTTTTGGCGCTGGTGGCGATCGTGATAATTCAAAGCGCGCGCCCATGGGCAGAGCAGTTAGTGAATATGCCGATTGGTGTGTACTGACTTCTGATAACCCGCGAAGTGAAGATCCACGGCTTATTATTGACCAAGTCGCCGCAGGCATTGACGTCGACAGTATTGAATATCAATGTGTTGTTGATCGCGCTGCAGCAATTCGATTGGCTGTAGAATCAATGAGCGATAATGATGTGCTAGTAGTTGCTGGTAAAGGTCACGAGACCTACCAAGAAATAAATGGCACTAGAACTGATTTCGACGATCGTGTAGAAATACGGGAGGCAAGCAAATGTCTGGCATGAGCTTTCATCAAGTGTACCGCGCCTTAAAGCAAGACGTCCCGCAAGGCCTTGCCGACAACAAGGCGTCTTCCTTTCAAGTTGATTCTCGCTTAGTCGCTAGCGACGATGTTTTTGTAGCTTTGCCTGGTGCAGTTACAGACGGCCATCTTTTTTTACATAAGGCCGTGGAGCAGGGCGCCAAGCTGCTCATTGCCGAAAGAGCGCCGCGCTCTGATTTAGGCGTCCCGGTTGTTTTAGTAGACGACAGCTTGCAGGCCTTGGCGAAGTTGGCGCGCTACCATCGTGCACATTGCGCATGTACGGTAATTGGAATTACCGGCTCGGTCGGTAAGACAACTGCAAAAGATTACCTGCAGCAAATTTTCAAACAAGCTCAGTTTGATGTTTACGCTGCTCCTAAGTCATATAACTCCGAAATTGGTTTACCATTAGCGATGCTTGGCGCTCCCCGAAGTGCTGATTATGTTATTCTCGAATACGGTGTCAATGAACCTGGTGAAATGGATTACTTGATAGACATAGTTAGGCCTGATATTGCCGCTATTGTTTCTATTGGCGCAGCTCACCTCGAGGGAATGGGCGACCTTAAGACTATAGCCATCGAGAAGAACAAGTTGCTGCAGGCAGTGGGGCCGCAGGGTTCAGTTTGGATTGATGATTATTGCAAAGGCTTAATCCCTGTTGGCGAGCAAACATGGGTGGCAGAACTAATCGAGGTTGACAGTTTTCAGTACGTGGCCGACTTTGATGGTAGCGCTTACTCTGTTGACTTGGCAGATGTTGGCACCTTTCACGTCAACTGCATTGCCGAGCACGAATTGCGGACGGCAATGATGATGGCATTTATTGCTTTGGCGTGTAAGGCCAGTCCGGAGCAGGTCGGAGCAGCTTTAAGTGAATTACGTAAACCAAGTGGCAGGCTAGAGCAGTTAACCGTTGCGGGCCTAAACATCATCAATGATGCTTACAACGCAAATCCAACTTCTATGCTCGCAGCATTGCATACGTTGTCTTCACTGCCTTGCCTTGGTAAACGCATTGCTATCTTGGGCTCAATGCTAGAACTCGGAGACGCACAGTTAGAGTTGCATAGTCAAATCGGTCGCTCGCTAGACCAATATTCGATTGACTTAGTGGTGTGCGTCGGAGACCTCGCTCACTCCATTGCTAAGTCAGCATCTTCAGAAGTGAATGTGCATTGCGTCGCTGACTGCCACAATGCGGCAGAGTATTTATCTTCTAACGCTGGTGCCGAAGATTTAATTTTGTTCAAAGCGTCCCGTGGCGACAAGCTCGAACAAATTATTCCCTTACTCGAACAATTTTCTGCAACTCTAATTAATGATTAACTGGATTACACCTTATCTGTCTGACATTTTCAGCGCCTTTAGCGCCTTCAATTACATCGGGGTTCGCGCAGGCTGCGCCTTTATCTTCTCTTTCATCATCGCTTTGCTTATTGGCAAACCGCTGATTAAACATTTGCGCGAATCTACTTCTGGAGAGCGTGCCGACGACTCTGATTCTGCTGAGGTTGGTGAGGCGTACCGCAACGCTGACAAAAACGGTACACCTACCATGGGCGGAGTTTTTTGGCTTGCTGCTGTGTTGCTTAGCACCATGATTTTTGGCCGCATTGATGAACCATTGGTTTTAATCGGCATGGCGCTGATGGTAGGAATGGGCACCATAGGCTTCTTCGACGATCAGGTTAAAGCAAACGATGCTGACCCGCGGCGTGGCTTATCACGCACTGCGAAAATGGTACCCACGGTTTTGTTGGCTACTTTGATTGTGACTTTGGTCTGGCAGCTTGGTGCAGCAACTAGCAGCTATCCGCAGCTACGGCATATTTTTATGCCAGTGATGAAAGAATGGGTTATTGGACCGGGCTTAAATATATACGTGTTGGCCGCGATTTTCTTTGTGGTTCAATTCGTTTGTATTCTCGGATTCAGTCACGCTGCCAACGTCACCGACGGACTCGATGGTCTGGCAGTTGGATCTGCCGTGCCAGTGTTGGCCGCTATGGGGCTTAGTACTTATTTCGTTGGGCATGCAGGTTACGCAGACTATTTGAATCTACCTTTCATTCCTGGCTCTGGAGAAGTAACAGTGTTGGTTGCGGCAACCCTCGGCGCGAGTTTAGGTTTCTTGTGGTTTAACGCTAGTCCAGCGCTTATCTTCATGGGCGACAGTGGCTCCTTGCCGCTTGGCGCGTCTATGGCTTATTTTGCAATGGTATCTAAACAAGAAATACTATTGATATTGATTGGCGGAGTATTCACTGTTGAAGTTGCGACGTCATTAATACAAATTGGTAGTTGTAAATTGTTCAACAAGAGACCATTTCGTATTGCCCCCATTCATCATATTTGGCAATTAGAGAAAATGCCAGAATCGCGAATTGTTTTGCGCTTTTGGGTAGTGTCGTCTCTTTGTGCGGCAGTAGGACTGCTGATGATTAAGCTGCGATAATTCATGCCACCATCCACAAAGTTTTCATCTGCGACCATTGCATTTCTGGGATGCATTGTGGCGCTGGCTGCTTTGGGATTATTGGTGGCAGTGTCTTCCGCTCCTCCTGGTGAAGCGGGCAGGGTATTACTTAGGCACGGCGGCTTCCTTTTTGCAGGAGCTTGCGCCTTCGCAGTCGGAATGAAGTTAAACCCTCTGCATGTTCGCAATTACAGCTTTCACGCGAGTGCAATTCTGTGGGTGTTATTGTTTTTAATGCTCTTTACTAGTATTGGCCACACAGCAAATGCAGCAACTCGTTGGATTCAACTCGGACCACTTTCTATTCAACCATCATTATTCCTGCAAGTGCTATGGCCGGTATTACTATCTTCTTGGATTGCGAAAGATCCGCTACGAGTTAAATCGATTAAGCCCATTGGCAAAATACTTGCATTTTTCTTCGTGCTAATGATGCCGGTATTATTTCAGCCAGACATTGGCTCGGTCGGAATTTTAGTTGCAGTGTCCGGCTGCGTAATGCTTTTCGCAGGGCTTCCTACGCGAGTTCTCTTTACTGCAATCCCCGGCTTACTTGCTTTCGGTGCTGCCACGTTGTTTATTTTCCCTCATTTTTCTGCGCGCCTCGACAGTTGGTCAGCAGGGATACCTGAACAAGTGTTGCACGCCCATGATGCTTTCCGCTATGGCGGTTGGTTCGGCGCCGGCCCTGGCAATGGCGTCTTAAAATTTGGCTATATTCCTGAAAGTACTACAGACTTTGTTTTGGCATTAATTGCCGAGGAGTGGGGGATGGCCGGCTGCCTTGTCGTGTGGGCAATATTTCTCGCACTTACTTTTTTTGGCTTGCGCGTGGCCCGTCAATCGAGCCACCGTTACGGTATATTACTTATGGGAGCAGCAACTGTGGTTGTTTCTTTCCAGGCGGCTTACAACATGGCAATGGTGGTAGGAGCGCTTCCTGTAAAAGGATTGCCTTTACCCTTCGTTAGCCGTGGCGGTTCGTCGCTAATGGCACTGTCATTGCTACTAGGTATAGCAATCAACGCTACTCGCGCCAACATGCGGCGCCATAAATCATCTTCCTTCGGCATCTAATGAATACCACTACAAAAAACGCAGCCCTCGGTTTTTTCGCGCTCTTTGCGATAGCCACCCTTGGTTCTTACTTCGGCTCAACTCAAGCAGATCCCGCGGATGCCGAGCCTAATGCTGTCATTTTGCAACCAAGTGATCTCGACTCGGTACGATTGCTGCCTAAAGAGCAACGTGTCCAGTACATAACCCCAAGTAATTTCAACGACACAATTCAACAGCAAACGCCTTCTGCTAATCAGCAGCAGCCGTCCCGACCTCGTGTAGAGCCGGCAGCTTTTGTAAACGGCGTTCGAATAGTTGTGGTGCACGAAGGCGATACTCTTAGTTCGATTGCTCATCGTGAATTAGGTGACTCAAAACGTTATCACGACATCATGCGCTGGAATAACATTGTTGACGAGCGCTCGATAACTATCGGGCTTAAGTTGCAAATTAGATTAAATGAATCCGCGGTGGTTGCAGAACCTGCAGATGCAGCCATCCCGAGGGCTAATATAGAACAGTTGTATGAAGTTCAATCAGGCGATATCCTTGGTAGAATTTCTCTAAAGTTTTACGGCACTAGTAAAAAGGTTGATTTGATAATCAAAGCCAATAACCTTAAAAGCGCGGATAGCATTCGCGTCGGTCAAAAGTTGATTATACCTGCTGAGTAATGCGCGTTGCATTTGTAGGCGGTGGTACGGGCGGACACTTGACTCCTGCGATTGGAATTGCAGAAGAACTGCAGTGCCGTGGTCACCAAGTTGAGTTTTGGTTGAGCGGACGTCTGGTTGAACAGAATTATATCGCCGATGACTTTACTCACCGTAGTCTGGGTATTGACCAATCATCGTTGCCGCGCCAGTTAGCGATGTTTCCTGCAGCTATGCGACTTAGAAAATATTGTGGCCAATTTAATCCGCATATACTTGTCAGTCTAGGTGGCTATGCAGGTGCGGCGGCTTTGGCATCCCCGCGGCGGACTTTGGTTTGCCTAGAGGGTAACGCGGTGGTGGGCAAATCTGTTAAGTACCTAAGTCGTTTTGCTGAACAAGTGCTAGTTATGTTTAAAGAAACAGCCGCCAGCTTGCCACGCTCTACTGTTGTCGGACCAATTTCTCGCAGCTCAACGCGGCAGCCATCCCGTGAAGAGGCTTGTTTGAAATTTGGATTAGACCCTTCGCGCCCGGTGCTCTTGACGATGGGCGGTTCGCAAGGAGCCGCAAGCCTTAACGGCTGCGTACTTAAAATGCTGCCAGAAATAGTAGATGCTGGCTGGCAGTTATTGGCCTTAACTGGCGCCAACAAATCAGCCGAGCTTCGGCGCGCTGTAGAGAATTGTGGCGCTTCTGCGGCGGTCTTAGAACACTGCGCAGACATGGGTGCTGCCTACGCCTGCGCCGACTTCATGCTCAGCCGTGGCGGGGCATCGACTTTGGCCGAGGTTTGGCTAAACACAACGCCTACCATGGTCATGCCCTATTTACACAAAGACATGCAGCAACATCTCAATGCAGAACTCCTTTCTCCCGGAGTCCAATTATTCGATGGTAGCGAATTAAGTCGCAAGCAGTTACTGCATAACCTAAACGACTCAGAGGCACGTGAAGCAATGCGCAGCGCCTTATCTAACAAGCCAGTAGCCGACGGTAAAAAAATTGCATGTGACACCCTAGAAGAAATCGCAGCACGAAAATCATAAACTATACGCATGTCGTCCCCAACATTGAATGCCGCCTGTCTCGATCAGCTTGCCCTGCAATATGGCAAGACAGTGACTTTCGTCGGTGTTGGTGGGTGCGGTATGCGAGGCCTTGCCACCTTCTTTTTACAATCCGGATGGCAAGTCTATGGTTGCGACTCTAAAGCTTTGCCTGCCGATGATAAATTGTTCTCTCTGGGCTTGGTTTGGTGCGAGGCAGAGACGGTAGTTCCTACTTCTTGGGTTGTGCGCTCGGCGGCTGTTCCTGCCACTGATGCTGTATTTAGCAACTGCGTTGCTGCTTCAGCTCGCCCAAGTTTGTACGCTGAATTTCTTGGTGAAATTTCTAAGAATCGACCAGTATTGGCAGTCGCTGGTACGCACGGTAAAACAACTTGTACTTCGTGGATAGCTTACGGTCTTCGTGAGGCAGGTGTCAATGTCGGGTATTTGGTTGGTGCTCACGTGCCGCAGTTGGGCTCGTCTTCTGAGTGGGGAGATCCCGCTCTGCCATTGATTGTTGAATCATGTGAATACGCGCGTTCATTTCACTACTTGCGCCCGCACAAAGTTGCCTTGATAAACGTGGCAGCCGAGCATCCCGATACTTACCCGAACGGCTTGCCTGAAGTCACAGAATCATTCGCAACATTCATTAGTAATACATCTGAGACTGGCTGCGTGTTTGCTGGCCCAGAGGCTCCTGCCGAGCTTCAGCAATACACTGCGGCTGAGTGGCATGATTGCCCAGCCCTAGAAGAAAACGTCAGGCTTGGCCTATTCGGCAAGCACAATCGCAGTAACGCTTCTCTAGTCGCTAGCGTCTTGCATGACTTCGGCCTGAGCGCTTCGCAAATTCAGCACGCATTGTCAACATTTACCGGCGCCGCGCGACGCCTTGAATTGTTGCGTGAATTGAGCGTTGGCAATGGTGAAACGATTAAGTTGGTAAGCGATTATGCTCATCATCCAACTGAGGTCGCCGCGACTATTGATGCCGCAAAGCAGCGGTGGCCGTCCTCATCTGTGAATGTGGTCTTTCAACCGCACCAAGCCCAGCGCTTTCAAGATTACCGAGATTTATATGCTTCATGTCTCGACGCTGCTGACATGGTTGCTTTGCTGCCAATTTTTCGCGCGCGTGACGTTGATAGCTGCATCGCAGACTCTAGAGACTTGCTACCTGATCTTGATGCGCGTTTCCCTCAGCGCTTACATTTCTTTGCTGATGAGATTGAGCAGAGTATTAAATGGACATTGTCAAACTCACAGCCGGGCGCAGTTATTCTTTGCTTAGGCGCCGGAGATATAGATGGATACATTAGAAAAGTACTCTGAGTTTGGGCCAGTTCGCAAGAATGTTGCGCTAAGTGACTACACAACTTTGCGTGTCGGAGGACCGGCTGCGTTGTTTTTCGAACCACATAAGCCCGAAGACCTTGCTGGTTTACTTACTCAGCTTGAACTTGATGGCATTCCTTGGCGAATGCTCGGAGCTGGAGCCAACTCTGTTCCCGGCGACGACGGATTTGATGGCGCTGTAATTCATACGGGCGGCATGCGCAGAATTTTTCAGGATCAAAACGGGTTTCGTGTTTGGGCAGGTGCTACCTTGCCATCCTTAATTCGTGCGGCTTACGAATTAGGATTGTCAGGTTTCGAAAACTTAATAGGTGTCCCTGGACAACTTGGTGGTGCCTTGGCAATGAATGCTGGTAGTGCGCAATGGGGTATTTGGGATATTGTTGAGAATGTGACTGTTTGGGTTCCTGGCGTTGGTGAACATTTAAAAATTGAAGAGCATAACCCTGAGTCAATCAAACCTGGCTACCGCGACGGCAATTTGCAAGACATGGTGGTGCTTGAAGCTTTATTGCGTTTAGAAAAGTCTTCGAAACCGGCGATTAAGCATAAACAAGAGCAATTGCTTTTAAGTAAGAATTCGACTCAGCCGGTGACGGTGCCAAGCGCTGGCTGTGCTTTTAAAAACCCAACCGGTGATTCTGCGGGTAGGTTGCTCGACGCATCCGGCCTTAAAGGCTTGCAGGTGGGCGAGGCAAAAGTTTCAACTAAACATGCAAATTTTATTGTAAATCATGGCAATGCTACAGCTTGTGATATTGTCGAGCTGCTAAATATCATGCATGCTAAAGTATTAGCTGAACAGCAGGTAGACTTAGTGCGTGAGTTGGTGGTCTGGAGCTAATTAATTAAGCTCTATTTCAACACCATCAATAACTAGCATTTGTCCAGGATCTAAGTCGGCGGTTACCTTAAAAGTATATATCTTGGTTGAGTCAGGGGTGGTAAGCCCAACAACTAATTCATCAATATTGGCATTGCTTTCTTCTAAGTCAAAGCTCTGGGCTGCGACGACTTGACCAGTTGCCGGATCGATTAGTTCGAGCTCGACTTCGCCAAGGCGTGGGCCTTGGAAGGTCATTAAGCTAACTTTACTGCCCCTCACCGGGCAGGTGAAATAGTCACCGTCGTAGTCTGCAAACAAAACTTCGTCGCCAGTGCCTTGCAGGTCGCCAGGTAGAGACCATCTTAATGTGCTACGCCAAGGCCATACGTGGGTTGGATCTAAGACATTTGGATTGTTCGGTGAGTATGTGCTAATTGACTCGTCAGTATCATCAAGGCGGAACACACCGTTAATGTTTTGCCATGAATTATTACTATCAAGAAGCATCATGTCATTGTTGGTGGCTAGATAAGCAGCGCCGTCAGTGGCAAAGTTCTTAGAAAGGGCGATGTCGTCGACTGCTGAGAGTGGAATGTTTGTTCCCATTTGAGTCCAGGTAGGAACAGTCTCGCCTAAATTCAAACTAAAGACACCACTTGCTTTGGTGCTTATATAGACAATAGCGTTATTCTCGAAATCGGGGTGCAAGGCAATACCAGTCGGAGAGACAGAATTTAGGTTGTGG
>Ga0233427_10000321_pt1 | contig 61775 bp, 45 predicted proteins | sample SI_118_April2016_5_FD_179885 | JGI IMG/M metagenome (GOLD analysis project Ga0233427, IMG submission 179885) | Seawater microbial communities from Saanich Inlet, British Columbia, Canada - SI_118_April2016_100_MG | ecosystem: Environmental > Aquatic > Marine > Inlet | place: Canada: British...
AGTCTTGATGTCATCAGGGGTGATGAAATCGCGACCACGTAGAGCTGCTGCTGCGCGTGAAGTCTTCAGGAGAGCCTGAGAACCACGAGGTGAAGCGCCGACTAGAACACGAGGATCTTCACGAGTTCTTGTTACAACTTCGACCATGTACATACGTAGAGCAGGGTCGACATAAATGTCTTCACATGCTTGTTGCATAGCGATAACACGCTGTGGGTCAGTGATGACGTCGACATCGACTGCATCCTTACCACGTGTAATACGACGAGATAGAATCTCGTCTTCGTCTGCACGGTCTGGGTAACCAACGCTCATCTTGAACATGAAACGGTCAAGTTGTGCTTCAGGTAGTGGGTATGTTCCTTCTTGTTCGACAGGGTTTTGTGTTGCCATAACAATGAATGGTGCTGGGAGTTTGTGAGTGACTGTACCGATAGTCACCTGCTTCTCTTGCATAGCCTCAAGCAAAGCCGCTTGAGTCTTTGGAGGAGCACGGTTAATCTCGTCAGCTAGTAGCAGGTTACAAAATAGTGGACCTGGTTTGAAGGTAAATTCTCCCTTCTTAGCATCGTAGATGTTTGTACCGGTAATGTCTGCTGGTAGCAAATCCGGAGTAAACTGCACACGCTTGAAGTCACAACCTAACGCATCTGCGAAAGTATTGGTCATCAAAGTCTTAGCAAGTCCTGGATAATCTTCGAACAGTAGGTTACCGTTTGATAGAATATTGATCAGAACGTTGTCAATAACGTGTGCCTTACCGATAATTACCTTCTGGACTTCGGCGCTAATCGCTTGCGATATCGCTCCGACGGCCTGAAGACGTTCACGGACCTCTGGGCTACTCTGGTGTTTAGGCTGTGCCTGTGCCGGGGCTGGTGCTGCGGGTGCAGGTGCTGCAGGGGCTGGGGCCGGTGCTGCTACTGGCATAGGTGCCGGTGCTGCAGGTGCAGGCGCTGGTGGCGCTGCTGGGGCCGGGGCCGGTGCTGGCGGTGCTGCTGGTGCAGGTGGTGCCGGCGCAGGGGGGGCTGCGGGTGGTGGTGGTGCTGGCTGCATGTCTTTTTTACCTCCTTAGGTTATTTCCCCCAACGTCGAATTTGCTGCAAAATTTGCCTCAGTTCTTCGTTGGAGTATGAACGCTGTTGTGAATACAACAACTCAATCAGGCGTGGGTCCTTTACCATGGACTGGATTTCACCTGGTGTTTTCCTGGCCATTTCATCACGGGTCAGGTCGCTAACTTGGCGCACTTTGGCCATCATGGCCTCCCGCACGCGGGTAAGATATAGATTCGGATCTACTTTGTTTGGTCTTTCCCTGAATCTCGTAAGGTCGAATACATGGCGCCAATTTTCTTTCTCTGGAACCACCATAATTGCAATAGATAGCAAAGCCATCAGATTCAGTACAATCAACCACTTCAACAAGGTATCACTTGTTAACATTACAATTGCACCCATCGCCTCTGTGAATGGAGATGAAATCGCTGAAGTTATGTGGCGTGATTCATCGAATACAATGTAGAAGTTTTTATTTTCACGAGTTATTGTCAACGAAATTTCGTCATTCTCGTGCTCCATCATATCCCTGATTAGTGTGACAAAATAATCTTTATTGCCTTTCCAATCAGTTTCGCTCCCATCTTGGGAAGAAAGTAATGATTCCCAGCATGACCTTCCGTCATAGTGGATTGAATCACATTGTTGCTTACCAGTAACTTCTGCATCTGCAATATCCCAAAGATGGTTAGCAAATACGGAGTGGTCGGAAATGAATACAATACTTCCAGTTACATCGACTTCTCCTTCTCGAATACCCTTGACTTGGTCAATAGTTTCGATTCCAGGATAATCCATACGTACAATTAGCCCGGTGTTATTACCTCCGAGAATCGGATTGTCTTTGTCGTTTGCGTCCATGTTTTCTCTAGCTATGAAAGCAGAGCCTGAAGCATGAGCCAGTACCTTCACATTACGTGAACTATCTTCATTATCTAGAACCTGAATCGCAGTAGGCCTGTGGAAGAGAATCGGTAGCGCACAATCATCGAATTCACCTGCGTTTGAAAGGTTAGAATCGCTGCAGTACGGTCGCCTCTCATACTGGTCTTCCCATACTTTGTTTACTCCAGCAACTGCCCATAACTTTCGTGCATCTGGCGCCTCTTGTACACCAGTTTGGCTAGCTACCTCGTAGTATCTGTTTGGATCGACGACTGGGGCATCAAAAAATTTCACATCGAACTTATCTGCAACTGTTTGAGCATTGGTAGAGTTTGATGCGATTATGACCTTGCCACCGTTCTGAGTGACGAAATCATAAATTGCATCAGCTTCAGAATTATCAAATGGTTTCTCAGGTGCTGCAATGATTAGCATTGTGCGGTGAGGTTCCCTCCAATCATTCACCAACATTGGAGTAGACATTGTATTTGCAATAACATAATCCAGTCCGTCATCACCAAGATCTCCTCTCATGGTAGATATCTGCTGATACTGAAGATTAGTATCCTCACTATCTGTAACATAAGCAGAATACACGGTCTCCTTACCAGAAGCTGTTACAATGATGACAGTTGTTGAAAGTAGCATGGCTGCGACGAAGCCAACTAGTAACCAAGTTTCTAACTTGACCCCTGTTGTCTCTTCATCAGCCATTTAGTGTCACCTCGAATTCGGCTACGAGCAAACGCAACATCTTTCGCAACTTCGGACCATTCATATAGATTCTCGTGGCTTGCTCAATAATAATATTGGAATATCATTCCCGATGAAGCGGTATCATTCCCTATTTGAGCACAAATAACGCCGATTAACGACGAATTGTGGCAGCAAACATTACCGTTAAAATACAAATAAAGGCTGAAATTGCAGGAAGTGAATTTTCTTTAACTTCAAAATCAGAAGAGTCCGTACTATCATTTCCTTCATCTTCTTCTTTGACCAAAACGTCTGGCGCATCAACATTAAATTCCAATTCACCCTCATACGAGATGCCGTTTCCTTCACTGGTAATAGTTACAATAAATTTGCAGGTTTTATCTGGGTGGCTAGAAGGAGCAAGTAATTTGACTGTACCTGCTTTGCTAACAGATATCGCTTCGCCTGTGTTCAAGGCTGTTATTTGTTCAAAGTTCATCTGAGGGCAACCTTTGAACGAAAGCCCTATTTTCGTTAAAGCATCGTCTACATTACCAATATTTAGTACACGGATTGTTACTTCTTCATGGGTACCAGATTTTATTTCAGGCCCTTTACCATTAACCACTGGTTCAAATTCAATTTCAAATCCAAAGACTGATGAAAATTGAACTTGCTTTTCTATTTCTTTTTCACCAATACTCTGATCTCCAAAGAGAAGGGTCGCTTTCAAAGTAACAATATCGTAATGAGACTGCCTCGCATCTATCAATTCGCCATTACTATTCAATCCACTTCCTGAGATCATTAATTCAAATGTCTCATTCGAGTTTGCCGAAACCGATACTTTCCCAGGGTCATCGACAATGAATAAATCATTGGTCTCTATTTCAAAATCAAGGTCTGCAGGCACAGGCCGAGAATTGTCCACCCAGAATTTGATAACTAATTCAAAATTATAATTTGAATCTAATTCCATAATCATAGGTTCTTTATCGCTATCCCATCCAATTTCCCAATCAGGGACACCTACATCTTGGGCACTTACAACAGGGCTGAGTATTGCCAATAGCAAAATAGATGAGATGATTTTCTTCATTTTATCACTCCTCACATGCTCTTTTGACAAGTATTTTGATCATATTTCTTCGATACCTTGGCGGTAAAGCAGTATTGTTAACCGGTTTCGTTGAATCGTAGATTGCATTACAAATTGCTTTAACATCGCCATTAGAGATTGCTACTTCCTCATCATGTCTGCGAGGAATACTTTCCAAAGCAGTTGTTGCAACTCTTAGTGTACTTCTGTCACCCTTCTTCCATGCGGCTGCTGCGCCAGCTTCTGGAAAATCCCATGACTCTCTAACTCGTAACTTGCGATAGGCTCCAATCCAGTCCTCTACATCATCGGGTAGAGTTACTTTCAGCATAAATTCACCAGGCTGCAGAATATTTCGCGTCATTCCATCTAGTTGATAGAACTCATTTACCAATACATTTCGAGGGCCATTTGGGCCAATCAGATGTGCTGTAGCATTCAAAACCATCAACGTTGGAGCGATATCTCCTTGGTAAGTAGCGACACACAACTCATTTTGGTTAGGAATCACTCGGCAATCAGAGCCTGTTCCACAATCACACTTGTGGCACCAATCAATACTACTTCGCCACTCTTCTGTTTGATTATACCAGAAACATCGAGTATCCAAGCAAAGATTTCCGCCAAGAGTGGCGTTTCTTCGAATTAGCGAGGAAGCCACTTTACTAGCGGCTTCCGCTACAAGTGGGTGAGCATTGCCACCTTCTGCGAGGTCATGTAATCGTGCCATACAGCCTATTTCGGTCAGAGAAATAGAATCGATTCCTGCGATTTTTGCGAGTGAAATCACATGAGGTTTAGTATTAATGTGCCATTTGTAATTTGGAATTAAATCGGTGCCTCCTGCGACCCAATCAAATTCTTCACCTGCTTCTAACAGTCCAGCGGCTATTACACAGGCATCTTCCACAGATTGAGGATGGTGTAATTCAAACGGTGGCATCAGCATTACTTACCATCCTCCATTTTTCTTTGCTCGATTTTAGTCCAAGCACTACCTGCAAGGCCAAGCCCCTCTAATTGTTCAGAGGTAGGCCTCACTGCGATTTTCCAATCTCCATCTTGGTCCTCGGGGGGAACGGTTGGGTCAAATCCAAATAATACTCCATTGATGTAAGGGTCGGTATCTTCTGAACGCTGACGGCGACTATCTCTTCCTCCGTGTTGTGAAGAACGCTGAACAATTTTTTGCTGTAACTCAGAGAAATCTAAACGTGGCGTAGGTAGGTCTTGGGCCTCAGCAATGTCTTCTCTCTTCATTTTCTTTGCAATTGCTGCCCAAACCTTGTCTGGTGTCAAAGGTAAATCATTGATTCTGATTCCAATTGCATCGTAAACTGCATTTACCACTGCAGGGAGAATTGGTAGAAGTGGGCCTTCTCCTGCTTCTTTAGCCCCGAATGGCCCTTCTGGGTCACATGATTCAATTATTATTGGAGTTACATTTGGCATTTCGTGAACACTTGGGATCTTGTAATCAAGTAAATTTGGATTCTGTAGATGACCGGTTCTCCCATACACCATTTGTTCTGAAAGCACCTGACCCAGACCCATATGGCAAGAACCGATGATTTGCCCTTCTACTGCGAGTGGATTCAGTGCTTTACCACAATCATGAGCGGCCCAAACATCTGTACATTTGATGAGTCCTGTTTCAACATCAACATCAACTTCGGCAACATAGGCTGAAAACGAATATGCAGGAGCAAGGCCCGCTGCTGCACCTTTGTGAACTCCTCCCATCGGCGGTGTTCTGTACGCACCACTAGCAATTAGCGCACCTTTGTCCTCTTGTGATTTATGCAATGCCTCGAGATAAGAAACTCCAATCGCGGGGTCTCTTTTACTGTAAATTCTCCTGTCGTTCAGTATCAAATATTCCGCCGGCATATCCAATATGCCACTCGCCGCATCCACCAATTGCTCACGAATTTCGAGTGCTGCACTGATGGCAGCATTCGCATTCATGAATGTGACTCGAGATGAATATGAGCCTAAATCAACTGGACTAGTATCGCTTTCATGGGAGCGAACATGTATCATTTCCAATGGGAGTGCTAACACTTCTGCAACCACTTGGGCTATAGCAGTAGTAGACCCTTGTCCAATATCTGCAGCACCGGTATGAACTGTAACGCCTCCATCCATATCAATCTGGATATGTACGGTCGCATGAGGGAATTTATTTGGATCCCAATGAATAGGAAGTCCAGACCCTGATATGAAGAAACCACATCCGATTCCGATTCCCTTTCCTAAAGGTAATTTCCTGAACTTAGAATCCCACTGGCTACCTTCGCGCACTCGCTCTAATGCTTGCCGCATACCATTCGATGTAATTCTGAATCCAGTAATTGTTTTTGAATGTGGAGGTAATAAATTTGCTAACCGTAAATCGATAGGATCTACTTGTAATTTTTCAGCCAAATCATCCATACCTACTTCGATTGCACATCTAGTGTTCACAGCACCATGGCCGCGCATTGCTCCACTAGCCGGTTTGTTTGTCCAAACACGAGCACCGGTATAATGGAAGGAACCTAACTCGTATGGAGCGGTTGCTAAAACACCATTGTAGTAAGAAGTGACGTGGCCAAAAGACGCAAATCCGCCTCCGTCAATCAAAGCATCAATCTCAAATCCGGAAATTCTCGCATCCTCATCTGCAAACATTTGTACTTCGATGTGAGAGGGATGGCGTCCACGATTTACCCAAAAGACCTCTTCTCTGTCAAAAGTAATTCTAACTGGGCGCCCCGCTTTTCTGGCTAAAATCGCCGCACACATTTCATGCGGGAAAGGATCTGACTTTCCACCAAATCCACCGCCAACAAATGTTCGTATCACGTTGACCTGGTGCATTGGGACATCTAGAACAGTCGCTAGAGCTCTGTGTGCATAGTGCGGTACTTGCTGGGGGGTGTACAGTTGTAGACGCCCGTTTGAATCCCAATGAGCAACAACAGCATGGGGTTCGGTGAAGCCATGATTGACACCCATGAATTTCCATTTGCCATGGTGTGTTGCTCTGGCTTGTTCTAATTTGGAACGGTCACCAAACTCTTGGAAAACTCTTTTTTGAACATTGGTGGAGCCAATGTGATATTGCCCGCGCCAATGGATTGGATCATCAACGTCCAATAATCCCTTTTTGGGGTCATGAACCGCATCTAGAACTTCATATTCCACTTCGATTAATGCCGCCGCTTCACGAGCAGTTGGTTCGTCAATTGCAGCAACACAAGCCACAAGGTCCCCTACATGCCTGACTTTTTCAACAGCCATTGCGTGTTCATCTTTTGTCACCGGTAGTACACCAAAGCGCTGCGGTGCATCAGCACCTGTAGACACCGCTAAAACGCCCGGTAGTGCTTCGGCTTTGGAAGTATCAATACTCTTAACCTTAGCATAATGATGAGGTGAACGAACAATTCTTCCAATTATTTCATTTGGCAATCGCACATCATCACCATACCATGCCTGGCCCGTAACTTTGGCATTACCATCAACTAAAGGAGTTCTTTTTCCAACAGATGTTCCAGTCCTGTATTTATCATGAAGATGTTGACCTGCCGGCTGTGATTCATTTCCGCCTTCAACTTCTGGGATGAAATCCATGTCTCTATCGGCCATTTCGGGCCTTGAACCACCTGAACCGGGAGGATTAAATTTAATTTTACCTGCAACACGCTTTCCATCAACACGAACATCAGTGTTGCTTCCAGGTTGTTGAACATAGCCATCAGTCATTGTAACACCTCATTTGACTAATTTGGACCTGAAGGATGGGGGTCAGAGTGGGCTGAACTCGCAGGCTTTGCCGGTGAAGCATCTCCTCTATGGATCTCAGCCGCTGCTTGGATTGATTGAATTATTTGCTGATATCCTGTACAGCGACAAAGATTACCTTCGATAGCAGTTGATATCTCTGCATCGGTAGGATTAGGATTCTTATCGAGCAGTGCTTGAGAGGAAATTAAGAAACCAGGCGTACAAAAGCCACATTGGGAACCTCCATGCTCTGCAAAACATTGCTGAATCGGTGCGAGGTGAGCGCCATCAGCAAGCCCTTCAACTGTCGTGATTGTGCTGCCTTGTACATCTTGAGCCATGGTAAGGCAAGATAAACGTGGTTGGCCATCTACCATCACTGCGCAGCAACCACATGTCCCCATGTCACAACCGCGCTTCACTCCGAGGCATCCAACTTTATCTCTAAGGACATCTAGTAAGACTGCATTAGAAGGGGCTAACACCTCTTGAGGTTGCCCATTAACCTCTGAGTTCCAAACTTTAGTATGTGCCGCTGGAATCATAGAAACATGCTCATCACCTACCATCTGAGACACCAACAACCCATGGGAAGTCGAATCACCCTTTCAGCGTTGGCACGATTGGATAATAATTTGAGATGATGAAAAACAATAGTTCTAGATTATTTTCTTGATGAAACTACCGTGTAATCTTCTGACCCGGCCTTTGGATTATCCCAATCATCATCTCCCGGCAATACTAATCCATCTCCAATTGCTACCAAATCAAATGCTAGTTTAATTTGGTCGCTACAAAGTTTACTCCAATCGAAGGATGGGTCTCTCCATTTCATCCACAATCGCATTCTTCTCCACGCGATTGTTCCTCTAGAATAGAGTTTCATCTGTAATTTACCAGCCATAGGCATCCACCATAGCATCAACGGGAATACCGCATAAGCGGGAAGTGAAAACAGAAATTCGAGAGTTACACTATATTCTGCAAACTGGGCAATAGGACTTGTATCTGAAAGTAAAGCCCAGGTGAATACACCTGCTGCAAGCATCCACCAGATTGGATAAACTACAAATGCAGTATAGAGTTTCAAAGCACCTCGGCTAGATTCTTTGAATCTTGGCCCAAATATTCTATCACCTGAAAATACCATTAGGTAGGGTGGAATTGAACCAATTATTGCACTCAAGGTAACAAACCCAACCATAAATGACCATGCAAATAGCCACCACCAAATCGATATCAGAAATCCTTTACTCGTTACAGATTTTGGTCGAGAATCAACATGTCTCGGTTTGAGATTATAGGAATCAAGTAGTTCGACGTGCTCTCTAGTGCGCTGTTCTAACGCCTTACTTTTTGCAGCATCGTTTAGTGCCAGCCATTCCCAGGCTGCTCTGACTCTTCTTGCACCAAGTATGTCTTCTCCATAACTAGAGCGCTGTTTTAGATCGGGGGTTTTACGCAAGCGTTCAGCGCGAATAATTGAGCGAGCATTCCAAATTAATTCCCTATCATTCCAGTTCTCTCTTGAAAGTGATGCACGCGATATCTCACCTGAAATTATTTCGCTCAATCCTTCTACTGAGCCACTAATTTCTATAGGCCTTTCAACTGTCAGAGCGACCCGTTCACGGAAGTAAGACTTGCGGCTATAATGAATCCCGACTGGAATTACTACAGGCTTTTCATCACCAGCTAATTCATTGGCGCGTAATGCAATTTTCGCTGCACAATCTCGAATCGCTTTTGCACGGGGAAGGTCGTGAGATTCGCCCTCTGGAAATACAACTACACTTGACCCTGCAGCGATTTGTGATGCGATTACTTCTAATTCCTCGTCATCATCTACCACTCCGTCGAATTTGACCTGGTCACCTCTTAGTAGCCCCTTGGTCAACATTTTATCAAACAAGCCACCTGGGTGCCAAGATACGATAATTGAGCCTCTGTCTTTTGAAATGTTATCTGCATCTATTATGCTTATTTCACGAAACCACGTGGCCATCAAAACTCGACTAAACCAGTTTTGCAGCCCCATGATTGGTCCTGTGCGGCTGAGGCTTTCACTTCTCGCCCGTTTTAGCAATAAATAAGAGGGTTCAAACAGTATTGCCGGTTCGAGCGAATCAGAGTACAACAACCTGTACTACAGATTCCTCCTAATGGCGGTGAAGTTATGAACAACTACAAGCAAATTTTCAGTTTATTCGGAATTGCAATTCTTTTGGCGCCCTTGGCTGTTGCGACTGTTCCAGTTTCAACATCAACTAATGGTGATGAAGAGCCATTAGGATGGTGGACTGAGACAACTGTTGACCGAAATAAAAACAAGGTTGGAGACATGGTTGAGCTTCATATCGACAATCCTATTTTCTTAGATGAAGAAAATACATTACCTTTGATTATCGACTTTCACTATACACCTGGCCAAGATGAAATAGACATGCTAAGGGTTAGTGTAGATTATCAACATCAATTCATTCTCCACGGAATCGATGCACTAGCAGGAAGAGTCCCAGTAACTGAATTGCTTACACTGAGAGACCTTCCGGGAGTTGTAATGGTCGAATTAGATGGTGTCCTCACTATTGCAAATGCAGATGCTCGTGCTGGTCATGGCGTTGATATGGCATTCGAAGAAACCGGATATGATGGCTCGGGAACAACTGTTGCTATTATTGACACAGGCCTAGATGGCAATCATACCAGTATTGATGATCAAGACGATGACCCGGTGACTGATGACCCTAAAATTCTGGCATTCTATGATGCAGTTGCTAATGCTGGTAATACCAATGGCACTGATTTCCCATACGATGACCATGGACACGGTTCACACTGTGGAGGAACAACTGCAGGAACTGGAGCTCCTACCTACGAGCATGTAGGGATGGCACCTCAAGCCCATCTAGTTGGCGTCAAAGTTCTCGATGGAGGTGGCTCAGGGTCTTTCGCTGGAGTTATGGCGGGGATGCAATGGACTATCGATACAATGCACCAATACAATACAAGAGCCGCTTCTATGAGCCTAGGTGGCCCAGGTGGAATCGAATGGACTTCATCAGAAGAAGACAGTGTTAATCGCCAAGCCAATGAAATGGTACGCGCCGGTATTGCGCTATTTATTGCAGCCGGTAATACTGCATTTAGTGCCCAAATCGGAACTCCTGGTTCGGCTGAAGATGTAATCACCGTTGGTGCTTTAGACAAGAATACTGCTATTGCAATTTATTCGAGCCAAGGCCCAACTGAAGAAGGGCGTGTCAAACCTAACATCGCATACATGGGTAGTGACATTATGTCTGTTGCAGCAAATACTGGCGACCAATACACCGGTATGAGCGGTACAAGTATGGCTACACCGGGAGCCGCTGGTGTTGGAGCATTGATGTTACAGGCGAACCCCGATTTATCTCCATTCGATATTAGAAATATTATGCAAGAAACCGCTACATATCGACAATGTCATTACATGGGTGCAAATGAGCCTTGTCCTGAAGATTTGATCCCTAAAAATCGGCAAAACAATGTTTATGGCCACGGCCACGTCAATGCTCTTGAATCGGTAATAGAGGCTGCTGAATATCAGCAGCAATGGAACTTTGATCGCAATATTACCCTGAATGTAAGTAATTCATTGAATTCAAATGGCCATGTATACTTAGGCCCTGGAGATTCGATTGAGATAAGATTGAACCAAGGTGTAGACACCGTCCAATGGATGAGCAATGATTTGAGAGATTCATGGTCTAACATTCATTCATACGACCACGGCAGCACGGTTATTCTCGAATATGATGAAATTGTTCACGAACTCGAACATCTCCCCGGAATTATGCTAGAAGGCAATCACACACTATCGATGAGAGGACTAGAGGGGACTAGTTCAAGTCCTTTGATTTCTATCGACATTATGTTAGGTGAAAATATCCCAGTAGAAGATCCCGCAGAAGGTTCAACGAATTTCGTGCTATATGGTTCTGTAATTGCGGCCATATTACTTACAATAATCATTCTTGCGGCGACATTAACCAATAGGAATGAATCTGAATTCAACACTAGTGACGACTCTGATATCCAAGAAGTGGTGGATGCTGAAATAATCTCCTAGAATCGTAATTTCTCCATGTTTACCGGCTCAACATTGAAAAGCCGTTATGCAAAATCATAGATGAGAAATATGTCTAATCTACCATCTCGGCCTCAAAGGCCGACAGGAAAACAGAATCTTTCTGCACGAATTGGAAACCTTTCTGCAAATGCAATCCTTGCACCTCCGGTGACTATGGGGACTGTTGGACAAGCACCAGTAAATGCGGTAAACTCTGGAATGCAAAAATTTGCTCAATTGATTCTATTTGCAATTGCAATGATTGCGATATGGGCAGGACTTCTCTCCATTGCCTTTGGTGGCGATGAACAAACCCAAATGAATTTCCTAGTCCTTGGAATTGGAGGAATTTTATCAGGTGTTTTGGCGATTAGCCTAGTCGAGTTTCAAGTTAGGAAGGGGGGAAATGAATTACAAAATGTCCACGATTATATGCTTGGAGTAGCATTTTTCTTCTTAGCAGTGGGCACTCTATGGGGCACTAGATGGCTTATTGGGTTCTTAGCGGGGCAAGAGGTACATTGGCTTATTCCCGAGGGAACAGACCCCTTGGATAGTGGCTGGATTCCATCTGCAAATGCAATATATTTGCAAATGGCTGCGACTTTAGCACTTGCTTTGGCACAGACATTCTACCTCATGCGACTGAAAGGAGTAACTACCTTTGGATGGTCAGTAACAACATTTACTCCTCTTGTAGTAGCCCTTATTGGTTCAAGCATCTGGATGGAGTGGTCAGATAACATAGTATCATGGGAGTTAGGTATCGCAATGATTTCATTAGCCTCGCTTTCGATGTGGCTATCTCTACGTGCAAATAGTGGAATAATATTCTCGGTAGTAGCTGTAACCTCAGGCCTATTACCGATGCTCTACGAATATAATAACGAAGATGTAGGGTCGGGCGGAGCTCTCTCGCTTTTGGTATTCATCATTGCAGTACAGGGAATTCTAGCAGCAGATAGAAGGCTCCGGCAAGATTTGATGCAATGGACTTCAGCTTTATTAGTTGGAGAAGTTGTACTAGCAATGATACTTGCACGAGATGCAGATTTCGAATTGATTCTTGGACCAATTCGTCAATCGGAACTTGGATCTCTTGAACCATATCTCACATTACAAGTTGGTTTATGGATGACAGTACTAGTTGCATATTTCCCTGCAACTCTCAAGCGGAGAATTCCTTACATGCCAATAGGCCTAGCAGGCTCTCTATTCATAATCAGTTCATCCGCAGGCTTAATCCCATGGATTGTAACTTTGGTAATGCTACCGTACCTATTGGTGATATCCAAGGTCACAAGACAGTGGGTGGCCAATTGTACAATGATCGCTACTGGATTCTCCTTCTTCATACAATCACACTGGATGGGAGGATTTGAGCCAGGTTGGTTGGAAGCAACAATTCTGATTGTAGTCTTGGCTAGTGGGGAAGTTGGAAGACAAAAAGGCCACCTCTCCGACTGGGCACACTTCGTCACTTTGGGACTTTTAGTAATTTCAAAATCCGTTCTATTTGGAGACGACCCGTATGTACCTTGGGCGATATTCATCTACGCTGTTGTTTCATCATACATGATGATGGTCAAATCCGAAGCAAATGGAAGCAAGCAAGATGCTTTCGAAGCTTCATCCGCTACTGCTGGCTCGATGGTCATTGCTGTAATCCTCTCTTTATTCGATAGACTGGAAGTCCCACTCCCCTCAAATATTGCTGAAAATCTAGAAGGTTTCAATGTCACATTAGCATTAGTTGGTTTGATTGTATATGCATCGATGCGTAAATTCAGAACCATTGAATTAGACCTAGGTGTGATGTTTAATTGGGCTGAAGGAAAAAGAAAATCAATGATGCCGGTATTTGATACTACCACTAATTCATGGGTGGTTGATAATGGAGGCGCATCTAGTGAGCCTGCTGATTATTCATGGGGGCCACTGGGGCGAATGAGTCTTATTGGACCAATGATTCTCTTCACGGTAGCACTTACTGCAGTAGGGCCTACTAACTTAGCAGAAAATATCATCTGGACCCTCCTATTGATCATTCCAATTGGAATAATTGTAAAGGAAGTTCTAGACGAAGAGCGGGCTTCTTCAACGGGAAGAATGATTGCCACATTCACAATGATTGCTGTGGCCGCACCTATGGCCTTAAGTTTGAACTTGGCAAGAGGAGAAACTGACGGTTTGATTTATTCTACTATTCTCTTTGATTTGATGCTACTTGCTGGGCCATTAGGAGTATCGGTTTTGCTATCTAAAAAGGGTCTCAATGATGATTCGCTTAATCGTACAGCGGACATTGCCACTTTGATGGGGCTATTGGTCCTAGGATTATTCGATACCAGTGGTGGATTATTGTTCCTAACTATGTACATACTAGTATTCAGTAGAGCTGTGAAACATAGAGTTAATCTTGTATTATGCATAGCACCAATTGCTATACTATTATTCGGATTTGATTCATATGGAGATAGATTCGTTTCAGATGGTGCAATAGTTGGAGATATCTTATCCAAATTAGATATTATTTCTTACGACCCAAGTGAAATAACAATACTTGGGTTGAGTAGATTCTCATTCTTTGTTATGGCAACTACAAGTCTAATCATATTGGCACGAGGTGTGTTAGACCGTCAATATGGACTTGATGCAGGTGCCATTGAAGCGCCGATGACAGTACCTGCATTCTGGCTTACTCTTGGAATGTTTGGTGTATTACCCGAAGCGAGTTGGTTACTGTTAACAATGACAATATTAGTTACAATATACGCTTGGCTTGTTGGAAGAATTGAGATTATTCCATGGATACCAACCTTGGCGTTAATTTCATTCCTTATTGGATTCACAAATGATTCTAATTTCAGTCATTTCGATGGAGGAGATGTTTTTGCTCACAGTTTATTGGGAACTGGTTTATTCGCATTAACCCTCAATCAATTAAGTTCCAAAGGCTGGCTTTACAAATATGCTGATGAAGCGATTGATGATCAACTTGCCACGGCTACAATTTTCAATTTGGTCACTATACAGAATCGTGAACGTCTGACTTCTGTTTTGCGTATTTGGACAATTGTAGGCCTCACCTTTTCGTGGACTGCGTTCAAGGGCATTGGTACGATGATTGGAGCAATATGGGCAACTTATGATACATTTGTAAATGGTCAAAAGTATGCGATATTAGCTATGCCATTACTACATGCATTTGCAGTTTGGAATATGCTAGAACAATTCGAACAAAATGGAAACGTACAGGATGCTTTGGTCGGAACTGTTCTGATTCTAAGTGGTCTATTGTTTACCCTAATTGCTTCTAAGGCCGAAATAGCATGGAATTGGGAAATATTTGATTGGAGCCATGAGAGTGAATACTACGGCTGGATAGATAGAGTCGGCCAATTAGGTATCACTTACTTCCTAATTGGAATAACATGGGCGATAGGTGAGGCTGACCAAGAAGGTATGCTATGGGCTATTTGGGCTGTATTCCTATCCGGAGTTGCAATTCAAGGATTCAGGGATGAAACTGAAACACCTTGGCGCAGAGGCATTGGCTCAATTGGCTGTATCTTTGCACTGTTCATGCTATCATTTACCTTTGAAACTGACCTTTACCAATCCATCAATTGGATGTTCATGGGTGTTGTCGCACTAGGGTTTGGTTTTGCATATATCTCTCGAATGGGCGAGGTTTCAACACTGTATGATCAATCCTATACAGATGCTAAAGATGCAATCCAAATCGATTCTAATGATGGTGACAAATACGTAACAATACCTGAACCAATCACTGAAGAAACTGAAGAAATAGAGGAAGTAAACGAAGAGACTGTTGAAGATGAAGACGATCTTAGTGAAGATGAACTCGAGCAGGTGCTGGATGAAGTAGGTGAAGACGAAGATACACACACAGATGGAGAACCTGCGCCGCAATTACAGACTCCATTGCATTACAATTATGATTTGCAACTAGACCAAACGGTTCTTCATGCGATTCAGTCATCCCTTGCAGCAACACCGCATGCAGGATTTAAACCGGTTGTTTCAATTGCGAAAAATGGGAATTTGAAAATTGATTTCATACCGCTTTGAATCTAATCTTGCTCAGCAGGATAAGCGCCCCAATATGCTTCACGTGATGCTTGATTCGCAGCCATACAGGAATTGACATCACTACTACGAGAAGGTAGTGTAGAACTACCATTTAGATGATTGATCATCGGTTCGATATTTGACCAATTTAGAACACCCCACCCAACTTGAGTGCATGGTAAAATAGGACTAATCGGAGTTGTACCCCCTGTTGGGTCCCAGGTTGCTGCGGAGGGGTACCATCCTGAAAGATTCAAGGCATTGCGGATATCTGAATTAGAAATCTCAACATCTCCATCCACGAGATATCCATCTCTGCCCCCGGAACTTGAATCATTGAATTCGGCTCTGAGTGTGGTCATGATGTGGCCCAAAAATCCGGCTGTTCGTGGTGTTGCAAAGGATGTTCCCGAAGTTTCATGATAGCCATCTGTATCCTGGTGATTGGGTAATGATTGTGTCCAATCTGACGCCATATCTGGGTAAGAACCAGACATTGTCTCTTTTTGGTCGTCATCCCCCTCTGCATATCCTGAAACTCCAATTGACCATGGCGGGCCTGCAGTGGCATCTTGTACTGCGGGTGAAGGTGAGTTATCAGCAGCGCCTGTGTGAATCTTGTGATTTTCGACCACAGCGATCTTGGTAGCATCTTCGATTCCAGGCACAGGTACTGAACCAGGTGCTCCAAATGAAGTTGTAATGACATCTACCATTGGGTGGGTTCCAGCAGTAATAACGGCATTTTCACTAAAGCCTTCAACAAAGAAAATTATTGCATCGGGGTCGGCATCAAGAACGGCCCCTGTTACTGCAGTTCCATGACCATCATCCGGGTCATCAAGAATCATCGTGGGTGTACCACCATCAGGAGATTGTGCAAATATTCGTGTTCCAGGGAAATATACAATATCGCTTGCAGTAATCGTATCCCAACAAGTTGTGCGATCGTTATCAACACGCTCTTGATAGGTTCCTTGGTTAGTTAAATTACAAATTATAGTTGTTCCCATGGCCTCAACAAACCAGTCTGGGAGAATCTCTTCGGTTTGGAAATGGTCGTGATAAGGATTTATTCCAGTATCGATAGGAGCTATCACGGTATAGGGTCTGAAGTTATCCCCATTCGCCATTTCTGTCTCTTTCGGTACGACTTCTTCTTCGCTGAAGCACCCTGCAAGACTAGCACTTGCCATCAAGATGGCTAGCAGTAAGGCGCGAGACATAGATTACCGCGGGAGCACCTCATTGAATAATCATCCGCCATAATGAAACACTCAATACACGTGGGATTAGCATGGCGGGAGAAATGGTTTGGATTGATCTCGAAATGACGGGATTAAATCTTGATAGTGAATCTATTATTGAAATTGCCACAATTGTCACTGATGGTGAATTGAATATTACTGCCATGGGCCCAAATCTGGCAATCAAAGTAAGCGAAGAGTTGCTGGGAAATATGGATGAGTGGAACACAACTCATCACACAGCCTCTGGACTTGTTGATAGAATAAGGAGCGAAGGTGTTAGTTTAGAAGAAGCGATTAAGCAAACTTGTGCCTTTCTAAAAGAAAATATAGATACAGGTGCTTCTCCACTCTGTGGCAATTCAATTCATACTGATAGAGCATTTTTGGCAAAAGAAATGCCTGAAATTCTAGACCTGTTACACTATCGTATTGTCGATGTATCTTCAATCAAAGAGTTATCCAATAGATGGTATCCAAATAATCCAAGATATGACAAAAAAGAAGCACACCGTGCTTTGGATGATATTATCGAATCTATCGAAGAACTTCGCCACTACAGGGCTACTTTATTCAGAGATTAATTCCTTTGAACCCGGCAATAATTTCTGCGATTACTGCAATTGCAATCTCTTCGGGGCTCTCTGCCCCAATCTCAAGTCCAATTGGGCAGTTCACCCGGTCTAACCTCTCTTGAGTAATCCCTGCATCGAGAGCGACTTCAGAGAAAGTTTTCCATTTTGATTTTGAGCCTATTACTCCTAATCTCCCCGAATAACCTGCAAATAGTAAGCCGAGTAATCTTTCTTCATCTTCTTTCCAGTCGTGACCTAGAAGCAAAATATCACTAAATCTAGCCAAGGAATCGGTGTTTTCAGCCATCAAGAAATCTTTGGGACAGGAGTGATGTGACTCTTTAGCTCCTTCAATCGTGGCAAATTCCGCTCTCGAATCCTGAACTGAGAAACTCCAATTCAAAGGACCACATGCTTCTGCAATCGCCTTAGCACAATGACCTCCTCCCATCAGTAGAATATGTGGCATCGGCATCAGGATCTCCATTGCAACGGTAACGTGGCCGCCACATAAACTATCCAGAGGTGTTACCTCATAGCCCTTGGCTCCTTTATTCAATCCAAATGTCACGACCTTACCGCATGGCTTGATGGCATTTTCCAGCATCTCTCTAAGTTGTGATATCACTTTCAGTTCAAGTCCAGCACCGCCAACGGTACCTACTATGCCATGATTATTCAATGCTAATTTAGCACCTTCTTTTCCGGGTACTGAACCTGTAGTTGAAATCACAGTTGCAATTGCAACCCCTCGATTTTTGGAAAGTTCATCAAGAGACCAGTGCAAAATAGATGCCGTCATTGCAATGCCTCCAAATCGGCGGGAGTGTCTATGTTCATATGCACGCCGGGAGCAGAAATCCTAGTGATTTCTAATTGTTCACGTAATGAAGACTCTTTACTGAGGGCAAGGACCTTATCAATTTCACACAGTAAAAGTGGATGGCCACTTGGGTCTGGAGATGCATTAGAATGGTTCTCCAATAATGCGGGAATAGTTTCTTTATTCCAACCACATCTATCAACCGGAGAAATCAAAACGCGCCGAGGAGTTCTGCCTAATTCGCTCAGAAGTGAAAGTAATCCGACCTGTAAGGTGCCTGTCCTGCCATCTTCAGGATTTGGATTTACAACAATTGTTGCATCTTTGCATGAGAGCATCACATCGATTTGTAATTCAGAGCGAGTTACAACGATAATAGGTTTGCAACCACTCTCCTGAAGGAGACGTACTGCCCTGCCAACCAAGGTTTCACCATTCCATTCGACCAATGCTTTAGGTTGTCCCAATCGAGATGACGACCCCGCAGCCAGAACAATGGCTGGTACACACTTGGCCATTAGATCACAGGTCCTTGGTAATCTCACGCCCAATTATCATACGTTGGACCTGACTGCTTCCTTCATAGATTTGCATTACTTTAGCACCACGCATTAAACGAGCCACTGGGTACTCTTCAGAATAACCATATCCACCATAGACCTGTACTGCATCTGTAGTAACTTCCATGGCAGTATCTGCTGCAAAGCGCTTCGCATGGGCTGCGGATTCAGTATTACTGATTCCCGCATCTGATTCTGAGGCTGATTTCCAGGTTAACATCCTTGATGCTTCAATCTTAGTCTTCATATCCGCAAGCATGAATTGAATTGCTTGGTGTCGATGTAGAGGTTTGCCAAACGTTTGGCGTTCTCCTGAATATTGTAATGCGTGTTCGTAAGCAGCACGAGCTAGTCCTGTTGCATGAGCTGCAATGTTTGGCCGACTCATGTCGAATGCCTTCATCGCATTCATCCACCCACCTGATTCTGAAGCACCACACAGGTTTTCAACTGGAATCCTCATGTCATCGAATGACATAGAACGGGTATCAGAACACCTTTGGCCCATATTATTCTCTTTCTTTCCTAGAGAAAGACCAGGGGTGTTAGCATCGACAATGAAACCAGACATCCCACGATATCCCGCATTGGGGTCGGTCTTTGCCAAAACGAAAAACCAATCTGCTTTTCCGGCACCTGTGATCCACATTTTTGAACCGTTGATGACATATTCATCACCATCTTTTACTGCCAGAGTTTTACAAGCAGCCACGTCTGAACCCGCACCTGGTTCGGTAACTGCATAGGATGCGAGAGCACCTTCTTCAGCAACCATTCGCAAGTATTTGTCCTTCTGTTCATGAGTTGCCCCTGTAATCAGTGGAGCACATGCTAGACTAGTGGCATATGCCGCTGTTGCAAAACCGGGGTCACCCCATGCTAATTCTTCATTGACAAGCACTTCTTCCATTGAACCAAGTCCAGGTCCACCATACTCTTCAGAAATATGTAAGTTTAGTAATCCCATTTCATTTGCAGATTTTATTGCATCTTTCGGGTATTCCGAATTCAAGTCCCAGTGTTCTGCATTTGGTCTGATTTCATCCAAGGCAAACTCTCTTGCTAGTTCTTGGAGCATCGTCTGCATTTCATCTAATTGAAAGTCGACCATGCTCAGCCCACAAGGCCATTGCGCATAAGAAGTGCTATTCTTCTCAAATCGAGAGATAGCCTTGGCGTTGTAATTCGATTAGAACCAAGAATAGTAAGTAGAAAGAAATCAAAATTCCACCTTCCAATCTACTAAATTTAAATCCGGTCCACATCATTACCAAACATAATGCCACTCCAGCAATCGTCGCTGGGATAATCAAGTACATTGTTAGGTCATAAGAGGCTTCAGTCAATGTGATTGGGGCCACTAAGGCTGCGATACCAATGGACAATAGTGGGTCTGTAATATTAGAGCCTATCAGGGTTCCAATCGCAACTCCTTGACTCTTACGTACTGCAACCATTGCGACAGTAAGTTCTGGAAGTGAGGTTCCTAAACCAGACATTGTGGAACCAACAATTGCATGAGGAACATTCAATTTATAGGCGATTTCACAAGCATAATCCACTAACTGAGTCGCTGAATATACAGCCATACTCAGTCCAATTATGACCATGATCATGTATGCAGTTCCACTCCAACTAAATTCTGTTGAAGACTTAATCTCATTTACAATTTCAAGTTCATCTTCTCTAATTTTATTAGTATCACTAAGCAACCAAAAGATGTACAGCATATAGATTAAACACAGGATTGCCCCCTCTATACGAGTTAGTCCATCTCCCTCCCATAGTAAAGCAGTCAAGACAAGTACTGAAAGAAGCATAAGAAGGCCATCTCTTCGTAGCCATGCGGGCCTAATCTCAAGCGGTTTGAAAGCGACAACTATGCCCAATACTAGGGTGATTTGAACCAATATCGAGCCGTAGATATTACCAACTGCTAGATCCATCAGTGCCGGGTCATTTCCTGCAGCTGTTGCCGAAGCAGTAGCAGTAACAAGAATCTCGGGGAGAGAGGTTCCAATGCTGACAATCGTTAATCCGATTACAACTTCTGCCATTCCGGCTCTCCTAGCGAGTCCTTTAGCACCCTCTACAAAGAAATCAGCAGAGGTAATCAGCAATGCCAGTGCTATTATTATCAAAACAATTAGGATGCCGATATTTGTCCAATCATTTTTCTCAGTAATTCCTCCAAGAATTGCCAGTGTTACGAACAGTGCGAATGAAATCAGTAATGCATTCCATTGGAGAAGAGCACCAATGCCTTGCTGCTTAACTTCCCCTCCCATGACCATGGCATAATGAACCCCTCTTTGATTATTACTTAGGTTTTAGAAAAAACTCATGAATTGAGTCTGATACCACCGGTTTGTGTGGTCGCGCTACCTTGCTGAATTTTGCGGGACTTTTCTGATGGTCCTATTGGGATGTGGATCCGTTGCAATGGGTTGGAGCCCTATTGCAATTAGTGTGACTTTTGGTTTTGCAGTATTCACAGCAATTATGATTTTCCAGCCAATTTCGGGCGCCCATATTAATCCGGCTGTATCGATTGCATTTGCAGCAAAGGGTGACCTTGAACAAAAAGCGTTACCTGGGTACTTAATCGCACAATCACTAGGTGCTTGGCTTGCAGCAATGCTGGTCGTTGATGGAGCAACTATTCCCACTGTCTCGATGCCAAATGCATGGGGAATTGAAATTGCAATTACTCTACTTCTAATGTATTCAATACATGTGCTGGTAAGAAGAAATGTGAGTCGATTCAAACTATCACTCGGAGTAGGGACCATGGTTGCATTACTGTCATTCTGTTTCGGAGATTTCACCGGCGCTAGTATGAATCCCGCAAGAACACTTGGACCAAATATTGTCACGGGCAATGGGAATTTAATTCTATATATCGTGGCCCCTGTAATCGGGGCCGTAATATCAAACTTCATCCCTGGGCCACTTGACGAAGAGCCTTGATCACATGGTCGAGACTCGGAACGGTGTGGTCCTCAAGAGGTGGAGCAAACGGTACTGGTGTATCAAGCGCACCGATAATTAGTGGAGCAGATTCTAAAGCATAGAAAGCATCTTCCATGATTCTAGATTGCATAGAATGAGCAATACCGCCAAACCATTGACCTTCTTGTAAAATTACAAGACGTCCAGTTCTGGTTACACTAGATACGCATGTTTTTGCATCGAATGGCACCAGAGTTCTAACATCAATAATTTCCACTTCAATATCTTCTTTTGATAATTGATCTGCTGCAAGTTTAGCTACATGCACCATTGAACCCCATGTGACCAGGGTAACATCTCTTCCCCCACGAATAACTCCCGCTTTACCAATCTTGAGTCTTTCACCCGATGAAATTGCATCTTTGACTGGCTTTGTATCTACTTTTTGATTAATATTTTGGCCCCAGCCAGTAAGGCCTCCGCGCAACCCATACAAACCAATATGTTCCAAGAAAATTACTGGGTCATCTAGTGCGGCCGCCTCACGTAAAAGGTCGTAGGCATCTTGGGGAGTCCCTGGAGCAAGTACTACCAAACCGGGGTCATTTGCATACCATGATTCAATCATATTTGCATGGAATGGTCCACTTCGTGTCTTTGCACCCAATGGTATTCTGATAGTAATGGGTACATCAGCACCCCATCTCCAGCGTAGCATTGCTGCATTATTTATTAGCGCGTTGTGGGCTAATGCTGCAAAGCCACCAAATTGTATTTCGGCCATTGGCCTCATTCCAGCAAGAGCAGCGCCTGTAGCGGAATGAATTATGACTGCTTCACATAGAGGCATATCGAGTAATTTATCTTGATGTCCGTTTGCTTTTAGAGGAATATTCATTCCGAACGCTCCTGCTACTTCCATATCTTCTCCCATGAAAAGTGTGGAATCCCCATATTGCTCAGCAATATCACACATCGCTTGCTGAATCGCTCTTGAATAAGTCCAACCACCACTCTCGGCATACTCTAGTAAGCACTCACCTACTTCTAATACTGGATTTGATTCCCCCATAATTGCAGAACCGGATAAACGTTTCAAATGGTCTTCATGAGTATCGGCATTATGTAGTGATGTTACACCAAGTGTGACTGTTGAAGGGTCTGCCCATTCCATCTCTTCGACTGAAGAACGGGCAGAATCTACCAATTCTTGTTCCTCTGCTTCCATAACAGAGAGTTCTTTTTCGGTAATTCCTAGAGAAAGCAGAAGATTTCTATGAGTTGGAATTGGGTCCTTAGCTTCCCAATATGAAAGTAAGTCGCGGTCTACATATCCAGGAGGGGTGCCTGAAGGTGCACCAAGATAGAGATCATCATGGTGGTGAGCATGCCCACAACCACGCATGGTTTCAATGTGAATTAGAGTTGGCCCCCCGCCAGACAATGAAAATTCTCGTGCACAAGCAACAGATGCATGCCAGGATGCAGGGTCTGAGCCATCTATTGTCCACGATGGAATGCCCATTGCCACTGCCTTATCAGCCCATAATTCAACATTTGATTGATTTACAGGTGGTGTATCAAGTGCAATTTGGTTGTTTTGTAAAATATATGATATTGGTAAGCCGCGGGTTGCAGCTAGATTGATTGCTTCCCACCACTCTCCTGATGAGGAAGAGCCTTCGCCTATGCATGCAAGGTGGAATCTCTTCTCATTCTTTTTCCATGCTGAAAGTGCCATTCCAGTCATCGTAACCGTAGCAATTGGAAGAGGTGCTGTAGGCGGGAGTACGCCTCTGTGGAAGCAACCAACGTGTAAATCTCTACCTCCTGCACCATCGATTCCCCCATTCATTACTGAATCGATTTTACCCATCTGTGCAGTCATAATATCCATTGGAGTATCGCCCATTGCCATACATAATCCAATATCTCTAATCATTGGAGCGATGTAATCACCATGATATGGTGAATCGGGAGAGTTGTGTTGGTCTCTTTTGAGAGCAGTAGCCGCTGCAACACAACCCTCTTGCCAGGTAGAACGGAAGCCCTTTCCGCCAAATTTACCACCATCAGGAGTGTCCATGCCATTTGCAAAAATATCTTTCAGATGAGCATCTAATCCACGAGTTCTTGTCATCATACGTTGCCATTCCATTCGCATTTCATTTGTGATTGACATATAGTGTGCCAATCGACGTAAACAGAGTATGACATCAACGATGAAGCGATCACCTCTTCTTTCTAAATGTAAATCCGTATCTCTTCTTGGAATTATTTCACCTTCAGTCAAACCCTTGACTTTAGTACGCCCGGTCAATCCTTGCTTCAGTGCATCGACAAATCTGTTGGAAAAGTCGTGCCATGATTCTCCATCATAGGAATTTTCACCGCGATGTACGAAATCCCATACGGCTCCGATAAGTTGTAGGTGGCCATCGTGACGCTCTGCAGTGAAGCGCAGTAACTCGCCTTTAGCAGCATCTGCTGGTAGTGTATTGGTAAATTCTAATGGGCTTTCACCAATCCAATCAGTACCACGAATCGTCGGTAATTGTCCTTGAGTCATGGTCCATCCCACCCCTCCGAAGAGGCGTTTTCTTATCAGGCATGCCATTATTCAAATCATTCAGATTCGAGGCGTTTTGACATTTCTGAATTGTAACAATCACTCAATACCTGACGATTTGAAAGGGTTATCATCAATCCTATGGCCATCGGTATTGCAAGAATTCCTAATGAGATTCCCCAATTGTTAGTGTAATCATAAACCGGACCAATAACCATTGGTCCAACTATAGTTCCAGCAGCCCATGCGGTTCCAAAGGCACCAAATGCAAGACCTGCGCCACCTTTACCGTATACTTGAGTAGTTGCCGCATCTACCATTGGAAGCATTGGAACTTGTGCTGCCGAGATTGCAAATTGGAAAACTCCTAAAATTACAATGATACAATATGCTGCAAGAATGACATCATGTATTGAATATGCAACATATCCAGCCGCAAGCATCGTTATGGTTACAACAGTCCAACCGAATATCATGTAGCGAACGGGGCCATTGCGATCTACTAGAACGCCCCACAACCAACCGCCTAAACCTTGGGCGACTACCATTACCAACAAGACTGCACCAATCCAGGCAGCATTTAGGCCCAAACTATCCTTAAGGAATAATGGAACTCCTGCTTCTAGTGCACCAGTTGCTAATGTAGTCATCATCACCAATAGACCGATTCGGAATAATACAGGGTTCTGAATGAATACTTTCAGAGGCACTGAGCCTTGAGCCGGCTCACTACCATGACCCAACTCCTTAGTTGTCACATAGATTATTGGAATGATGACTGCAGTTGCAGATGCTAGACCAATAAATGCATATTGCGGTCCAATTGTGTAAGCAGCCCCTCCAATTACTGGCCCCATCAAACCGCCAATTGTTGCCATTGCAATCAATTTCCCTGACATTTCTCCAAATTTGGTTGGCCAAATATCACTCGCTGCAGCAAATCCTGCAGTCAGAATTGCAGCACCTGATGCGCCATGTATCAACCTGGCTATTGCCAAAACAATGAATCCATCAATAGATGTGACTTCCATTGCTACCAAGTAGAGCAAAGATGCTGCAGTTAATGCAACCAATGAGAATAGAATAGTGCGACCAGGCCCCAGACGGTCGGTCAACCGTCCAGTGTAAGGCCCCAGTAAGAAAAGCGGAACTGCCCAAAGTGAAACTAATGCTGTAGCTTCAGTATTGGATAATGCAAACTCTGCTCTCCATGATGGAAGTATTGGAACGATGAACGCATAACCCATGAAATCAACTAAAAATGCACAAGATAAAGCCCAGAAAGCCCACTTCTTATCCGATTCACTCATCATTCTTCTTCCTCTCTTGATGGAAGTGAGGTCAACACATCCCCTAGCATTTCAGTAACGTCTTCTACACGGGTTGACAATGTAATATCTGTGAGATTCCCCGGTCTTCCGATATCCCACATCAATTCATGGGCTGTTTCAGTTACCAGTCTTGTGAATTCAAGAACAGCAGGATCGATTGCAGCTTGGTTATGTTCTGGAATAATATTGACAAGGTCCGGCTTTTCATCGAGTATACTATCCATTACTCCCTCAATGTCAGATGCTATTACATCCGCTTGGTTTTGTAGAATATCTTCCATTGAACCTCCCCCCAATTTACTAGTTGTAGATTTTGAACCCAACTTTGAACTCCTCTTTGAGGTGGGTAGATTTCCAGAAACTGAGCCCGCAGCACCCGCATTAGCAGTGGGGCCTAATTCATTGACAATATTGTTGAGAGCTACACGAAGTACATTCGACATCAAAGAGGGATCTATCTCTTGTTCGATTTCTATGCCTTCTTCTCCTAACTGAGTTAGTATCTCATTGATGAAGTCGACATTAATTTTTTCCGGAGTGACAATTCCTTTTAGCATCGGAAGCGCCCATTTAGCATCACCCATCACCATCGATACGTCAAATGTGCCACTTCCGCCTGTACCTGTGGCATTAGAAACGTCTGCTGGTGGCTGAACGAATTGTTTCTTCGAATGTTTCTCAAGTTGTGCAAGTAACTTATTCATGTCAACCGGTTTTGAAATCACTTCGTTTATTCCTGCTCTGGCAGCAGAAACCAGATAATCTTCAGAATTTGACCTTGATAGAATCACGATTCTGCATTTGAATGCAAACTCAGGATCTGACATTAATCTCTGAGATGCATCGATTGCATCACCGGTGTTCCATTCACCATCAATTAGGACAACCTCGGGCATTGTAGCGAGAGCAGTTCCTTCCGCTTGTCGTAAAGTCCCAGCCCTAGTTACTTCATACCCGGCTCGCTCTAAAGTTCCTGCAAGAAGATTGCGTCGGCCTTCGTTCTCGTCGGCTACGATAAGTTTCGGCACATGCTACTGGCCAACACTAAACCCCTTGAAGGTTGACCCACCATAGGTGGGTCTCAGCCATGTATGATACCTTCTGGGTTTGTTTCAGCCCAATCCAAGATTCCACCCGACAGATTATACAATTTTGAGGCATCATAACCGGCTTGAATCAATTGCATTATTGCAATTTGAGACCTCATCCCCGATCTACAGTGGACTAAGACATCTTGGTCTTTGGGAATTTGGTCAATGGCGGATAATATCTCATCGTGTGGACACATGTACACCGCTTTTGAAATCCGAGCCTGATCCCATTCATTTTGTGAACGGACATCAATAAAACATGGATTCCAGCCTTCATCCATTTTTTCGATAGCTTTGGAAGGGGGGATTGTGTGGAACATCAATTCATTGGCAGGTATATCTGATTTTTCAACTTGTTCACTATTTGAATTACCAAATGAAAGAATTCTTTGCTTAGATTCTAATGAATCATAGATTAGTAATTTACCTGAAAGTGGAGTTCCAATCTCAAGAATTATTTTTATTGCTTCACTTGCTTGTATACAACCGATTAATCCCGGAATAACACCGATAACACCTGCATCTGCACAAGATGGAATTAATTCATCCGGTGGTGCCACGGGAAATAAATCCCGATACCTTGGACCACCTTTGTAATTGAACACTGAGGCTTGGCCTTCGAATCTATAAACCGAGCCATAGACCCATGGAATTCCTAATTCCATACAGGTATCATCAATTAAATATCTAGTTGGAATATTGTCAGTTCCATCTATGACTAAATCATGTCCCTTAAACAATTCATTTGCATTTTCCGAGTTCAATCTAACAACCTTTGAAGCAACTGAAATATTTGGGTCTAGGTCGTTAACAAATCTCTTTGCTGAATCAGCTTTAGGATGTCCAATGTCTGTACTTCGGTGAATTACTTGCCGTTGTAAGTTGGAAATGTCAACATTATCATCATCAATAAGTGTGAGGTGACCAACTCCTGCTGCAGCAAGATATTGAATTACGGGGCTTCCTAAGCCGCCTGCGCCCACGCATAAAATTCGTGCTTTTGCCAGACGTGCCTGCCCTTCTGCTCCGACTTGAGGTAACAGTATATGGCGCGAATGGCGGTCGATGTTTACCATTCTCATGCCTCAATGTACATTTTCTTCAAGCCATTTTTCGCAATCTATTGCTGCTTGGCAACCAAGACCTGCTGCAGTGATTGCTTGCTTGTAGCGCGTATCTACGACATCTCCTGCTGCAAATACTCCTTCTACATTTGTCATGGTATGTTCTCTGTGAATCAAATAACCTTCTTCATTAGTTTCTAATTGACCTTCAAGGAAGTTGGTAATCGGCGTATGGCCAATTGCGATGAAGGCGCCGCTTACTGCGATTTCTTCAGTGGAACCGTCTCTCGGGTCTTCTAATACAGCACCGGTCAATCCAGAATCATCGGAAAGCCATTTCTTTACTTGGCGGAATGTCTTAATCTCAATTTTCTCATGATTAGCGGCACGATCATACATCACTTGTGATGCACGAAACACATCTCTTCGATGGACAAGAGTAACCTTTGATGCGAACCGCGTTAAGAAAGTCGCTTCTTCCATAGCAGAGTCTCCTCCACCAACAACCATTATTTCCTGTTCTCTGAAAAATGCCCCATCACAAGTTGCACATGTTGAAATTCCTCTGCCCTTTTGTTCCTCTTCACCTTCGACTCCAAGCCAAATCGATTCTGCACCTGTTGATACAATGATTGAATGAGTAAGATATTCATCACCTTCTGAATAAACTTTGAATGGGCGCTCTGACAAATCAACACGGTCTACGTTACGGTCTTGAACTTCAAGTCCAAATCGTTCAGCCTGTTCGCGCAACTCCATCATCATCTCAGGGCCACCAATTCCTTTAGGGTACCCTGGGAAGTTTTCGATGTCACTTGTCAGCATCAATTGCCCTCCAGACATGTAGCCTGCAAACATCAGCGGCTCTAACATTGCACGACCTGTGTACAACCCTGCAGTATATCCAGCAGGTCCACTTCCGATGATTATTACGTTGCGAATATTGTCGCCCATGTATCTACCAAGGGAATAGCATCCTTGAACATTGCCTCTCAACATTCAAGAATAAACTGCAATTCGCAAGTAAATATGGATGTTTTTTCACATTGGCTCTGGGGCATGGCATTAACCCGTGGGAAAATGTCATGGAAGGTTAGTGGACCAATGAGTGTACTACCTGACCTCTTGGCATTTATTCCAAACACAATTTATGGATTGATTTATGGAATATCAAGGGTCGATATCGATAACGCAGTTACCGAAGATATGCCTTTTGCGTGGTCGATTTACCAGTGGACTCACTCACTAACAATAGTTCTCGTTCTATTTTTGGCAGCTTGGTATATTCTAAAATCTAAGGACCATGAAAACCCGAGATATATGGCTTGGATTTTTGTATTGCCTTGGTTTTTCCATATACTACTAGATATTCCCGGGCATACTATTGATTTCTTCCCAACACCTTTCCTTCACCCATTCAGTGATCTCATGTTGGATGGGGTGAGATGGAGTACCTGGTGGTTCTTCTGGCCGCAAGCCATTATTCTAGGAGCGCTGTGGTGGTATATTTTGAAGACAGAGAAGGCTCACAGCATAGAAGAAATTGCAGACACTGCCGCCCTAGCATGAGGCTCTAGGCGAGGCTCGATGTGCTTCTCTTCTGCGCCGGGACCAATAATGCCTAAACCAATCGGTTTACCATGTTCTAATTGTAATTCAATTATTGATTTGATAACTGCTTGTCCCATTGCCAGTCCGTGCTTTGTACTACCTTTCTCAATTATTCCAAGACATGCTGCACCGTGAATATCGTCACGAGAGATTAAGCGGGAAAGAGCCAATGGAACTTCCATTGCCCCCGGCACCCATACGATTTCTACAATCGTCATGTCTTCGCTAGCCGCTTGGTTTTCAGCATAAGCAAGCATTCTCGAAATCTCTGCTTTATGAAAACTCCCACATACAATTGCAATTTGTGTCATACTCTTTCCTCCAGAATCTTTTCCACAGTTGAAACAATAGTTTGCGTCATTGAATCGACTTCGATATTAACATGTTCACCAAGTCCTTTCCCGCCAATCGTGGTTAGTTGAATTGTCTCTGGAATTAGATGTAAGGCAAACCCTCCTTCACTAATGTGACCGACTGTTAAAGAAATACCATCTATTGCGATGTAGCCTTTTTCTTGAATATATTTCATTATATCATCCGGACAGTCGATGAAGATATCCAAAAACTCATTCCCATCATCCCGTTCAATTATTTCCCCGACCCCAAATATGTGGCCTGACAGTAGATGCCCTCCTATCTCATCGCCAAATTTGAGGGCGCGCTCAAGATTTACCCAATGGCCCTCGATTTTTTCTCCTAGTGTGGTCAATGAAAGGGTCTCGGGAATTACGTCGAATGAAATCAATCTATCATCAATATCCACAACAGTAAGGCAGACACCATCGACTGAAACTGATGCTCCTTCGACTAACCCGTCTACTGAAACCATTCCAAAATCAATTACTAAACGGATTACTTCCTCGCCTTCTATTTGAGAAATCCGACCCATGCCTGCAACAATTCCAGTGAACATCAATTCACCTCCTTGTCTTTGCTATTGTGGAACGAGGAACGTTCTAGTATCCTAGCAATGATTTTTCGAGTCCCATCCAAATCATCGGATAAGCCTTCAACCCTTACAACTTTGATGTGGCCAAGACCTCTCTCCTCAAGCGAACTACGGATTCGTTCTTCAGCGTGTTCTTGGTCATATCCTAAAGCAATAATATCGGGATTAACCTTTGGTAAAATATCGAATATTGGTATATCAGGGGAGTTTCCAATCACGGCTTCATCAACTGGTTTTAGGCCTTCAACCATCCTTCTGCGTAAATCTTGGCCCGTTATTGGATCATGCTTACGCTTTCTGACAGTATCATCATGAGCAACAACGACTACTAGGTAATCACCAAGCGATTTCGCTTGCTCCATATAATGCAGATGTCCAGCATGTAATAGGTCGAAGACCCCCACTGCCATCACACGAATCATATGTTATCCTCCTTTCATGGGAAAAGGTACTCTCACTTAGAGCCTAGGGCACTAATCAATTCCTCACCGGTCAAGAATGGTATTCCTCTTTCATTAGCCCAAATGCGAGCATCTTCTACAGGCAATGCGAGATCCCCGTCAGGTTGTAACATCTCAGCCCCAATGACGACTGGCGTCATTCCGGAGAGACGTGCTAGGCCAACAGCGAGTTCGGTATGCCCTTGTCGGCGCGACAGGCCGCCTTCTGTCTCTCTACAGACTGGTATATGCCCTGGAGTGCGAAACTCTTCTCCCAGCTTTTCAAGTGCATCATCGCCATCTTTTAGTTCGGCATATAGTTCAGCAAACCTTCGAGTAGTGAGTGCTCGATCACGATCTGTGATTCCTGTAAACGTATCACGATGATTTAACGATAAAGTGAATGCACTGCGAGTATCGTATTGAAGGTCGTTTGTCTGTAAGTGACGAAGTACTGGGTAATCCGCTAATAATCTGGCATCCATGTGCAAATCTTGTAAAAATGGTAATGAAAACCTCTCTCCAACTTCATGCCCAATTGCAAGGAAAAGTAACCCTCCACAATCGAATCGTAATTGCCTCATAGTTGCAGCATCGGCACATTGGCCGGGAAATAATAAATCAGTTTCCCCTTCCCTATTCTCTGCATCGAATAAACAGACTGGATTGCCATGACGGAATGCATTAACTGCGGCCTCCACATGTGCCTCCATATTCCGCCCGACCCGGTTCTCTCAAATGAACCAAACCCTCCCTAATTAGAACAATTTTGGTACGAATGACGGAAAGGGGTTAACATAGGACAGCCCTTCCGCCTGTTCTGCGGGAGTGGGTGCATGGCAGTAAAGTTAGGTCCGGCTGGAGTTCCTCTCTCGTGTAAAGGGCGAACAATCGTTGAAGGAATGGACGATATTATCTCTCTCGGATTGGAGACTATGGAGGTACAAACTGTACGCATGGTTTCCCCGCAGCACTTTGAACAGTATTGGCAGGCTGGAGTTCTAGCTCACAAAACTGGTTTCGAAATGAACATACACGGGCCGTACTATTCTGAACTACTTGGAGACCGTTTACAACGCAATAGAAGCCTAGCTAAAGTTGAGGCGGCGCTACAAGCGGCTAAAACAATCAATGCTAGGCACGTTACCTTACATGCTGGCCATTATGGCGAGATGGGGCGAGGGCAAGCAGCAAATGAACAAGTTGCTAGTGTATTCAAAGGAATTGTTCAGAGGGTTCACGATATTTGGAATGATGATGAAGAAATTTATCCTGTATTCCCATGGTTGAAGGACGGCACTCCTGCTAAAATCGGAGTCGAGACTAGTGGTCGACAGGAACTTTGGGGTAGCCTAGAAGAAGTTCTCGAAGTGGTCAACCATGTTGAAGGCACAATTCCAGTAATTAATTTGGCACATGTTCACGCCCGTGGACACGGTAGATTGCGTACCTCAGAAGATTATGGTGAATTGTTTGATCAAGTTCGAGAGACTATCGGGACTAAACAATTCTATTGTCACTTTTCAGGCGTGGAACACCGCATGGGTAATGCAATGCATTACACTCAGATTAAAAAATCAGATTTGAATTTCGAGCCGTTAGCTGAATTTATCATCGAAGAAGGCGCTTGGCTAGATATGACTTTGATTTCAGATTCACCATTGCTCGAACACGATGCAATGTATATGGTTCAAAATATTGAGAGAGCACGACACCGTCAGCTAGAGAGAAAGGCTCGAGAGGATAGGCGCAAGGCACTTGCAGCCCAGGCTAATATTTCCCCAGAGGAAATGGAAGCAAGAGAAGTTGAAATCGCAGCAGCACGTGCTAAAGATGCACTTGCTAAAGTTCAACCTGTAAAAGCAACAAAGACTGTTGCCGAACCTGCTAAGGAAGAGGAAACAGTTGCTGAACCTGCTAAGGAAGAAAAGAAGGTCACTGACGAAAAGAAAGGCGCTGCTAAGGCAAAGAAGTCTGCGGCTAAAAAAGATGATAATGATGATCTATTCGTCACAGAAGACGATGATGATGATCTATTTTGATAAATCGATTCTACTGCAAAATTGATAATTGAAGGCCTGTAACTCGTTTCATGGCCTTACCTATATTGTACTCTTTTAGGCGGTGCCCGTATGCAATGCGTGCTCGAATGGCAATAGTACGAACTGGTTTCCAAATAGAGCACCGAGAAGTGATTCTAAGAGATAGGCCCGACCATATGCTGAAAATATCACCTAAGGGAACGGTTCCTGTAATGCTACTAGCAGATGGTAATGTGATTGAAGAAAGTTTAGAAATTATGGAGTATGTCCAATCTTGGAAATTGAATGAAGAAGAGAGAGGTTGGATAAATCGTAATGATAACGAATTCAAATTTCATCTTGATAGATACAAATATCCAAATCGATATGAAAATGTCGATGCAGTTGAACATAGAGATGCTGCAAGTAAATATCTCTTAGATCTCAATGTCAATCTCCCTAAAGGAAATTTAAGTGATGCCATTTTCCCATTTGTTAGACAATTTGCTAACCACGACAGAGTTTGGTTTGACTCACAAAACTGGACAAGAGTCCACCTATGGTTAAGTGAAAATCTTGAAAGTGAGGCTTTTGCAAAATGTATGACAAAATATCCTCAATGGCAACCAGAACAAGTCTGAAAATCAAAACCTGGTTCGGATTAAAGGCTCTAATAACTCGCATGTAAGGGGTAATGATAGGGAAATCCCCTAAAGGGGATTGGTAAGCCACGGGATACTATGGCTCATATTGCGGTACTCGGATTGGGTAATTGGGGAAGTGCTATTGCACGCTTGTGGCTTCTAGACGGACACAATGTCAAAGGGTGGACTGTTGAACAAGAAGTGTATGAATCAATTACGATGGAAGGTATGAATCACAAATACTTACCAGAACATTCTCTTGAGGGGCTTGAAGCCACAATGCATGTCGAAGAGGTTCTTGAAGGCAGTGAAATTATTGTACTTGCATTACCATCATCGGTTATCTTGAATGTTGTTGAGGATATTATAGAGCATCTGAGACCTGGCCATGTACTTCTTGACCTTGCTAAAGGATTAGCACCTGGAAAGAGATTGATTAGCGAAGCAATTCACCAAATGTTGAACGAGAAAAATATGCATAACCCGTTAGCTGTACTTACAGGTCCGACGATTGCACCTGAAGCCGCTGGTGGCGTTATGACCACTGCATTAGTTGCCAGCGAAGATATGTCCGTTGCAGAGAACCTTGCTGCAACACTCACAACACCTACATTCATTCTTCATGCAGCATCAGATCCTGTTGGAGCGGAGTTATGGGGTGCTTTCAAGAATGTAGTGGCCCTTGCTTGTGGCCTTGTTGATGGACTAAAACAAATCGGCTCTTTGGGTGGTGACAATCTGAAAGCAGCAATTTTCAATGCTGGATTCCGCGAGGGGTGTCTCTTACTTCCACAACTAGGAGCAAGAGCGGAAGTTGCATTTGGCCCAGCTGGTCTTGGAGACCTCTATGTCACAGCAACTTCACCGCACGGAAGAAACAGAAAGATGGGCGAAAAATTGGGTAGTGGATTGACTCTGGAACAAGCACTCGAAGAGATGGTAATGGTCGCTGAAGGAGTTAGGGCGGCTCGAATGTTTAGAGACAGGGCTATCGATATGGGTATTGATATACCATTTGTCAAGGCCCTCAATACCCTGCTTGATGGTTTCATTGATGCTGAAGAGTGCTGCAGAAGAATGGTAATTCTTTCGTGATGGTAGCCTTGATGTGCTTGGCCACGCTGGGAGTGTCATGGCAGACCTCACTGAATTCGAGTTACGTCTTTTCGAATGGATTAAACAGTCCGATTTTGAGGTCGTAGCTTGGTCTACTAAAAAAGCGGCTAAATCATTCAAATGCAAAGAAGATGAGATCTATGAAGGAGTTGCTTCTTTGACCAAAAAATTACCAAATAGAATCCAGGTATACTATGAAGAAGGGAATGTACACATCGCTGCAGAATGAGCATGGATAAAGATACCTTACTCATCGATGGTCTTTGCGGCCTATGTACTAAAACTGGGAAATTTATTTCAAATCGCCTGTCTCGTTATTTGGAAATAACCGAGCAAGAATCAGAGATTGGAATCGAATTGCTAAATCGCTATCAAGTCAACACAGATACACTTGTTTTAATCAGAAAAAACAAGATGTATTCGCATTCTTCTGCTGCGATTAGGTGCTTACTATACATGAGGTGGAATTGGATTTGGTTGTTCCCTTTCGCATGGATAATCCCTCGCCCTATCCGAGATTTCGTTTACAATATTGTTTCCAGTTTTAGGGAGCCCTAATCTTTATTAGGCTAGCCTAAAACCGACCGGCATGGCGACAACCCTAATGGCAGACTTGTGGACAGGTGGACTCATTGGGTTTAGAGAAGCTCTTGAAGCGACAATGATTGTTGTAATACTAGTGCTGATACTAAAAAACGGCAAGCGAGACGATCTTATTCCTAATATTTGGAAAGGTGTTGCAGCAGGCGTTGGAGCAAGTGTCGTCACCGCTCTGATTTTTGAATTAGTAATTGGGAATTTTGAAGATAATGAAGCTTGGTTCGAAGGTATTCTGATGGTTGCATCTTCAGTATTAATTGCAGTAGTAATCTTTCACTTAATCAAGCATCATTCCAAAAATGAATTAGAAAATCTTGCTGAAAAGGCGATGCTTGACTCTACTAGTGGGGCGAAGTCCCTCTCGGTTATTGCATTCCTTTCAGTATGGAGAGAAGGCTCTGAAACCGTAGTGTTCCTCGGAGCAAGTACCGATACCCTTTGGGCCATTCTGGGATTGGTCATCGGTATTGGTATCGCAATCTCACTAGGATGGTTAATGATGGCGAAGGGTGTTAAAATTGACATCAAAAAAATGTTTACAATTTCTACCGTGTTCCTAATATTCGTCGGTGCTGGTTTGTTTGCTCATGGGATTCATGAATTACAAGAAGACGATGCCGGATTAATCCCTGTTTACAATGAAGAAATTTGGGATTTGAATCCCGAATGGGATGGAGAAGGTGATGCCCCTATTATGCATGATAAAGGTACAATTGGTGGTTTATTCCGCGCCATTATTGGCTGGAATGGAGATCCTACATTGCTCGAGTTTTGCGGATGGGTGACTTACCTTGGCGCCATGGCTGCATTGATGAAAAGAGATTCCATGGCCCATACACCTGCTGAAGAAAGTGTTTAATCACAGCGAATCAATGTATTCGAGTACTATTTTTTCTTCGAAAATATCTTCTTGAAAAGAGAGAGTTGGGCGTGTAATCGATAGTAATGTTACCTCGCCGCCAGCGTTAGGAAATCCTACGATTATCACTGTTGCTAGAGTCGTTTCAAATCCATCCCTCTTTACATTAAATCGGGCTATAAATTGAGTATCTTCACCGTACTGGTGGTTTCCTTCTGTTTCGACCTCTTCTAACCAAAACGCATCAGGATCAATACTAAAACCACTAATCATTGAATTCATTACATCTATTGATTGACGCATTCTTTTATCATGCATTCCAAGCATAACCCCTAATGTTACACTGGACGAATCTTGTGACCAAGAGCAGAATGTGTGCGGTGTTCTTGTGCTGAGTATTCCAATCACTGCGCCATCATGAAGCCAAGTATATTGTTCACTGGCGGGCCAGGAAGGGGCATGTGGATTTTCAGTAGTAATTGGCTCACCCCACTCTTCTGCTCCACTTGGAGTTGAGACCGGATACAATGCAAATAAATTTAATAAAATTAGCAAAACAAGACTTGTTGCAATTCTTCGGCTCCGATACCTCACCCATTCTTCTCTACCTGCGGGACTAACTAACGAAATTATAATCGCTAAAGGTAGGATAACAAAAATCCCCCATGGAATTATCCAGAGAAGTAAAACCCCTACTGATAATGAAATCATTGAGGTTTTGTCAAAATCTTCACTTCGCCATTTGAGGAGTCCAAACAAGCATGCCACAAGGGCTGTAGATGCGAGAAGACCGCCTAACACGTCCCCCCCTGAACTGTTGTAAGCATAAGTTCAACGCAAATGATGGCCGATAAGCGGCACATTGTAATGGGTGTACGCTGGCTTCGAGAATGATGGAGACTAGTTTAACTCTAAATGATGTGTCGTGGCGGCACACTGTTAGAGATTATTCTTCTTGGAAACCTTGGGCTAAGAAAGATGGTCCCGGTATACATTCTATCAATCTAGAAATTCACAAAGGTCAGATTCTCGGGTTAATCGGGCCAAATGGTGCAGGAAAGTCGACCCTGATGAAAGCAATATGTGGCCTATATGATTGCAAAGGGTTCGACAAAACATGTACATCGCGTCGTATTGGAATTGGCTACATGCCAGAACAAGTTCGCTGGGAAGGCCGGATAAGTGTAAGGAACACTCTCAAAACAATTTCCCTAATGCGAGAAGAAACTGTTGATGTGGGAAGTATAATTCAAATTGTTGGCCTTTCCTCAAAATCAGATCATCACCTCGATAATCTATCACAAGGAATGCGCCAACGCCTTTCCTTGGCTTGTGCACTTATTGGGAATCCAAAAATATTGGTTCTAGATGAGCCGCTGAATGGTTTGGATCCGCTTGCACAGAGAGCTTTCAGTAATCTGTTAGAAAGTCTTGCATCAAAGGGTGTTTCAATAATAATTTCTTCACATCAAGTTGCCGACCTTGAGATGCTTGCAGACCGAGTTGCACTTCTGCATCACGGTCAATTATTGATTGAAGGCACGCTTTCCACTGTCAGAGAAAATCTTGGATTAGATGATAACTCGGGCATATTGGAAATGATTTGTTCAGCCACTGGAATCGACCCTGGTGATGTGAGTCTTGAACTTTCAAATGACGACTTACTGCCATTCAAACAATTAGGAGGTGAAGAAGAATGAGTGCCTTCACCCTTGGCTGGCATATCATGAAAGAACGCCTTTCAGCAGGCAGAATGTTGGTTATTTGGCCACTACTTGCGATATTCATTATCTTCTCGAGTTGGGGATTATCCGACCCTAAAGCGGATTTGTTATCGGGACTTACTATCGATTCCGCATATGATGTGATGTTCGCATCAACAGCATTCATCGGGCTTTCTGCTACGATGGGAGCGGTGTTAATCTCATTTGACGGCATAAGTCGCGACCGTTTATCAGGAGTTTTAGAAATCAAATTGTCGCAGCCAATTGAACGGTCAAAGTATGCAAGGTCCCTTCTAATTGGACATTGGGGCGCTATTTTCTTCCCTGTATTGATATTGAATTTATTCAGTCTTGCGATAATTTGGCACAGAATGAATGAATTACCCAGTGTTGAAGAATTTTTCATCTATACCCTAGGTACAGGATTACTATTACTTTGGTACACTTCGATTCAACTCTTGGCCTCTTCTTGGGCGAAAGATATGGGTTCATCGATTGCTATTGGATTGGGTGTTTGGATGACATTCACACTACTGTGGCTAGTTCTAACCACTGTAGTTGCAGGTCTATCAGGGGTTGGAGTTGAAAATCTAAACTCTTCCGAATATGTCGAAATTGGGGGAATGGTGGATTTGTTTTCACCGAATGGTGTTTACAACCATCTCTTAGAATTACCACTTACTGGTGTCGATAGAGGGATTTCGCCATTAGCATCTACCATTGCTGCAATCGTATGGAGTGTACTGCCACTACAACTATTCATTCGTAGAATAGAACGTATGCATCCATGATAGTGTAAAGCAACACACTAAGTATATTCTGTTCATAGGACAAGCCATGAAGGAGAGAATTCCAGCACTGTTGCTAGCAATCCTGATGGCAACAATGTCATTCACAACTGTAACAAGCGCCGAAGATTCAGGACGACAAGCGATGGACGTAGATTGTTCAGGCTATACATTTGAAGACCTTTTTGAATACAATAATGCTGTCTTTATGTTTGAAATTTTAGATGATTGGGCGACCTCTGATTTGTACGCTAATTCATGGGTCAATGAGAGCCGCGCTTCTGTTGTTAGAGATAATCTGGACAGTTTGTTCGAAGGCCTACCTGGAGGAAATGACAACTGGATTTCAACTGATGAGAGAGATGCTGTAAGAGAAATCGGTGCCAAGTGTATTGCAGACATGTACACTCGAATTGGAATTCGTGAAGGGCTCCCACATCGTGGAGATGTAGATTGGAATGATGTGACGTTCGTCGAAGAAGGTATTGGGCTAGAAGAAGTTAACTTAGTTCCAGAAGGGCATCCAGACGAGAGGGTTTGCCCCGCTAGTTCAGGACGTATTCCAAGTGATGATTGTAAAGAAGTTCCAACTACTGCAACCAATAACCTTGAGATCTCGATGTTTACAAAAGAAGATGAAACGCACAATACTAGATTCAATCAACTTCCAAATTTCGGAAATGGAGATTATGAAAACCAAACATTCACAGTCGCCATGAATGCAACAAATGTAACAAGCGCCACTATGGTGTTCTCATTCCCATACGTTGACGGCCTTAGAATGGCAAACTGGACCATCGAAGATGATGGCGAAACCAATCTAGAAGCAGGGTCTATTATTGAAACACACCTTCCTGATGGAAGCGTTAGAGTAACCCTAACCATCGGTTACGACAAAGCAGATTACCCAATGATTCGAAATATCTTCTTTGACATGACGACCACTCCTCCTGAAGAAAATGATATTCCAGTTTGGAGTTCTTATGCTCCTGAAGATAATACAATTATCCCAATTATCAAAGATGGTAGTGAAGTTGTTGCAATCACTGGAAACACGATGGAAAACTGGGCTAGCGATGATAACGCATGGGGCCTAGACTGTGAATTTGCTGAAACCGGCTGGTCCAGTAGAATGAATTCCGATGGTGAACTTTTAGTAACATCTGGCTCTTCTGAATCTGGAACTGCAGAGTGCTCTATTGTCGACCCATATGGTGCTACAAACAATGAAACTCACACATGGAGGTTTGGCCAGCCTGCGAGTTTTTCAGCAGTAGCAGGTAGTTATTCTGATTCGGTTGATATCGATGCAAATCCGACACTGTTAGTGCAAAGCCTCGCTGTTGGAATGGCTGCATACCAAAATGGTGGAGATGGGCCGGTAACCAATTTTAATCTCGGCACAACTTCATCCTCAAACTCCGTTAGCTTATCTGGGATGTCACCTGGTGAATTCATGATTCACGTTACTGCAAGTTCGGATGGAATGTTAGATTGGAATACAATGTTAGACCTTTCATTAGAAAAGAAGAACACACCTCCTGTAATTACTGTCAAAACTGACGAAATCGACGGGACTCAGGCTACTTGGGCATCAGACCAGTACTCGTTCAGTCTATCAGGTACTGCAATTGACCCCGATGGAGGTGTAGTAACCCTATCTGCAAATATGTGTGGAGAAACCACTACTGCATTCACTAGAGATGGTGAAAATTGGGATGTTAGCCTATCAATCGCAAAGTGTGTATCCGATGGAGTAACTCAGTATGATGTCATCATTACGGCTACCGACCCCGTTAATGGGATAGCCACTGCAGATGTAAGTGTCCCAGATCCATTTGCTGGTTCTAACACAGACACAGGCGACACAGATACCTCAGCCGAAGAGAGCGGCCTACCTTCAATCGGCATGTTTGCAACAATCATTTCGATGCTAGGTGCTGCACTTTTACTACGCAGAGACTAACCGTCACACTGAAAAGCAGAACGCCGAGGGCGTGTTATGTTCAAAGGCAGGGTGGAGAGTGTCAGCCATGAAGGCGGCTTACTCGTATCATACTCAGGTGCTTGTCCTGCTCTAGGGTCGGTTATGATCGATTCTGGCGAGACATATATCGGCAAAGTTGATGGAGTAATTGGTAATCTAAAAGAGTCACTGGTACACATTGCTCACCTCGACAGAAAATCAAATCCCGAAGCTATGCTTGGTCTAGAAATTACAATTAGAACTCGTAAACCGAGGGATAAACAACACTCGAGTGATGGTCGTCGCGACCGAGATAATCGGGGCGAGCGGGGTGACCGGGGAGGTCGAGATGACAATCGTGGAGACCGCAGGGGACGCGATAACCGCGGAGACCGAGATAATCGAGATAATCGAGGTGGGAATTCAAACCATCAAAACCGGGATTGGGATTGTCCTAAATGTAATAATTCTAATTTTTCTTTCAGAACAGAATGTAATCGCTGTGGCGAGCAAAAAGGAAGAGGCGGTTCTAACTTCCAACGCGATGACAGGCGTGGAAGAGACGACAGGCGAGATAATGACCGCCGTGACAATCGTAATACTCACGGCGATAATGATTGGGATTGTCCGAAATGTAAAAATTCCAATTTCGCATTCCGAACAGAATGTAATCGCTGCGGCGAATCTAAGGGCAGAGGTGGCTCAAATTTCCAACGTAACGACCGCCGAGGAAGTGATGAGCGACGTGGCGGTAATGATCGCCGAGGAAGAGACGATAGACGCGGAGGTAATGACCGACGTGGAAATGGTAACACTCACGGAGAAAATGACTGGGACTGTCGAGAATGTAAGAATTCTAACTTTTCATTCAGGAATGAATGTAACAGATGTGGCGCACCTAAAGGAAGAGGGAGTGCACCAACTCAAAAATGGGAAGGTAATGATCGTAGGGCCGGAGATAGAAATGAATCATCTCAGCCTAGAGCGGGTGATTGGGATTGTCCACAATGTGGTAAATCCAACTTTGCAAAACGCAATGATTGCTTTGGCTGTGGACGCTCAAAAAGGGTTGGCGGCCCTCGAAATAAAGGACACCACCGCAAATTACGCGACCCCCCGAAATTGCAATCTGCTAAGTACGGTCGCGGTGAGCGGAGGAATAACGAATGAGTGCTGAAAGCCATTATCTTGATGCAATTGAAGCAGAAGAGAATGGTGAAATTGACAGTGCCTTAGAGCATGCTAGGCTTGCTGTCGAAGCAGACCCTGAGCATTCAAACGCATGGTGGATGATTGCATGCCTCCTTTCGCCCGAAGGAAAATATCCAGATATCGAGCAAGCATCAAAGGCAGTAGTTGCATGTAATAAAGTCATAGACATCGATCCTTCTAGAGTTGATACATGGGTCAAATGTGGACGCTTGATGGTTGATCATTTGGGTCTGCACGAAGATGCTCTCGCATGGTGGCAGCGCTGCAGAGAAGCTGCTCCACTAGAATCGGTTCCGATTATAGAACAAGTAACAATTCTTTCAGACCTGGGAATGTATGCTGAAGCAAGAGACCGCTTAAGTGCGCTTTTCGAAGAGAATTTAGATATTGCAAATTCGCAACTTGCACGAATTACACATCTGCACAAAACTCTCGAGCGTTCGGCTCAACAGGACCCGAAAGTCCATTTCAAACCGTGGCAAAAAAATCATGGAGGATGGACTGCAATTAAGATGCGAGCAAACAAAGCACCTGTTTCGGAAAACATGTTGTTTATGTTGTCCACAGTTCCATTTTTGATGATGGAAGTTTTTGCTGCAAGGGCATTATTTGGTTCGGGATGGGGTGCATTTTGTCTGACAAGCCTGCTTATTTTAGTGACCGTAATAATCGGTATGTCCTTCACAAGAAAATTGTATCAACGAGTGAATAGACCAGGTTTCAACTTACTAAGAGCGATTCAATTTGAGGCGAGTTGTGGAAAAGTCGTAATCCCTGAAGATATTCGAGCCTCGAAATTATACATGTTCCTATTCGCTCGACATCCACCTGCATTTCAGCAAAGATTAGAGAAAATTGTCGAGGCAGACCGTAAACTTCCAAGGAATTGGAAAATGAATCTGCCTGATTTTGAATCACATTACGATGAGATAGGATACATCGATGATGAACAAGAAGAAGACTTGACTTCGTACGAAGAAGAGTGATCATGTCCCAGCAGTATAATCTGTTGCGTATGTGGTTTGCTCTTGGGTTAACTCATCAATAGAGAATCCAAGTGTGCTCAATTTTGTATTTGCCAAATCCATATCCTGTTCCAGTGAGATGTCGTAGACCTTTGCATCCATGTCTGCGCCTTCTGCAGCAAGCCTGCATAGAGATAGGAATTGATTTGCAAAACTCATATCCATTACTTCCGAAGGGTGGCCTTCGGCTGCGGCTAGATTGACTAATCTACCGTCTGCTAGAAGATATATGCGGCGCCCATCAGCCAGAGTATATTCATCGTTTTCGGGACGTATTGTTCGCATTGAAATAGACCTTTCTTTCAATTCTTTAATGTTAATTTCACAGTCATAGTGACCTGTGTTTGAAACTAATGCACCGTCTTTCATTGTGTCAACATGGCGTCCCAAAATTACATCTTTCATGCCAGTAGCAGTACAAAATATGTCACCAAGAGGAGCTGCATCATCCATACGCATTACTCGGAAACCATCCATCACTGCCCTTAGAGCAGGTAGTGGATCAATCTCTGTGATTATGACATTAGCACCCATTCCGCGTGCTCTCATAGCAAGACCACGTCCACAATGACCGTAACCTGCTACGACAAACGTTTTGCCAGCAATCAGTACACTGGTTGCTCTGATGATTCCATCTAAGGTCGATTGCCCGGTTCCATACACGTTATCGAAGTCCCATTTTGTGATTGCATCATTAACTGCGATTACTGGGTACTTCAAATCGCCAGCATTTGCCATAGCACGAAGCCGGTGAACTCCTGTCGTTGTTTCCTCTGTTCCTCCAATGACGGTATCTGCAAATTCAGATTTATCACCATGAACACGAACAATCAAATCTGCACCATCATCAAGGGTCAGAGTTGGTTTCAACTCTAGTGTTCGGTCTATACACCAATAAAAGTCCTCAACTGATTGCCCATGCCATGCATGTACTGCATAACCCTCACGAGCCAACCAGGCCGCTACATCATCTTGTGTAGAAAGTGGATTACATCCAGACCATGATACCTCAGCGCCTGCTGCTCGAATGGTTTCAATGAGAACTGCTGTTTCCTTAGTGACATGGAGGCAACCAGTTACTCTCATCCCTGCAAGGGGTTGGTCTATTTCGGCTTGTGATTTCAAAGCGGCTAATACTGGCATTCGGGAGCGTGCCCAATCCACACGTAATGCACCTTGGTCAGCTAGGCTCATGTCGGCAACTGTGTAGAACTCGCCTTTGTCCATGGACTGGCCCGTGTGGACACACCTCATAGGTGAATCGGTCACAAGGCTCACCTCAAAAGAAGTGGAGCCCGGTGATCAACTAACCTCGCTATTGCTGTTGTTGGAAGTGACCAGCATATTGTTGGGCATAGGTCCTCGCAGTTTCTTCAGGATATCCTTGGGCAATCAATTGTTGTACATATTGCTCCATCGGGTCCATTTGTGCTACTCCAGCATATCCTGCCGCAGTTGCAGTGAAGTCGCCACCCATTTGTGTATCAATTCCCATTGTTTCATCTTCAGTTCCGCCACGCATTACAAAGAATAGTGATAATAGTACAATTAACAGCAGACCAATTCCTCCACCGAGATATAGCATCAAATTAGAATCTTCTCCTGATTCAATAGCATCAGAATTTGGTGCCTTATCCGGGATTCCATCATTATCTGAATCGGTATATTTACCGGACCAACTACAAGATTCGGTTTCATCGTCCCAAATCCAATAAGCATCAGGTTCAGCATCAAGAACCTCAACTGGAACTTCTAGACCTTGACATGCAGGTAGAGTGAGTTCTATCCAATAGATAATCGGCCATCGCTTGTCATCTCCTTCGTATACCTTGACGAAGACTCTCTTGGATTTGGTTTCATTATCGAATAGGTCCTCAATATTCAGAGTTAATTCGAATCCGTCTCCGTCTCCAAGGGCATCCGATCTAGCCCATTTCTTTTCTAAAGAAAGTGTGTACTTAGCGACTGCTGTTTCATCAAAAGTAGTTTCGAGTAAAGCAACTTCGACATATACATCTCCTTGCTCTGCACCATCTACAATGTTTCCAGCCAAGGTAATTGTATCGCTCATAACCTTTGAACCATTCAGTGACAAATCAATTTGTACAGTAGGTTCAGCATCGCCGAACCCTTCTGGAACCACTGAGAAGTACATCTTGTACTTGTCAGAACTCTTTCCAGCTTGGTCGTATACTACTAATTCGATACGAATTAGTGATTCTGTCTGCCCACTTGGGTCAACTGTAACGTTGCTGAAAGTGTAAGCCCAAGCACCATCACTGGAATCAGGTATCACGAAATTATGACCTTCCAACTTGTAATTATCTTCATTGTAAGGCTTGTCAAACAGTACAGTCCATTCATACGACTCTATTCCAGAACCTGTCAGTGCATCTGCATCTGAGGAATTACCTGCATCGAAATGTACGGTTAGTGAACCTGTATCATCCAAATGAATACGTTGTAGTGGCCAATCTATTCCAGATACGGATTTTACTCCTCTGTCTTCGATTAAGTCCTCATACTCTTGTCTCATATCGATTACTGCATCTGCATCAGGACGGTACTCATCTGCTCTTGTATCATCTGTCATAACTGTAACAGAGATTGAGCGAGAGTGTCCTGCTGCATCGTGTAGGTAAAGTGTAATCTCCCAAGTTGCGCCTTGCAAACATCCTGTTGCAGATTGTAGGTCAACTTTACAGAATTCAACTGTAGGAGTTGCCACATCTGTGTGGTCAGTTCCACTAGCCATAGAGGAACCTTCCCAATCAGTTGGTCCATTGATTACCCAATCTGTAGACAAAACCTCAGAGGTACTTGTTGTGTGAGCGAAAGTAATCTCTGAATCACTCTTCATGTAGTGGTATGCATACCCTGCTGTCGAAGGATCGAATGCAGGTACTTCTCCATTAATAGTCAAGTCAAGTCCACTTCCAAGTGTACCAAATCCGTTAGGATAAGGAGATACCTGGTATGAAAGCATGTTACCCAGTAGTGGGAAGGTAGAACTGTCTGCTCTATCAGAAACACTTGCAACGTCGATTGTTGTAACGATTAATCCACCATCAACATAGCTACATACTCCCAATACAGTATCTTGGACATCTGCTTCAGATTGAAGGAGTCTCTGGAATGTACCACCTTCTTCGGAGTATCCATTACATGCACGAGGTACAGAGGTCGCAGAAGCGCTCTTTGTGTTGATAATAGATTCTGTAACTGTTCCGAATTGATCAAATCCTTGGAATGCTGCTAAATCAATTCCATCAAGTATAGGATGGAATGGGTCTGCAACTTCCATATTGCTGTATGTAACTCGAGTCTCTGGGGTGTTACGAGGTTGGATATTCATATCGAATGGAAGCAAACTCTCTCCTGTAGATGATGAATAATCATAGTAATCTGTTGCTCCGGAGAGGTGAATTTGTACCGTACCTCCAGATGACATGAAACTCTTCAGAATATTCTTGTTCGAATCTGTACCAACCATAGTGAAGTACTCTTCAGCATTACTTGCACCCTGCCAAGGCATAATCACCTTATCATAATGAGTTAACCAGCCAAGGTCGAGATAATTACCCCAATCATTGACATCATATTGGGTGTAAGTCATTCCAAGAATTACCAAGTCTTCTTTGATTGAAGCTACTCTAGTGGAATCTCCTGATAATATTGCGATGTCTATATGCGCTGCAAATGTTGCATGGAAGTAACGTACGTTTCCTGAAGTACTACCATCTGGTAATGTTGCATGGTAACTAATATTGTAAGAGTGTCCATCTTGCCATCCATTCCATGGTGTAAAGGAAACAATGGTCCGCTGATGAGCACTCAATGTTTGGCTAGGCCCCGCAGTAGTTGTGTGAACTTGACTTCCATCTGCTTCATCAACAACTGTCATGTGGAAGGTGTAATCTCCTTGAAGAACACCATTTGTTGCAGAGAGTGCCCAATCGTGCATCTTTGCACTGTCGATTGGTAGTACACAATCCAATACCACATCATCGAGACATGAAATTTGGTCTGGTTTTCCAAGGGTGATATCTACACTTTCTACAGAGAAAATCACTCGGCCTAAATTGTTAGCCAGTGACACTTCTTCCATTCCGTACCATGTTGTTCCTTGAGTTGTATTGTCGAAAACTGATTCAACTTCAATCTTGTAGACTCCAGATACGAAGTCGTGGTTTGAAATTGAAATTGTTCGGTTCTCCTCAGCATCTAAATCGATTACAGATGTACTGTATACTGCATCTTGGCTGAAGGTAAACTCCTCTAGGGTGATGTTATCGAATCCAACACCACGTACACCATCATTTTGGCCATTGTGGCCGTCATCGTTCGAACGGAATTCGAAATTGAGGTCTAGAGTTGATCCTGCTAGACTGATACACTCATCAGTCCACTGGTTACTATCAGGAGCGGTTGTATTTACAACATAAAGGTGAGTCAAATCTAGACTTCTGCTCTGAACTAATCCATCGGTGTTGAAGAATACATTGTATGATCCTGAGCCACCATTAACATTTGTTGGGTCTCCGATATATTCGATTTCAGTATTGTCTAGAGTTGTTTCATTGACAGGGTCGATGAAACCATTTCCATCTTCATCAACGATACAGAATCCATCTTCATTGTAATCAATCCACTGTCCATAGATTAGCCCATTGTAATCAGAACTACCTTGTGTCCAATCTACCGTTAGAGCAGCATAATCGTTCACTGAAGATGTTTGGCCAGACTGAGAAATCTCGAACCAAGTTTCAGCATAGTACTCGAAGTTAAGAGCAACATAGTCACCAGACATGTTTGTCAAATCAATTCCAGGGATAGTTAGGGTTTCGTTCTCCCAGACATCGCCGAAACTGTTTGCAGTATTACATGGATGACCGAACCAGTATGCATGTGAACCGAAAATCTTCTCAGTACAACTGGAGTCATCTAGGATTCCTCCATTTGCATTGTTGTCATCTGTATATCTAAATCCAGATGCACCGCCTTCGAATCCTTCTTCACAGACGACTAGAGGTGAGCCACAGTATACATCTGTTGGTAAAGCGCTGTAGACCTTTGCTTCAACATCGAATGAGACATTGGTATTACCACGATGTTCGACTTTAACTTCAATTGGGAAGTTTCCTTCCGCATACAATCCTCCGGGATTGAATGATTCAATTCCCATGACAGCTGGGTCGAAAATATTGAATGCTGTAATGTAACCTACGATTTCGTCATTTGCAGGCTGTTCATCTTGTCCATAATTCAGAACTGCGGATATACGGTATGTGGTTCCATTCACGAAATCAGCAGTAATTGCTGCTGTGTAATCGCTATTAGGTGCCAGATTGTTCATGTTGATCGGTGCTTGAAGGGTCTGAACATTACTGGTAAAAGCGGTGTTTTGCTTCCAGATTGTAATGTTGTCAATTGCGAATCCATCTAGACCAGACCAACGTGATTCATTTGCGCCAACAGAGCCTTCGAATCCAGACTTAAAGCGGAATCTAATATCGATTGTATCTCCTGCGAATCGGGAGAGGTCAAATGCCCCAAGGTCGTCTTCTGTGAAATTACCCCAACTGTACTGTGTTCCTGGAATTGCACCACCGTAGCGATAGATAGATTCAGCGAAATTGGTATTTTGGAGGTTTTCGATACGTCCATTGTCATATCCACCCCAATAACTGATTCCAGATGCACACTGTGCTCCGAAATATGCCCCATTAGGACAAGCGATTGTTACCCAGCCTTCGTCTTCTGTGAAGACTTCGATAAGAGCCATGTCGTCCCAAACTTCACCAAGGTAGAAGCCGTTAGCATCTTGATAATACAAGTCAGCTAGACCGAGTTGCCTGAATAGTTCAACACTCATCCAAGCACGGTCTGCTCCTGTCAAGTCGATATCATTCAGGACAAGCCCTTCATCCCAATTTGCTCCGTATCCAGACCATTCGCTCCCACTTGAATTGGTTTTCATTACTCCAGACCACATGAAATCAGTAGGGTTGTTTGCGTTTGCAGATTCCGATGCAGCATTGTTTCCGGAAGTATGTCCACTGGAACTGTTTGCTGCAAATTCTTCATGCCAATGACTTGGCCCATAGTATGACTCAGTAGTCCAAGAACATCCTGAACTGCATCCGGTCTTAACCTCTGGGTTATCCCAATCCATTGCGTATACTGTTACATTGCTAGAAGCACTTTCATCAACTTCCTTAATCTCAACATCAAGGGTTGCTTGTCCGTTTAGAATATCCATCCCAGTGTTTGTGACAGTAACTTCAACCTCACGCTCACCTTCTCCTAAAGCACCGATATAAACATCGGTTGGAGAGATATCAATGCTTGCAACCGCTAGATCTTTGTTATCCATTTCGATAACAACGATTCGGTCGTATGCGCCATCCCAGCCGAAGTTATCATCCCATGTTTGTTGGTCATATGCTCCATGCCCTACAACGAGGTCAGGTGCACTGTTTGTACCTCCAATTACTTGCCCAACTGTGACAGTAGTTGGCCGCATTGCACCGAAATATTCCAGTGGGTTCATGTGACCACCAGCGCCGTTAGAAAGCGTCACTTGGACACTTGTTGGCAAGTTAAGGAAAAAGTTCGTAGTAGTGTCTCCGGTAGAAGATGTTGAGTTTGATGCTTTGAACTTTCCAGCGTGGATGAAGTCTACTTCTCCATCACCGTTCAATTCAGCAATAGTAACTTCCCAAGCAATATATGGTCCGAAATATACTGTATTAGAACTAGCATAGGTATGGGTTGTTGGATTGATTGTAGCGTAAGTTACATTCTCGGTATTTCCATCGTTAATTGCAACAACATCGATTACACCATCATTATCCAAATCTCCAATATCAAATCCACCAAATTGAGGACCTAGTGCATGTACGTGCAATCCAGTTCCACCAGATGTACTCCATGCAATTGTAGCAGGGAATGTGTTTGTAAGACAATTGAATTCGATAACTGTGACGTTGTCGGATTTACCAGGGTTTGTTGCAGCCCCGGTTAGATAATCGACACCTTGTGACCTAACTAGCCACAGGTCATTATCATCACAACTTCCACTAACAGGATTGGTTTGACTTGGTTCTCCCCAATCCCCTAATTCAAGTTCTGTGTAAGAGTTTTGAGTTGAATCACCAAGACTGGTAATTTGTGCCTGTGTGTTTGAAGTGATTGGTCCGCGGTATGTAACAACACGCTGGTTCTTTAGGTCGGCAAGCAATTCGAGTGTGACGATATCGTCGTTGCCATCTTGGTCTAAATCAGCTACTGCTAGGTCCCACATCCAAATTACATCGAATTGTTCACCGATAGTGAAAGTATCAACGCTACATCCATCGTTTTCGATGATAGTTACGTTTCCGGGCTTGTCAACAACGATTGCACCGCTTGCATCTTGTTTTAGAGGCCTGTTTCGAGCATAGATTACGATGTCAATAGCATTGTCTCCGGTGAATTCTCCAACCTCGACTTGCTGAGTATTTGAGTGATCTTCATAATCAGCATCTTGGCTTGGGTTTCCTGAAGTCCATACATCAGAACGCTTCTGGAAGTGTCCATTTTCATTCCACAGAATGGAAATCCTTGTACTTCTATCATTTGCAGTTACAATATCCAAATCGCCGTCACAATCGAAATCACCTAAGGCGACATCGACAGGGTCTGTGTCAGTAGTATATGTCCTCGAAGTTGAAGCAGATACTAGGTTTGCGGCAGTTGTTGAAAGTAACATTACTAAGACTAGGAAAATCGCTCTTGTGCGTCCGTCCTTGTTCATTGTGTTCCAAAACATCATCATCACTCGTTTCTGCGGAAACCACCTACCACTTTAATTCCTTTGGGAAGGTGCGTTTTATGTTAAGTAGAAAATGTAATTCAGTACAGCGTTTTTACCAAAAACAAAAATTTACCAAAAACACTCAAAGTCCAGAAGATAACCATGCTGGAGAGGGGCCCCAACCAGTGGCAATTCCTCCGTGAACCTTGACTATTTTTCCAGATCTAAACATCGCTTCAAGGAATAATTCTAATTCAAGACCTTCTCTATCTCCCAAATAATCGCTTGCAGCTAAAGCGATGGTTTCAGTCGAAATTGCTGTTACTCCATGATTCCTAACTACAATTCGTAACAACTCTTTCAACCAAGATTCAGCCATAGGGTCCGTGACCATTGGACCTTGTGCCGGGTGAGGTTCTTCGACCTCTGCAAGTTGTGTTCTTAATTCATCAGAAGTAGGCTTCATTGGATGTTCAAGTCCTACATCTACGAGTTTAGCAATTAGATCCAACTGCCCAATTGGGCGTCGGATGATTGGAATGCGAGAAGGGTCGGGTTCCGGCCCCATATCCTTTGGTTTGCCTGAAGGTTCATCCGGATTATCACTAATGATTCCCGAAGTGGGATTACCTGACCTATCAACAGCCATTGGCATCATCCAACCAACGTTACGCAGGCCGAGTTCGGCAACAACGCCTCTTACCCAATCAGCATCGCCTTCCAGCATGACATCTACGTCATCCTCTTCACCGCGGAAGCGATAGCGAATGTAACCACTTAACTCCTGCATGTAATCACCCAATGATAAGAAGGAAATCAATCCACCGGTTCAGACCCTTTCGAACCTACCGTCAGGATGGCGCCACCACCAGACGCCTTCAGAAGTCTCGTACCACATTCCGTCGTCTCTATCGTGGTATTCACCACCGCCAGGCAATCCGTCCCAAGATTCAATGAACTTAGATGGCTCCTCTAATGAAATCTCTGTGATTGGAGTTTCTATTTCCTCCTTATCGAGAAGATTGATTTCTTCCGCTCCGAATTCATCCTCTTCTCTGCGTTTCATAAATGCAAATATTAGGAGGCCGGCAATCAGCAAAGTCATTGCACCCAGAATTCCTAATGTAGTTCCGGTAAACATAGAACCGGCCGTTTCATCGGTCGGTGTTTCATCATCTTCGACTTCAACTGGTTCTAGTTCAGGTTCTACAACCTCAAAGGTATGGTTTCCTTCTTCTAGTAAGAGCCAGTATCCCCCTCTATTTTGAGCCTCTAGGCGCCAATCAAGAACATAATTGCCAACTTCCTTTCCATCCTTCAACATACAAGAGACATCTAGGGTTAGTGAAGGATCGACTACTGTCTCATTGCAATTATAATCTGCAGAGGGTTTTGAACTAATCATTCGCAATGTTGTTGGATAATCTCCCGCATTGGTTGAAGAACAATTGGCTTCACTACAAAATGCAATGATTTCGATATTCCACCAAGGTGTTGCATCAATAATTTGCGAATAATTTTCACATTCACCAATGCTACATATTTCCAAAACAATATTGTGAGATGAATTACTCAGATTTGATAAAGATAATTGTTCGAAAAGAGACCCGTCCATTATTGGAGTTACAAGCCACACTTCATCATCTACAACCCAATTTAGAGTCCCTTCACCGGTTCTAAAAATTACATCGCCAGATAAAATGACACTCTCTTCAACAGCAGATAAGGATAGATTTGTAGAATTTATTATTGGTAGAGGCACTGGTATATCAACCAAATTTATCGTAGTATTAACCTCATTACCAAAATTATCTCTCACATGGATTTCAGCGGTATAAGCACCAGGAGATAGAGTGTTTTTGTCCAGTGTTGTATAACCAATTCCATTACTGGTTTGATCGATGATTTTGGTTGCAATATTCTCACTATTGGGCCCGAAAATGAACGCCCAAACACTTACCGTATCTCCCGGTTCTATTTCCCACTGGACATCGATTCTGACCTCGTCGGTAGTCTCGGTTGATGTTGCTGAAAGTATCACTGGAGGGATGCCATCTATGAGATAAAAAGTAGCATCTATACCATTATGTAACCCATCTTCATCAATTTCTCCACCATTTGGCTCCTCGGCATAAACCTCTACGTCCCATGAACCAAGGTCGGAAAATTCAGGTTCCCAAATTACAGAATAGGCAGAATCTGTTGTATTCCATACCATCTGAAGTATCTGAGTTGACGATTCTGAATTCAATTCTATTTCGACATTAAGGTCGCTTCTATCATTTGCGTCTTTAACTAAGAATCTAAGATTGTCAGGAGTGCTGAAATTACTATTTTCAGCAAGTTCTCCATCAACAGTCATTATCGCAAGTTGACTAACCGAAGGAATGGCAGGTAATACTGTTATTGAATCTGCATTTAACAGTATAACTGAGTTCCCTTGCGCATCATACAATTCAACACTGAACCATATAGAATGGTCGATGCTTGCATCCAATTGGAAAGTAGAAACACTTCCCCAATATTTTTGGATTTGCGAGTTCCAAATCAATGGGTTTGGGCTAAGATTCGCAAGTTCAATCCAAGTTGTAACGGGAGAAGTGTGTGCCCAAATTTTGCCTTGTAAGTCGTCTTCTGCAAGTTTATCATGCACTATAACCACGATAGTTTCGCCATGTCTAGCATCAGCATCGTCCACACCGTTGACCCTATGTGAGACCGATTGGATTTGGGGCTCGATATCATCAACCCATGCAATATTCAAGTTGCTAAGTTCTAATGTTTGATTCCACATTTCACCTTCGGGGTCACCTTTGACATCAATAGAATATGCATCAAGGCATGATTCTGTAGCATCGTACCACGAGCCGCATTGTGAAGTTGCATGATTTTCCATTTCTGAGGAAAATTCGAGGTTACCTGTAATTGTATGATGGAAACTAACATTTGTAATGCCAAATGCTTGTAGATTTGATGTACTCAAACTAAAGTTAAGATTCGTCCACTCAATACCTTCAGAAGTTGAATTGTAAACTGTTGGCCATTCATTTTGCATCACGCTCATTGGAATAATTAGGTCAATTCCCCCTGCAACAACATCTGCTGACGACCACGAAATTGTGTATCCGCTATTGAATGTAGCTGTGACGCTGCCTGTGATGTTATTGTTCGCCAGATCCATCCACATTGCAAAATCGGAAATCGCAGTTCCGTTCAATGGAACATCTAACGATAAAGGAACAGTAAGAGGGTTTGCTTTCGTTAAAGGGCCGTCCTCCTCTATCCACCCAAAAACCAAATCGGGGTCTAGAGGGCCTAGAATGGATTGGCCCTCTAGTTCAATACTGAGATTCTCCATGTGTTCGATATTCGTTGAACCGGGAACAATCGCGGTCAGAATCGGAGATAACCCAGCACTCGACCTCTCGAAATCATAGAGAAAACTGATGTTGGAAAATCGTGGCAATTCCTGGTGAGAAAGGTTGCCATTTAGCCACCCAGACCAGTCTACTCCATTCATTGTGTAATTATACTTCATGTCCAATACGGCACCTGCTGGAACTGACGCAGTAGTATTAATCCATGCCCTTTCGACATTATCGTCATCCCCTAACCCAGGAATTAAGAAACTGCCATAATTTGAGGTATTATTACTACTATAAATAAACCCTGGGAAGGTCGAATAAGTGGTACTTCCAACTACACTATTTGACCCTGCAATCCCGTCCGAGCCAGTTCCTAATTTCAGACCATAGTCGCCACCAGACCCTGCTGAAACATCAACTGTACCAGAGTTGGATACTCCGTTTGAAGGAGTAGTCATTGTGATGAAGCCGCCAGAGCCGCCTCCACCGCCGTCACCCCCATGGTAAAGGAAGAGAGAAGGTCCTGTTGGCCAAACTGCATCTGCACCATCGCCTCCATCGCCACCTGCGGAACTAACAATTCCATATGAGCCGATTGAAATGGTATTTGCTTTGAGAATAATTGAGCCGCCAGAGCCGCCTCCTGCAGCATTACCGCCGTTACCACCATTAGGTGGAGTGGGGCCATTATCACCAACTCCTCCCTCGCTTGTGACCGAGCCATTAATCGTGATTGAGCCTGCTACTATTGTAATTACTGACCCACCATTTCCACCAATAGTGGATGCACCATTGGGATGTGAATTTCCGCCTCCAGGGGAGCCGGGTTCTGTGCCATTTCCGTACGATGAGCCCCCGTTGGTAGAGGAACCACCGCCATTGCCTCCTGCGCCAACGTGCCCACCACCACCGGCTCCATCTCCAGTCCAACTATTAGTTGCGGACTCTGAACCACCATTGCCAAGATAAGTGTTCACACGATCGCTTCCTGAAATTGTAGTAGAGACATCAATTACCACTTCATTTGCATGAATTGTTAAATTACCAGTTGCAGTAATTGAACCACAACTTATGATTCCACAGGATAATTGTAGAGTGTCGTAAGCATGGAATCCTTGTAGATTAGAATTATTGAACAGATGAAGATTTGTAGTTCCTGCTGTGGTGGGTCCAGTTGTCGATTGATTTAGGATGAGTCCATTAGAAGTTGAAGTCAAATTAGTTGTATTTCCAATAGATGAAGAGTATGTCGCCATGTCAAGACTCCATGTTTCGTCAATTATCTCTGGTGATAATTCCCAATCAAATGAAGCTGAATCCACACGATATCCCGCTTTGTGAGGAATAGCCGTGGATTCATTCAATCCAGGGAATAGCACTACTTCTTTCTGAAATAATTCAAACTCATCAGCGACTATTGGATTAGCCGAAAATACTGGTATAAACGCTGAGAGTACCAAGATGGCTGTGATAGAGAGGGTATGGGTTTTCATGATAAGTCCTCTTTAATTGTAGCATATATACTGTCTGATATTAAGCGTTCATTGTGCAAGTTTACGGAGAACCGTATGAAGGATTCCTCCATTGCGGTAATAGTCTACCTCAACTGGAGTATCGAGCCTAATGTCTGCCGTGAAGTTAACCATACTACCGTCAGATTTGTGTGCTGTAATGGATATCTCTTGAAGTGCTTGGACATCATCTGTAACTGGTATGTCAAAGGATTCAGTTCCATCGAGTCCGAGAGAATCTGCATCTTGGCCGTCTTTGAAAGTAAGAGGTAGTACACCCATCCCAACTAGATTCGAACGATGAATGCGCTCAAATGAAGTTGCGATTACTGCTTTTACTCCAAGTAAATATGTACCTTTAGCAGCCCAATCTCTGCTACTCCCAGTTCCATATTGGGAGCCTGCTAAAACAACCATTGGTGTGTCACTGTTCATTGCAGCTTCAAACACCGAGGTTACTTCTCCAGAATTGTGATCTAGAGCATAACCACCTTCGGTGCCTGGTGCCATTTGGTTTCTTACTCTAACGTTTGCGAATGTTCCACGCATCATGATTTCATGGTTTCCACGGCGACTACCAAAGGAATTGAAATCACCTTGCATTACACCTCGCTCAATCAACCATTTACCAGCAGGTCCGTCCGCAGGGAATGCACCCGCTGGAGAAATGTGGTCAGTGGTAATAGAATCACCCAGTTTTAGCAATACCTTTGCCCCACTAATCGGTTGGATTGGTTGTGCTTCCTTGGATAATCCTTGGAAGAAACTCGGCAATCGAATGTAGGTTGAATCATCTTGCCAAGGGTAAAGTGGTGATGCTTCACTAGGTATTGAATCCCATCTTGGTTCTTGCATTACAGTTGAATATCGTTCACGGAACATTTCAGGAGTAATGTTGGCTACTGCAGCAGATAATTGTTCATCACTTGGCCAAATATCGCTAAGCATTACTGGAGCACCATCACTTCCAATCCCAATGGCCTCTGTAGTCAAATCTACATTCAAACTACCTGCTAGTGCATATGCTACTACCAATGGGGGGCTTGCCAGATATGAGGCCTTGACCTTCTGGTGAACGCGTCCCTCGAAGTTACGGTTTCCTGAAATTACAGAACCTACAATCAACCCAGCATCATCAATTGCTGATTCAATCTCTTCAGGTAATGGGCCAGAGTTTCCAATACAAGTTGTACATCCATAACCCACATTGTTGAAACCTAATGCTGCTAAATCTTCATCCAAACCATTTGCTTCAAAGTAATCTGTTACGACTCGTGACCCTGGTGCAAGTGATGTCTTGACCCATGGCTTGACGCTGAGGCCTCTAACTCTAGCATTGCGTGCGAGTAGTCCTGCTGCCAACATAACTCCGGGATTAGACGTATTTGTACAGGATGTGATTGCTGCAATTACGACGTCGCCGTGATTCAAATCATAATCAGTTCCAATAAGTGCTGAATTAGAAAGTTCAGATTCTTCTAATCCATGCCCTTGATGTCCTAACTCATGAGTTAGACTTTCGCTGAAATGAGAAGCCATTTGCGAGAGGTCTACTCTATCTTGTGGGCGCTTAGGCCCTGCCAATGCCGGTTCAACAGTCGAGATATCCAATTCTAGAACGGTTGTGTAACTTTTCTCGGAATCTGATGAACTGTACCATAGGCCTTGGGCCCTACAATATGCTTCCACACCAGCAATATCTTGTTCTTCACGGCCGGATAAGCGCATGTACGATAATGTGTTTTCGTCAACAGGGAAGAAACCACAAGTTGCTCCATATTCAGGAGCCATATTTGCAATGGTGGCTCTGTCTGGCAAAGAAAGGTCCGCCATTCCTTCTCCGAAGAATTCTACGAATTTTCCTACAACACCTTGCGCACGAAGCATTTCCACGATTCGAAGAGTCATATCGGTAGCAGTAACTCCGGCCTTAAGTGAGCCAACTAATCTGAATCCTACTACATCAGGAGCCAGCATGTAAATCGGCTGGCCCAGCATTACAGCTTCAGCCTCGATTCCGCCGACCCCCCAACCTAGAACTCCAAGTCCATTGATCATTGTTGTATGTGAATCGGTTCCGACTAAAGAATCAGGAAGCCAAATACCATTTTCTTGTCGAGCAACTGTTGCTAACCATTCGAGGTTTACTTGGTGTACAATACCTCTTGAAGGTGGGACTGCACGGAAATTTTCTAATGATTTCTGGCCCCACTTCAAGAAAGTGTAGCGCTCCATATTTCGGTGGTATTCAATGTCAAGATTCAGGTCAAGTGCATTTGCATTAGAACCGGATACATCGACTTGAACTGAGTGGTCGATAACTAAGTCTACTGGAACTTGAGGATTCACTTTCTCAGGGTCACCGCCCATTTCGACCATCGCATCTCTCAATGCGGCTAAATCTACAACCGCCGGAACTCCTGTGAAGTCCTGAAGGATTACCCTAGATGGTCTGAAAGGTATCTCTCCGCGCTCACCATCTGCCTTCCATCCTGCAATATTTCTAACATCTTTTTCTGTAATCAGAAAACCATCACAGTTCCTTAGTGCCCCTTCTAGGAGGACTCTAATCGAATAGGGAAGGGTTTGCGTATCCAAGCCTGCATCATCAAGGGAATCAAGTGAATGAAAATGCCCGCCTAGTGAAAATTCTCTCTTGGAAGAGAAGGGGTCCGAGTCGCTCATAGAGCGACTGGGATGGCCGAATCATATCAACATGTCTTTGAAAAACAAAATCACCAGAATTGGTACCAAGGGTTACCTTCTTTGATTCCATCATCTGTAATTTCGATTGAAACTATTGTAACAGCGTTGTCTGGCTTGTCATCTCCATCAGTTGCAACAGCGGCGATTGCATCAATATGCTCTTGGCCATCTGTAACTGTTCCATACACGGTATGGCAAGACTGCGATGAACAATCCTTGTTCTTATCTTCTGCGCATGAACCCCCGCCAGCGGAGACTTGATCACCATCTAACCAGCAAGGGTCAGAACCGGTTGGAACGATGTAAAATTGGCTACCATCTGTATTCAAGCCTGCGTGAGCAGCAGCCAAAGAACCGACACTATGTCTTAGACCGTTGGTGTGCTCCCCAGGAACTGACCACTGATTTACTTCACAGGTTTCTGCAGTATATTCAACGCCCTCGGCATTGGTTGTTTTTCCATTACAGTATCCATACCACTTAGCAGCATAGCCACCAGAGCCGCTATTTAACTCAAAGTCGCCACCCTGAATCATAAATGGATCAAAGGAGGGGGTTTGCGCATTATCGCCAATAACTCTGTGGAAAATTACATTATCATACTTACCAGTTTCAGAAAGCATAATGAAATTCTCAACATGCAGTGGGGCTTCATCCCTGTGTAGAGCAATAGTTATCTTTTCATCATGAAATACTCCACTATTATCGGTCCAAGTAACTCTCATTACTGCCTCACCATCTTCATACTCGCTAACAGAGCTAGCCAGTTGCAAAGCGCCAAGGATGAGTAATAGTGCCGCAACAATCGCAAAAATACCTGCTGGAGTCGGTGTTCCTTCATTCATTAATCGAGGAATGACACTTTCTGAAATGTGTTTATCTTGCATCTCATTTCGAATTTGATTGTAGAGAGCGCTCGATTGCTTATCACGTGGATTTGCATTTACTGCATCACGAAGTAATTTTGCTGCTTTTCGGTATTCCGATTTAGAATTGGATTTGGATGCCATAGAATACACCGCTTGTCCTGCGATTCTGAGAGTTGTTGCCTCTTTGCCTTCGGGGTCAACTTTGCGTAATAGATCCAAGGCTCCATTCGTTTTACCTTTGGTCAGAAGAGCTTCTGCTTCCTTCCATGCTGCAGCGGTTGATTCATCGGCCATGTTACTGCCGAAACTGCTTTTGGTTTTGAGCCCTACCCTCGGATTTCAGATTTTAGAGGCAACACATTCAAAGAGCGTGGGCTTTCGCAATGGCGCAATGGTCAGGCCCCCGTTGGGGGCCGAACCTAAGGGGACAACCCGACATGGACAGAGTCGTGAATGATTTCACCATCAACATAGCCACAGCAAATGGAACTGGTTCGCAGTCTGCGAATCTTATCTTACTACAGACATTATTCGACATGGGTATACCTGTTAGTGGGAAGAATATGTTCCCCTCGAATATTTCGGGTCTACCGACTTGGTACATCGTTCGTCTGTCCGATAACGGCTACCAAGCACCCGGTGACAGGACTCATATTCAGGTCTTGGTAAATCCGGCAACTTGGGATGAGGATTTGGCAGGCTTAGAGCCTGGAACAGCGGTAATATGGAACACTGATTCTAAGATGGAAATGAATAGAGAAGATGTCATTTCATACCCGGTGCCGATGACAAAAATCGCCCGCGGGCTAAATCCGAAGTTGGCCCGCATGATTGCTAACGTAGTATATGTTGGAGTTATTGCAGAATTAATTGGAATAGACCAAGAAGTTCTAGAAGCTGCTATTTCCAAGCAATTCGGTGGTAAAGAAAGAGCTATTGAACTCAATTCAGAGGCTGCAAGGCTCGGGCGTGAATATTGTGCAAATGAATTGACTAAGACTGATCCTTACACGACCGAAGCACGAGATGTTTCCGATGGTGGATTCTTTGTTGAAGGTAATGAAGCGGTTGCACTTGGTTCAATTTTCGGCGGCGTTCAAATGCTAGCTTGGTATCCAATTACTCCATCATCAGGTGTTGCAGAGGGCATCATTGACTGGCTTCCAAAATTACGTACTCATGAAGGAAAGGCAACCTATGCCGTTCTACAAGCAGAAGACGAATTGGCTGCTGCTGGAATGGTAATTGGTTCAGGATGGGCTGGAGCACGTGGAATGACTGCAACTTCAGGACCTGGTATTTCTCTAATGCAGGAATTCATTGGCCTAGCATACTTCGCTGAAGTTCCTTCTGTATTCTGGGACGTAAACCGTGTAGGACCTTCTACTGGACTTCCAACACGAACTCAACAAGGAGATTTGGCAATGCTGTACGAAGGCAGCCATGGAGATACACAACACATTGTATTCATTCCAGGAACCGTCGAGGAATGTTTTGAGTTTGGCTGGAGAGTATTCGATGCTTCTGAACGCTATCAAACACCAGTCTTTGGATTCTCAGATCTAGATTTGGGGATGAATAGATGGGAATGTCATGGATTTGAATACCCATCTGAGCCGATGGACCGTGGTAAGGTTATACTAACCAAAGAACAAATGGATGCAATCGAAAATTACGGCCGCTACCGTGATGTAGATGGCGATGGCATCCCTTACCGAACTCTACCCGGCTCCGGCATTGACCCGATTCTATACCGTGGAACTGGACACGATGAAGATGGTGCATATTCGGAGAAACCCGACGTATATTACAAGTTGATGCAGCGCCTAAAGCGTAAGATTGACGGAGCACGTGATCACCTACCTGCACCATTAATGCGTGAAGAAGTTGAGCAAGATATCGGAATCGTATTCTATGGTTCAATGGAGAATACCATCGAAGAAATCGACGATATTCTTGAAACTGCGACCGGCAAGAAAGTCAGCACACTAAGAGTTCGTGCACTTCCCCTACACAGTGAAGTTCAAGCATTCATTGAACGCCACAATACAGTAATTATTCTCGAGATTAATCGTGATGCACAACTTCACGGTATTATCCGAAAAGAATACCCTGTCGAACTACTCAGCAAAATACACAGTGTTGCTTACAGCGATGGAATGCCACCTCGTGCTAGGTTGTATGCTGAGCGTATTATGGAAGTTCTAAAGGAGGTGGGTGCATGAGTGATAAACCTGTTAAAGCAATCAAACTCAATGTTATCAACGAGCCTAAAGATTCCTACACTGGCGGTAAATCCTCACTGTGTCCTGGATGTGGGCACGACCAAATTTCTAGCGTAATTGTAAACTCTGCTTGGGAAAATGGAGTTAAGCCGCACCGTATTGCTAAGATGAGTGGAATTGGATGTTCATCTAAGACACCTGCTTACTACCTAGGTCAATCCCATGGATTCAATACAGTTCATGGTAGAATGCCATCGGTGACCACTGGTGCAAATGTAGTCAACAAAGACCTGACTTACCTAGGAGTATCTGGAGATGGTGATTCTGCATCTATTGGAATTGGACAACTAATTCATGCAATTCGACGTAATGTAAACATGGTTTATATCATTGAAAATAATGGTGTTTATGGACTTACA
>Ga0233427_10000323_pt1 | contig 61550 bp, 55 predicted proteins | sample SI_118_April2016_5_FD_179885 | JGI IMG/M metagenome (GOLD analysis project Ga0233427, IMG submission 179885) | Seawater microbial communities from Saanich Inlet, British Columbia, Canada - SI_118_April2016_100_MG | ecosystem: Environmental > Aquatic > Marine > Inlet | place: Canada: British...
TTTTCCCAAATACTAAACCTATAAATGGTGTAGTTCTCCATGGTGAAATAAGAATGACTTATGGGTCTAATTTTTTGCGTAAAAACACTTGGTGGTTAGAATAATCTAGTTTTGTCACAACTACAAAAATATCAAAAATATTTAAAGAGTTTCTTGAAGAACATCCTAAGAGTTTTATATTACTTTTTTTCTACTTCTAGTAGAAGGCATCGTTACAGCCAACTCTGTCTTGGTTGTGATTCCTTTGGCTGATTTCATATTTGATTCAACAAAAACTTATCTCCCTTCTTAAGTGAAGTTTTTATAAATAAGCTATTACCCTTAACTATAATCTTGAAAAAATAGTGAGTCATGACTATGTTAACGCACATATTGTAATGATAAAAAACTGAGTATTATTATTTTCCACTCCTTAAGCTTATATAATATTGACCATGAAAATACTTATCACTGGAGGTGCTGGTTTTATTGGATCGTCCTTAATTAGAGAAATAGTTTTTAATTCAGATAGTGAAGTATTAAACATTGATAAATTAACTTATGCAGGCAATCTTGAATCATTAATATCTGTAGAACAGCACCCTAACTACTCTTTTGAAAAAATTGATATTTGTGATTCTAAGAATATAAAGCGAATTTTTAAAAAATTCCAGCCTGACATTGTTTTCAATCTTGCTGCAGAATCTCATGTAGATCGATCTATTGATGGTCCCGATGATTTTATAAAAACTAATATTTTCGGTACATTTGTATTACTGGAGCAGTCTAGATTTTATTTTGCATCTTTAGAAGGTATTAAAAAATCTAATTTTCGTTTTCATCACATTTCAACAGATGAAGTTTATGGGGATTTAGGGGGTAGTATGGAGTTTTTTAGTGAAAATCATGCTTATGCTCCAAGTTCTCCCTATTCAGCATCTAAAGCAAGTTCTGATCATCTAGTAAGGTCTTGGTATCGGACCTTTGGCTTGCCAGTTCTGATTACTAATTGCTCTAATAATTATGGACCTTATCAGTTTCCAGAAAAACTAATTCCGCTTGTAATTTCAAATGCACTTAAAAGAAAAGCGATTCCTATATATGGAAATGGTAAGCAGATACGTGATTGGCTTTATGTAGAGGATCATGCCAGAGCATTGCTTAAGGTTGCCTTTAATGGAAGAATAGGAGAAACTTATAATATTGGTGGAAATAACGAGATGAAAAATATTGAAGTTGTTGAATTCATCTGTAAGATTTTAGATGAATTAATTCCATTAAAAAATTCTAGTATTAAACATTACGATGAGCTGATAACATATGTAGAAGACAGGGTTGGCCATGATAGAAGATATGCAATCAATTCTTCAAAAATTTTAGAAGAACTAGGATGGTCACCTCTTGAAACTTTTTCTTCGGGTATTTTTAAAACAGTAAAATGGTATCTTGACAATAAATCATGGATTAAAAACGTGCAAGATGGTAGTTATCAAGGCGAAAGATTGGGGGTAATTAAATAATGAAAGGTATTGTTTTGGCTGGTGGCTCTGGGACAAGATTGTATCCATTAACTGGGGTTATTTCAAAACAACTATTGCCAATTTATGATAAACCGATGATTTACTATCCCATTTCAGTTTTAATGTTAGCAGGGATTAGAGAGATATTAATTATCAGCACTCCAAAAGATCTTCCACTTTTTAAAAAAATTTTTGGTAATGGCTCTCAGTTTGGACTCTCTCTAAGCTATGAAAAACAGCCTTCTCCTAATGGAATAGCTGAAGCATTTATAATCGGTGAAGAATTTATTGGACTAGATACTGTTTGCCTTATACTTGGTGATAATATTTTCTATGGCCAAGGATTTGTAGAAATAATTCAAGAAAGATGTAATTTAATTGAAGGAGGTACTATATTCGCATACCCAGTTTTAAGTCCTGAAAATTTTGGTGTGGTTGAGATTGATTCTGATGGAAAGGCTCTATCTATTGAAGAAAAACCAACTAATCCTAAATCTAACTTTGCTGTAACTGGCCTCTATTTTTATGACAATGATGTAATTAATATTGCTAAATCTATTCAACCATCTACACGAGGAGAGTTAGAAATTACATCTATCAATAATATTTATTTGGACAGAAAAGACTTAACAGTTGAAATTTTAGGAAGAGGCTTTGCATGGCTTGATACTGGGACTCATGTTTCTATACTAGAGGCTTCTCAATTTGTTCAAACGCTTGAAAAAAGACAAGGCTTTAAAATAGCATGCATTGAGGAGATTGCATGGAGAAACGGATGGATAACTGACTTACAAATTATTGAGCATATTAATTTACACTCTAATAATGAATATGGACAATATCTAAATCTTATTTTAAAAGAGAAAAATTAAGGGTATTTTATGCAGGTTACTAAAACAAGTATTTTTGACGCCTTATTATTAAAGCCAAATTTTTTTAAAGATGAGCGTGGATTTTTTTTTGAAAGTTGGAATAAAAAAAATCTAATGGAGATTGCAGGTATTAATGAAGACTTTGTTCAAGATAATCATTCAAAATCATTTAAAGGGGTTTTAAGAGGAATGCATTATCAATTGGAAAAACCTCAAGGCAAATTAGTTAGAGTTACTTTAGGTCGAATATTGGATGTTATAGTTGATATTAGAATGTCATCACCAACTTTTGGACAACACTATTCTGTTGAGCTAAATGATCAAAATCATCTTCAATTGTGGGTTCCGCCAGGAATAGCCCATGGTTTTTTGGTACTAAGTGATGAAGCTGAATTATTATATAAAACAACTGACTATTATGCTCCTGAACTTGAACAAACAATCCTTTGGAACGATTTTGAATTAGGAATTGATTGGAAAATTAATGATGCAACTCCAATTGTATCGCTTAAAGATAAAGAGGGAGTGGCATTTAAAGATGCTATTTACTTTGATTAAAATAAACTAGGAATTAATAATGAAAGAAAAAGTATTATTTAAAGTTCATATGCCAAGTTCAGTTGATAAGCCACTGTTGGAAGTCTTGCATAGCGGTTTTATTGGCCAGGGAAAAAAGGTTGATGAATTTGAAGAAAAATTAGGTAATTACTTTAATAATAATAAACTTTTAACGCTTAATTCTGGTACTTCAGGTATGCACCTTGCACTTAGGCTGGCAAATGTTGGATATGGAGATGAGGTTATAACTTCAGCTATGACTTGCACTGCAACTAATATGCCAATACTTGCAGCTGGAGCAAAGATTGTTTGGGCTGATGTTGATTCAAGAACAGGATTAATAGATGCTAAAGATATTGAGCGAAAGATAACGAAAAAAACAAAAGCAATTATTATGGTTCATTTCGGAGGCATTCCATGTGAAATTGATAATATCAATAAGATTGCAAAAAAACATGGAATTAAAACTATTGAAGATGGTGCCCATGCTTTTGGTGCTGAATACAATGGAGTTAAAATTGGAAACCATTCTGATTTTGTTATGTTTTCTCTGCAAGCAATAAAACATATTACAACAATTGATGGGGGGCTTTTGTTATGCAAAAACCAGTCTGATTATGAAAGAGGAAGATTGTTGAGATGGTATGGTATTGACAGGGATGCTAAAAGAAAAGACTTTAGGTGCGAAGAAGATATATTGGAATTCGGATATAAATATCATATGAATGATATTTGTGCCGTAATTGGTATTGAACAATTAAAGTATATTAATGACATTGTAGCAAAACATATCGATAATCAAACTTATTATGATGAGGCTTTAAGCGATATTAAAGGTATTTCTATTATTAATAAACCATCTTTTTCAAAATCATCATCCTGGCTTTATACAATTCATGTTGAAAAAAGGGAGTTATTTATGAAATGGATGAGTGAGCAAAAAATTATGACATCACGCGTTCATGAGAGAAATGATATTCATACAGCTTTTGCAGATAGTGTTTGCCCACTGCCAAATTTAGATAAATTTAATGAAACTCAAGTTTCAATTCCAGTGGGATGGTGGATTTCTAATGAAGATAGAAAATATATTGTTAGTCAAATTAAGGAATATTCTAAAAGAATTATTTAAATTATTTTCATTTGTATGAGTCAAATAACCCATAAAATTCAAGATTTTAAGTCTGTAAAAGAGTTTCTTAATTTCTATAAGATGAAGTCACCAAGTTATTTGGATGAGTTTGATGAAATCCTTAAAAAGTATTGTAGAAGTTCATATATTAGAAATGGATTTGGACGATTATTTTCATCTTTAACATATAACTATGAATTTCAAAATATTTTAGAATTAGGAGTTCTTGATGGTTATAGTCTCTTGTCTATGGCTAATGGTCAAAATAATAATCAGTCAACACAGAAATCAGTGTCAATTATTGGTGTTGATTTGTTTGAAGAGTATGAGTTCAAGAGCGGTAAAAAAACATCTGTACAAAATTTGATAGATGAATTCTTATTTCAAGAATTAATAACTTTAATCCAAAGTGATGTATTCTCTGATAAGCCAATTGAAGATATCTTAAGAAAATCTAATCTGATACATGTTGATTTAGGTAATGATCGAATTAAAGTTGAAAACATAATGTCAATTATTGAAAAGAAGAAAGATTTTATAATTATTTTTGAAGGTGGCTCAACATCTCGTGATCAGGTTGAATGGATGATTAAATACAATAAAAAACCAATGAGACCCTATTTTGAAGAGTTGTCAAGAACAGATAAGTATCTAATATCAACAATTGGAGCTGATCCAGGATTAACAATTGTTTCTTCTAAAGGATTTATTTTTTAAATCAAATTAAGAAGTAACATCATAGTAATCACTAAGCTTGAACTTCAAACCTTGACTGACGCTTGATTTATTTTTTTGTTTTAGCATTCTCCCATTTACTTTGAGGGATAACGCTAAAGTCAAAACTTAATCTAGTCAAATTTTCTGTATTAACTGTATTGCCATGTTTTAATCTAGAGTCAAAAATTGCTGCTTGTCCGTAATTTAGATTAATCGAGCTATAATCTTCCTTACCAAACTTGCTTTCAATCCAAATTGAATTGGTATTAATTGCTGAAGTAATTTTTTTATTATCAAATCATTGTTTATAAATTAAATAACCTAATAGCTGATTATGTAACTGCTATTAGTAATATTGTTATTTATGTATAATTTTAAGACAAATTTCCCATCATAAATTTACTAGAAAAAAATGAGCGCCATTGAGGAGTCAAAAAAAGTAGATTACCAATTTTATCCAACTTTAGTAGAGGATTATGAAGATGATAAAATGATTCTAAGCATAATAATTGATTGCTACTTTAATCTTGAGTATGTTAAAGAATCTGTAGAGTCAGCTCTAAATCAAGATTGTCAAAATGTTGAGATAATGTTAATAGATAATGGTTCTACTGATGATGTTTCTAGTTATTTAAAAAAAATATACAATGAAAATAAAAATACTGCCCTTTTAGTTTACGAAGAGAACCAATTTGATTGGAAGGTGGATGAGCTTTATGTATTAGTTTGTTGGAATGCAGCACTTCTCAGATGTAAAGGAGAGTTTGTTACGCACTTATCATATGACGATAAGTTTTCAAAAAATTATGCCTCTTCAATGATTAAGTTATTTTTAGATAATCCAAATTGTCAAACTGCAGCACCATTGCCAATTAGCATTAATAAAAATGGAGAAACTAATCCAGTAGATTACCTACCAAGCAATAATCGTTCTCGTTACATGATTGGAAAAGATCTGGCGCTAGATTTTATTAAAGGCTCACCTGAAAATTTTTTTCAGGCACCAGGAGAAATTTTTGTGATAAGAAAAAAACTTTTACTAGAGTATGGTGGGTTTGATAGTGGGATTGATTTAATGCAGGTTTTAAAGTATTCAATTCATGGGGAGACTGGTTTTGATAAAAACTCTCATGTATATTGGCGCCATCATGAAAATCAAGTAAATAGAATCTTAGCTAATAGTGGTTACATTTGGGTAAGTTTTATGAGACAGATGATAGTGGACTCTAATATTATTGAAATTTGGAAAGAAAATTTGGGTGAAGAGCATACTCGTTTATTGAAAAATTGGTTTAAACAAAAAATAAACGGAATGCCAGTTGAATATTTAGTTGAAAGGCTTTTATGGAAGGATATTCCTGGCTACTTTAAAGTATTATCCCGTATTTTAAAAGAGTGCCCATTACTTCTTCCTAAAGCAATTTTTTCTTCTAGTAAATTTGTAATTGTGTTTTCAGCAAAAACTCTTTTTAAAAAAATAGTAAATCGAGGTACCATTAAAAATGATAAATATGATTATAAAGATTCAAATTTTCAGTAATGCTTTTAATGTGCATCATTAATTTTTTAAGATACCAATAGTCCAGATTAGTCCTAATTGCAACTTTACTAAGTACAATATTTAGATTCACGAAAATTTTATAAATTCAATTAAATATTTTCATCGTGGAGTTTTTAAAGCTATCCTCTAACTAGTGGCAATGAAAAATGCTCTAAATGTGTAAAATAAGATTATGAAAATATATATTTATGTGTAATTTATAGAATATTTTTTATGCAAATAAATTAATAACTCCAAATGATTATCTATTTTTATGAATTTTCTTTATTTGAGCCAAGTTTTTTATTATTAAATTGTGAAATTATATAAATTACTCTTTAACTATATAAATGAAAAAAGAACTCTTGTTTTTTTATTTTTTATAGTGACAATTCTAGATTCGATCCTTGCATTGCTCACTGTACTTGCTTTGGCTCCAGTAGTAGAATTTATGACTTCTGATATTATTTCAATGCAAACTGGTTCTTTAAAATATTACTTTGATTTCATTGGTTATATTGGGATTGAATACTCACTTATTAGTAGCCTATTAATTTTTCTTGGTATAACTATATTAAGCTCAATTTCTAATATTGGTCTTTTTTTTATATCTAGAATAAATGCGTATTCAATAACTTATCAGTTAACTTCTTGGGCAATTTACCAGTTTTATAGTCAAGGGCTATCATATGTTAATAGTCAATCTTTTGGAGTTTTACAAAATACATTTAGTAAAGAGATAACGAAAGTAACTGACGCAATTTTTTCTGTTCTTCAGCTATTAAGTGTCCTTATTTTTTCTTTGTCAATGTTGTCATTTTCAATGACACTGTCTTTGCGAATGTCTTTGATTATTATTGGAAGTTTTTTTATCATCTCATTTTTAATTTCGATATTAGGTAAAAAAATATCATATTTGAGCTCATTAACTCTTAATTCTTCAAATATATTATCGGAGAAACTTTATATGCCCTTAATAAATGCTAAAAATATTTTGGCATTTGGAAGAACAAAATGGGCATCAAGGGTTTATGAAAAAGCATTTAATACGCACTTTATAGATGCATTAAAGTCGCAATCATTAGCATTTTTTGTTCCTGAGCTTTTTAAAACTTTATCAGTTTTGACTGCTGTAATGGCACTTTTTTACTCATTATCTGAGGGGGAAAGTATTACTCTGCTTATAGTTACTCTTGCAGTATTTATTAGATTGTTGCCTAAGATAGCAAATATAACAGAAGCATATTCAATGATTAAAGATGCAGCTCCAAGTATTATTCAATATAGTAGATTGTTTCCTCAAGATGTTAGTAAAACTATAACAAAAAAAAGAAAAATTGATGGTTTTTCAACATCACTTTCTTTAAAAAATGTATCGTTCTCTTTTGACACAAGAAAAGGCGTTATAAAGAATTTAAATATTGAAATTAATAAAAACTCATTTGTTTCTTTCGTGGGAAGTTCAGGCTCTGGGAAAACTACTTGTGCAGATCTTTTAATGGGTCTTTATAGTCCAAGTAATGGAGCTGTTATGATTGATGGGTTTCCATTAAATGAAATTGATTTAGACAGTTATTTAGATAGAGTTGGTTATGTTCAACAGGATAGTATTTTGTTAGATGCAAGTATTAGAGATAATCTTTTATGGTCCAATCCTTTAGCCACTGAAAATGACATGTGGGAGGCTTTAAAGCTTGTTAGTATAGATAGCTTTGTTAAGTCCCTTCCTAATCAATTAGATAATTTAGTAGGAGATAGGGGTGTGTCTATTTCTGGAGGTCAAAAACAAAGAGTTGCCCTAGCATTAGCTTTAATCAGGAATCCAGATATTTTAATTCTTGATGAGGCCACTAGCTCATTAGACTATGAATCAGAAAAAATTATTAGAAAGTCACTAGAATCTCTATCACATAAACTAACAATTATTTCAGTAACTCATAGGCCTTCGATGGCAGAACATTCTGATATGATATATGTCTTTGATAAAGGCTCTATAGTTGAGTTTGGAACTTATAAAGAGTTGATGAAAAATAATTCAACTTTTTTCAACAAGATGGGTGGAGATAGCAAATGAAGGCTTTAGTAACTGGTGCAGATGGATTTATTGGCTCCCACTTGACGGAACTTCTTGTTGAAAATGGCTTTCAGGTAAGGGCTCTTTCTCAATATAACTCATTTAATAATTGGGGTTGGCTTGAAGATATCAATTGCAAAGATAAAATTCAAGTGCTAACAGGAGATATTCGTGATCCTTACTACTGTAAATTAATAACAAAAGATGTTGATATTATTTTTCATCTTGCAGCTTTAATTGCAATCCCATATTCTTATGTTGCGCCTGATAGCTATGTGGATACTAATATTAAGGGTACTCTAAACATATGCCAAGCAGCAAGAGAAAATGGGGGTATAAGAGTTATTCAAACATCTACTAGTGAGGTTTATGGAACTGCTCAGTATGTTCCAATAGATGAGAATCATCCGCTTCAGGCTCAATCTCCATATAGTGCTAGTAAGATTGGAGCTGATGCATTGGCAATGAGTTTTTATAATTCATTTAATCTTCCTTTAACAATTGCTCGTCCATTCAACACTTATGGTCCTAGGCAATCTGCACGTGCTGTAATACCGACAATAATAACTCAGATAGCAAATGGAGAAAAGGAAATAAAATTGGGTGATGCATCCCCAACAAGGGATTTTAATTTCGTAGAGGATACTTGCAGAGGGTTTCTTGCTATTGCCGAAAATGATAAGACTATTGGTGAAGTTTATAATATTGGATCTAATACAGAGATTAGCATAAATGAAACAGTAAGGCTAATAAAAAAATTGATGAATAGTAATGTTGAATTTATTTCTGACTCTGAGAGGATTCGACCAAGGAATTCTGAGGTATTTCGCCTTGTTTGTGATAATACTAAGATTAATAAAGCAACTGGCTTAGAATCAAAAGTAAGCCTTAAAGAAGGCTTAAAGAGAACTATAGATTGGATTTCAAAACCAGATAATTTAAAGCAATACAAATCAGAAATTTATAATGTTTGATGATTTTGTTTCTTTTGTGCAAGATATGTATGGTACTTCAGATCTTATTCCATTGCATGCTCCAAAATTTAACGGAAATGAGAAAAAATATATCCTTAAAACTATTGACTCAACTTTTGTCTCAAGTATTGGTAGTTTTGTAGGTGAGTTTGAACAAAAAATAGCTAAGTATACGGGAGTTAAGTATGCGGTTGCCATGGTAAATGGAACTTCTGCACTTCATATCTCACTGCTATTATCTGGTGTCCAAAAAAATACAGAAGTTATTACGCAATCTTTAACATTTGTTGCAACTTGTAATGCAATTAAATATTGTGGTGCAAACCCAGTTTTTATTGATGTTAATAAAGAAACTTTAGGGCTTTCACCAGATAGTTTAAAGTTTTTTCTTGAGGAATTCTGTGAAATTCGTGAGGATGGTTATTGTTGGAATAAGTCGAGTCATAAAAAAATTTCAGCATGTTTGCCGATGCATACGTTTGGCTTTCCAGTTCAATTAAATGAAATCAAAAAGATTTGTGACTTATATAATATTGAACTTATTGAAGATATGGCAGAATCTTTTGGAAGTTTTTATAATGGAGAGCACACAGGAGGTATTGGTAAATTAGCAGCCCTGAGTTTTAATGGTAATAAAGTTTTAACTACAGGTGGAGGAGGCATGATTCTAACTAACGATGAATCATTAGCTGTGCGTGCTAAACATCTTAGTACTACAGCAAAAACTCAACACAAATGGTTTTTTAACCATAATGAGGTTGCATACAATTATCGAATGCCAAACCTCAATGCAGCATTAGGTCTTGGACAACTAGAGGCTTTTCCAGAAAATCTTCAAAGCAAAAGGAGTATTGCAAATAAATATCAACTATGGGGTTCTAATAATGACCTTAAGTTTATGTGTGAGCCGATTAATACTAAATCAAATTATTGGCTTAATACGGCTATAACAGAAAATAAAGAACAAAGAGATTTAATGCTTAAAGTTACAAATGAAAACAAAGTAATGACTCGTCCATCTTGGACGCCAATGCATCAGTTAAGAATGAATTGTAATTATCATAAGGATCAAATGATAAATACTGACTGGCTATATGAAAGATTAGTAAATGTTCCCAGTAGTCCTCTTTAATTTTTTCAGGATTATCAAGCATACTTATGTATTGGTTTTAATTTGAATTCACTATTAAAACTCTTAAACTCTGATTTGGAAAAAAAGAAAGCTATTAAAATATCCAATGAGACATATATAGATAAATGTGGTGTGAATGAAATTGTTATTTCTGGTGATACTTTTGACTAATAATTTAACTACAAAAAAAGGAGCAATATATTAATAAAGTAAAATATAATCATTTAATTTCTTTTACTAAAGAACTTCTTGAAATAGCAGGACTAGATGATTTTTCACTTGAGGCAGTTACTTTGGGCCTTTGTGAAACATCATTGAGAGGAGTAGATTCTCATGGTATTCGCCTCCTTCCTCATTATTTTGATTCAGCAATAAGTGGGCGAAAAAATCCAAAGCCTAAATTTGAAATTTCAAAAAATTTTCCATCAATACTTCATTTAAATGCTGATAATGCATTTGGCCATGCTGCTGGAATGAAAGCTATTAACACAGCAATGGAGGTAGCAGAAACTCAAGGAATTGCGACAATAGGTGTGTCAAATTCTAGTCATCCAGGTGCAATGGCTAGCATGGCACTCCGAGCAGCTAGAAATGGCTATATTGCTTTTGCATTTACTCATGCAGATGCTTTAATCTTATCTCATGGTGGCACAAGACCATATTTTGGGACAAATCCTGTTTGTTTTGCAGCGCCACGCAAAGATAAAGAGCCATATTGTTTAGATATGGCAACTAGTATTGTGCCTTGGAATCGTATTCAAGTTAATAGAAGCTTAGATCTAAAATTAGATGAAGGGATAGCTGCTGATTGCAATGGAAGATCAACCACAAATCCGCATCAGGCTGCTGCAGTTCTTCCAACTGGCACTTATAAAGGCTATGGATTAGCATCTATGGTGGACATTTTATGTGGAGTATATACTGGCATGCCTTTTGGTAGAGCTATACCAGCAATGTTTACAACAGATATGTCAAAGCAAAGAAGGCTAGGGCAGTTTTATATAGTGATGCGTTCCGATGGAGTGATATCTGAAAAAGAATTTATTGATTATATGCAACAAATGACTGATGAAGTAAGAGCTGAACCTGCTGCAGATAGAGAGTCTGTTATGCTGCCCGGAGATCCACAAATAATTTGTGCAGAAAAAAGAATGAAGTATGGAATTCCACTAGATCAACCAACATTTGAAGCATTAACTGAAATGTCTATTAAAAAAAACGTTAAATTAGAGTTGTTTTAGAGACGTCAAAAGATATGATCAGAAGAATATTTTTTATTGAATCTTCGGATGAAATTGACCTACTTGAAGATCTCTTTAATGAGGATTCTATTGTTGTCTCAATAAATCCTCCTGTTTCTAAAGATCTAAAAAAAAGAGGCATTCCATTTTTTACAACTCTAAAATTTTTTGACAGTGAAGGGCACCATTTTGTTCATAATAATTCATTTAAGATAGTAGAAGATTTAAGACCATTTTTGAAAAATATTAAAAGTGAGAATATCCAACATACTTTTGAAAGAACTTGGATTTTTTATTTTCGTTTTCACCTTAATTATTATCTTTCAATGTTATATATTATTAACCAGGCAGTAACAAAATATAATCCAGATTTTTTAATAACTGCTTCAACAGACCCTAGTAATAAAAATTTGATAAGTGCTATTGTTGAAGGATACGGGTTGGTTAATAATTTAAAGGCTAAATGCATTACTAAAAAAATAAATCTTAGAATTAATAAACCTGACTTTAATTCAATAAAAAATTTAATAAAACGCTTTATCTTTGAATCTCAACTCACTTTTATAAAATATAAATTCAACAATAAAGCTTTCATTATTGCACCAGAAGACACATACAATATGCCCCAATTACTTTATAAAGTTAGCCAAGTTATTCATAATGCTTTACCAGTATATTTAAAAATACAAAGAAAATCATTAAGGATCCGTATAAGTGAAATGCTTAGAGGCAAATCATTTTCATTTGTATTCATTCCTTCTGATGCTAAAGCTAGTATAAATAATAACTTTGAACATCAGCTTTTGACTTCTTCATTGGAAATTAAAAATCACCTAGTAACAAAATCACAAATTGCAACATTTTTTGGTCTAAATATTAATATTTTTCTAAATGACTATATTGAGAATAAACTCAATAAAAAGATGAGACAATTAAATTGTGAGTTAGTTTCTTTACGAAAAATTTTAGAGGTTTTAAAGCCAAATAAGGTATTTTCACAACATAGTCTTGGAATAAGTTATGCATTAGGAGAAGTATGTTTAGAATTAGATATACCTGCTTTGCTTATATCTCATGGTTCGCATTCACCTCATAATGAAAAAATTGCTAAATTAGAATGGTCCATTCACTCACATACAATTTTTAATAGTCATTATCCTTTTGTTGCTATTCAGACCCCACTGGCTAAAAAATTTCTAAATATGCAGGACGATTTAATTTCAAAGGAGATTGAAACTGGCCAATTGCTTCTTACAACAGAGAATAATGTGAGCAGTAAAAAACAGATTAGAAATAAATTATATAATAAAAAATCAGATAAGCGCATAGTTGTGCATGCGGGGACTCCAAAGGGGTGGAATTCTTTAAGGCCATGGATTTATGAAACTATTGATGAATATATAAATAATATTAATGATATTATTAATGCAATTGAGGAGATACCTGACATATATCTGGCGATCCGTTTTCGCCCTCAAAGTCTACTCAGCTTAGATGATTTAAGTTTGCTATTAAAAAAATCAGAATGTTATGGGATTTATACTGATGGAAGTTTTGGAGATTATCTTTTGAGTGCAGATTTATTAATAAGTTATTCATCAACTACAATTGAAGAAGCATTACAGAGTCAGGTGCCCGTTCTTCAATATGACCCAAGTGGAAAATATGAGCATATCTCAGGACAAATCCTTTCAAATTCAAGTAAAAATAATGTTTCAGAATTATATTCTGTTCTTTCTGAAGCTGACTTGATGCCAGCTCTTAAATGGTGGTCGAAAAGTCTAAATAATGATACAAATTTTTCTTGGTCAAAATATATAATTGAACCTGATAATAAAATGGAATGGTTATCTCAAATGGAGTCTGAAAAATGTTAAATATATTAGTGATTGGTACTGGAATGTATTCAACTGGCAGAGGAACTAATGCATATGGCACAATTCTTCCAGCAATTATAGAATGGAAGAGAGATAAAAATATTTTAGGAAAACTAGTCTTTGTTGGAACTAATGGAAATAATAGTAATGCTTTAAAGGCTAAATCTGAAAATTTAATTTCTGATACTGGTATATCTGTTGATATTTCATTCTTGCCAGAAAATGGTACAACAGATCTTTTAGCCTACAAAAAGCTAATTAGTGAGATTCCTAAACCAGCTTGTGCAATTATTGTAGTTCCAGACCATCTTCATTTTCAAATAGCCCAAGACTGTTTAAATGCTAACTTACCAGTTTTAATTGTAAAACCTCTAACTCCAGGCTTAAAGGAGGCAAAAATACTTGTTGATTTGGCAGAAGAGCGATCTTTATATGCAGCTGTTGAATTTCATAAAAGGTACGATAAGGCAAATCTAATAATAAGGGATAGATTCCAATCTAACCAGATAGGAGACCTTCTTTATTGTTGGGTTGAATATAGTCAGCGTAAATCAATACCTACTGAAATTTTTAAAGATTGGGCTGAGAAAACCAGTATTTTGCAGTATCTTGGTGTTCATTACATTGATATAGTTCGTTTTGTAACAAATGCAATGCCTTTAAGAGTAATGGCTCTAGGTCAAAAAAACTGGCTTCGCTCAAAGGGATTAGACACTTATGATTCAATTCAGTGTTTTATTGAATGGAAGCTTCCAAATGGTAATTTATTTTCTCAAACAATATTAACTAATTGGATAGATCCAGAGTCTTCAAGTGCTATGTCCGATCAAAAGATTAAACTTGTTGGTACAAATGGGAGGTTTGAATCAGACCAAAAAGAAAGGGGTATTAAGATCAATCTAGATAATAATGGAATCGAACAACCAAACCCTGATTTTTGTTATGAGTTTGGTAATAATATTGGTAGAAAAGAGTGGCGAGGATATGGAATAGATAGTGTTAAAGAATTTTTAACTGATGTATCTAAAATTAATTCTGGATTAATAACTCGAGATGAAATCCAATTTGAACGTCCAACTTTTTCAGAGGCAATGATTAGTACAGCTGTAGTTGAGGCAGCTCATACTAGTTTAGATAAAGATAACAGTTGGGTTAATGTAAAGATATAGGTGTAATTATGAAAAAGTTGAAAGTCTATGCGATGATTCCTGCTCGTTTTGGCAGTACTAGGTTAAAAATGAAGAACCTTGCGTTGATTGATGGAAAGCCTATGATTAGTTACGCTATTGATTCAGCAAAAAAATCAGGTATTTTTGATAAAGTCATCGTCAATTCAGAGCATAATATTTTTAGTGCTATTGCTAATCGATATAAAGTTGATTTTTACCTTAGACCGGAAAATCTTGGATCATCAGTAGCTAAAAGTGATGCTGTTGTTGCTGATTTTATGCAGTTCTACCCTGAGGCAGATATAGTTGCATGGGTTAATCCAATAGCTCCTTTTCAATCTTTTCAAGAAATTTCAAAAATAATTTCACATTTTCTTAAACATAAACTTGATTCTCTAATTACAGTGGAGGAAATGCAAGTGCATTGTAATTATATGGGTGATTCTATAAATTATGATAAGGATGAACTATTTGCACAAACTCAAGATTTATCTCCTGTGCAACCATTTGTTTATTCATTAATGGTCTGGAGAAGAGAAGCATTTTTATCTGATTTCACCAATAAAGGTTTTTCCCTGTTTTGTGGGAAATTTGAAACTTACCCAGTTAAAAAAACTTCAGGAATTATCATAAAGACTGTTGAAGACTTAAAGTTGGCTGATTTATTAATGCGAGCAATGAATGGAGAAAAATCTGACTATTTATTAGAATATGATGAATTAGTGACTCATGAATATAAATAAAAAATTACTAAGCTTTAGATATAAAAAAAATTTTTTATTAAATCGTAATAAACGCAAAAAAATTAAATTTACTCTACATAAGAATAATATAGGCTTCCATATTTCGTGCCCAATCTGCTCTGGTGTTGAGGGGTATTTAATTTCTGAAGTTGATAGAATAGGATTTCCTTGTGATACAGTTATTTGTAAGGAATGTGATTTTGTATTTAATAATAGTTATATTTCTAATCCTAATGAGTTCTATGAAACTCACTTTGGGGCAGATAGGTGGGGTGACCCTGAGATAAATTTTATGAAAAGAACTTCTTCAGACTCATTTTCTTGGAAAAGATTTTCATTTCTATTAAATAAACTCAATAGTAAATTTACTGAAATTGAAAAAATACTAGAAATTGGTTGTGGTGATGGTTGCAACTTGATGCCTTATCATTTAATTGGAAAGTCAGTTAGTGGTTGTGATTTCTCATTGCCTTTTCTCGAGCCAGGTTTAAAAAGAGGTTTAAATTTAATTCATGGTAATATCGACTCAATTAAAGAAGATGGTGATTTTGATTTAATTATGTTAATTCATTCGTTTGAACATGTTATGGATTTAGATACCACTGTTCAATCAGTATCCAAACGCCTTAGAGCTGGGGGATATGTTTTTGTTGAAGTTCCAGGAATTGTTGGTTGGAACCAAACTAGAGAGAAATCATTAAAGGAGATGGGGTTAGTATCATCAAATAATTTTTTACAATATCTTCAATTTGAACATAATTATCATTTTTCATTGAAACATCTGAAGCTTATATGGGAAAGAAATGGTTTTGAACTAGTTTATGGTGATGAGTGGGTAAGAGCAATATTTCGTAAGAAAGACAATAAAAAATTTTTAAATGAAGTCAAATTAGATGAGAGTTTATCAAACATATTTGGTCATTTAAAAATAGTAGAAAATGATTTTCTTAAGTTTACTAATCTTTTATTTGGCTTTGGAAGAAAAGTTATTAGAAAATTTAGCTCCAATAATTAATAAGATTTGTTAAATCAAGATATATTTATCTTGATTTAATTCTGAACATTTAAAGGGTTAATATAAATTTTAAAGGTGAGACTATGGTTAACAATAATTTTTTAGCAGATCGTTATATTGATGAAGTACTTGCAGATCATTACAATGTTGATGAATCTTTAGAATCTTATAATTTACTGTTAAATCATATTGAAAATAAAACAAATTTTAAATTTTATTTTCAAAAAGCTTTTAATCAGTTAATTGATGATAGAGATGAGAATGATCTTGTGATTTTAGATGTTGGGGGCGGAATTGGATGGACAAGCGCTTTAATGGCAAAGCATCCACGAGTGAAAAAAGTTATTTTACTAGAGCCTTCAAAAAACAAAAGATTAATTAATAAATATATAAAAAAGCACTTTAAAGTCCCGGCAGGCAAGCTTGAAGTTATAAATGGCACTTTTCAAGATTTTAATTTGAATGAAAAAGTTGATGCTGTTGTTTTATGCGCTTCATTGCATCATTGTTATGATAAATTTATTCCCTTATTATTTGACAATATTGAGAAATCACTCAAAAACCCTCTAGGAAGGTCAAGAGTATTAATTGCAAATGACCATGTGGTAACGCCTTTGTGGACTTTAAAAAGATTTGCTGGCTATGTCAAAAACTCCCTTCTAGGCAGAAGAGAGTCATTATTTAATAGTTTGGGAAATTTAAGGGCTCCTGACCCTCGTGATTCAGAGCACTGGAGATCAAGAAAAGAAATTGATCTAATCATTGAAAATGCCTCTTATACTCATAGGTTTTTTAAAATTAAAAAGAGTGATTTGTGCGTCAAGAAGCCCTCTTATTTATATAAACTTCAGTGGATGTATTACTACTCTGTCCTAGATAGAATAAAATAATAGCTAAAGTCATACAAAAAAATAAAAATGTCTAAAAAATGCTCAATAATTATTAGAACTAAAAATGAAGAAAGATGGATTGTTCAATGCTTAAAGGCAGTTTATGCGCAAACTTATAATAATATTGAAGTTGTTATTGTCGATAATGAAAGTACTGATAAAACTATTGAAAAAACGAAAAATTTCAAAGGTATTAAATATGTAAATATTAAAGAATATTTACCTGGAGCAGCTCTAAATGTTGGAATAAATGCTTCATCAGGTGATTATATTGTTTGCCTTTCTGGGCACTGTATTCCAGTTAACAATACATGGCTTGAGAGTTTAGTAAAACTTCTAGAAGAAGATGAAAGTTATGCAGGTGTTTATGGAAGGCAAGAGCCAATGTCTTTTTCTACTGCTAGTGATAAGCGAGACTTACTTTTAGTCTTTGGATTAGATAAAAAAATTCAGGTTAAGGACAGTTTTTTTCATAATGCTAACTCTATTTTGCGCCGCTCGCTTTGGGACATTGTTCCATTTGATAATGAGACTACTAATATTGAAGATAGGCTTTGGGGAAAAGAAATGTTAAATCTTAACTTTAAGCTTGCCTATTCTCCAGATGCAAGTGTATATCATTATCATGGGATACATCAAGATGGAAATGTTGAGAGATGTAATAATGTAGTTCGTATTATTCAAGATATGCAATCTACAAAAATTACTAAGGCTCAATTGGATGCTAAGAGTTTAAATATAATAGCTGTTATTCCTATTAAGGGGGAAGATGTTCTTCTAGGTAGTAAGCATCAAATGTCCTTTACAATAGGTTCAGCAATCAAATCAAAATATATTAATCGTGTTTTTGTTAGCACTAATAACAAAATTACGGCTGATTTAGCAGAAAAATATGGGGCAGAATGTCCTCATTTGCGCTCTGATAATTTAACAATGCCATATATTGGTTTGGATTCAGTTTTAAAAGATTTTATTTTGAATCTCGAGAAGACTGGAGTATATCCTGATCTAGTAGTAATCCTAGAAGAGACGTTTCCATTTAGGAGGGAGGGGCTTGTTGATGAAATGATTGACCATATCCTTAGTACTGGGTTAGACACTGTTGTTGCAGCTGAAGCAGAGAGCGGATCTTTATGGCAAGAAAGAGAAAATTCTTCATTTGTTCGATTGGATAGTGGTGACGTGCCAAGAGCGTATAAAGAAAAATCTTACATAGGCTTGAAAGGTTTATGTTGTATTTCTCATCCTGAATTTATTCGTCAAGAAGCTATTTTTGATTCTAATATTGGGCTTTTTGAGGTTGATTCGCCATTAGCTTCCTTTGAGGTTAGAAGTGAGAATGATCGTAAAATTGCCTCTCAATTATTAAATAATAATTTTTCTTTTTGATTTTTATAATACAAGAATAATCAATAATAGGATGATTCACATATGAAATTACAAGCTTTGGACTGCACTCTTAGAGATGGTGGTTATTATTTAAACTGGGATTTTGATGAAAATCTTGTTAAGAAATATATATCTTCAGTAACGGCTGCTAAGATCGATATTGTAGAGATAGGTTTTCGTTTTTTATCTGAAGATAAGTTTATGGGTGCCTTTGCCTTTTCTACTGATAGCTATCTTGATACGCTTAATCTTCCAAAGAGTCTTCAAGTTTCGGTAATGATCAATGCCTCTGAATTAATTAAATATAAAGAAGGGATTAGTGGAGCGGTTAATTATCTTTTTGATCAAAAAGATAGATCCCCAGTTGATATAGTTCGAATTGCCACAAAAGCAAGCGATATTGATAATTGCGCTGAGATTGCTGAGATGCTCAATCATCTTGGTTATAGAGTCTTTATTAATATAATGCAGATCGACTCAATAGAGAAAGATGAAATTTCTAAATTGTCAAAAAAAATTGCGAGTTGGTTAACTATAGAAGTTTTCTATTTTGCAGACTCATTTGGAAATATGAACCCACAATCTGTTGTAGATGTAATGACAGCAATAAAGAGGGGTTGGGATGGACCAATTGGAATTCATACTCATGACAATAAAGAACTTGCATTGAGTAACTCCATGGCTGCTGCAGATTTTGGAGCTAATTTTATTGATTCAACGATTTCTGGTATAGGAAGGGGCGCTGGTAATGCCAAAACAGAATATTTGCTTATTGAGTTGGTAAAAAATAATTATGGTAATTATTTTTATGACGCACTTTTCCCAATAGCTTTACAAGAATTTGATCAATTGCAAAAAGAATATAACTGGGGCTCTAATATTTATTATTATTTATCTGCTAGCTACGGTATTCATCCAACGTATATTCAAGAAATGCTTAGTGATGAGAGATATGGTATCGATAGTCTTCTCTCTGCAATTAATTTTCTAAAGTCTTCTCCATCTCCTTCATTTAGTGTCGAAAAGATGAATAGAGCAGCTTCTGGAATTGCAGGAGATGAAAATGGTGCATGGTCTTCTAGTGAGTGGTTAAAGGGTAAAGCAGTTTTAATTCTGGGCTCTGGTCCAGGTACAAAAAAATATATTGAGCCATTAAAAAATTTTATAAAAAAACATAAACCTATTGTTTTATGCCTTAATATTAATGAAGAGGTTCCTGTAGATATTGTTGATGCATATGTAGCTTGTCATGAAACTCGAATTTTAATTGAGTCAGACAAATATGAAGATTTAAAAAAACCGATAATAATGCCATTATCAAGAGTATCTGAGAGTATAAATAAAAAGTTACAAAAAGTTGAAATACTTGACTTTGGCCTGCGAATTCAGGAGGGTGTTCATACTATAGCAGATAATGGATGTATTTTAAATTCACCTTTAGCTCTTGCTTATGCTATTTCTATAGCTACTGCTGGTTGCTCAAGTAAATTATATTTAGCAGGTTTTGATGGATATGAGACAGCAGACCCGCGACAGTTGGAGATGGTAAAAATGCTAAAAAATTATAAGGAATATTCTGATGCAGTTCAATTAATAGCAATTACACCTACTACGTATTCGCTAGATAAAATATCAATTTTTGCTAAAAAATTAGCTTAATAATATCATAGCAAAAAAATGGATACAGCAATAATAATTCCAGCTAGATATCAATCAACTAGATTTCCAGGAAAGCCACTAATTAACATATTAGGTAAAAGTATGATTCGCAGAGTGTGGGAGCAATGTGAAAAGGCCATTCCTTCTAAAAATATTTTCGTGGCAACTGATTCTGAAAAAATTAAGAACCATTGTTTGGAAAATAATATCCAGGTACTTTTGACAAGTTCTGATTGTCTTACAGGGACAGATCGTGTTTATGAAGCTTCAAAACAAATCCAGGCTGAAACTATTATAAATGTTCAAGGTGATGAGCCATTAATTAATCCCGAGGATATAAAAAAGGTTATCGAAGAGTCAAAGAGATATCCTAATAAAATTATTAATGCAATGTGTCCAATTCTTGAAGAAAAAGATTTTCGAAGTATAAATATTCCAAAAGTTGTAGTTCGTAAAGATTTTCAATTGCTTTATATGAGTCGAGCACCCATACCAATTGATAAAATTAATAGTTTTAGTAAAGCATGGAAACAAGTGTGTATTTATGCCTTTCCGAAAAATGCCCTCAAAAGTTTTTCTCTTGAGGGATCTAAAACACCTTTAGAATTTCTTGAAGATATTGAAATTTTGAGGTTTTTAGAGCTAGGGTATGATATTAAGATGATAGAAGTATCTACTTCCTCGATAGCAGTTGATGTCCCAAAAGATGTTAAGAGGGTTGTGGAGGCAATTCGTTTAAGTGCTAATTAATTACTAGAGAAATAATGTCAAATAATACACTTAGGATTCTTACATGAAGTTTTCAATTAAGGATTATGAGACTGTAATTTTTGATTGTGATGGGGTGATTTTAAATTCAAATAATATAAAAACACAGGCATTTTATGAAACTGCACTAAGTTATGGGCATGATTTAGCGAATGAATTAGTCAAATATCATATTGAAAATGGTGGTATTTCTAGGTACCAAAAATTTGAATTTTTTTTAAATAATATTGTTGGATGTGGGGTAAATAAAGAAAAGATTGATGAACTTTTATCATTCTTTTCAGAAAAAACTAAGCACGCACTTCTTCAGTGTGAAATTGCTAAAGGTATTTTCCAATTAAGAGAAGAGCTTGACTCAGATTGGATAGTTATTTCAGGTGGCGATCAAGATGAAATTAATGAAGTTTTTTCGTCTAGAAATATTGATGGTATATTTGTTGAATCATGCATTTTTGGAAGTCCAGACTCTAAAGAGTTAATATTTGATAGAGAGATTAAGTTATCTAGGATAAGGCAACCAGCGTTATTTATTGGAGATAGTCGATATGATCATAAAGTTGCTAAGAAATATAATGTAGATTTTATTTTTTTAAGTGATTGGACTGATTTTTCAGATTGGAAGGAATATACTAATCTCCATTCAATAAGTGTATATGGCTCAATTAAAGATTTATTATTCATATAAATAATAAATGTCATTTTTAAGATAATTATTATGACAAAAACTTAATTAAAATCATGACTGAAAATATCTGCTTTGTAAGAAATGGTTCTTCATATCTGAGCTTAGAAAATGATGAAATTTTTCTTGGTAATGCTGATCTTAGTACTTCCCCTGAAAATTTTATACTTCAGAGCAAAGCTTCTGAATATTATGATTATTTAATTTTTCTGGATAGCAGGGGCGCTAAAGTAGAAAAAAATTCTATCTCTTCAATTGAGCTAATAAGAAATTATTTTGAAGAAAAAAAAATTTCATATTTAATAGTTTCTAGACCTTTAAATTTAACTATATTTGCTACATTATTATCATTTTTTGAAAATACAATAATTAAATTTGGAAGAGTTATCACTAATGTTGGGTTTGTAGATATGACTCCTAAAAAGAAAGAGACTTTGCTTGATATTAATGCTCAATTGGATGGAGTAGGTATTGATTATAAATATCAAAATCTAGGTTGCTTTAAATTATCTAACGGAAGTACTGAAGAGTTAGGGACTTTATCTTTTAGTGAAAATTCAATTCATGATATTGCTAAAAGATTTAAAAAAATAAATAGTAAATTCTTCTTTATTAATACACCAGAAGTAAGAACTAATAAAGGTTTTAGAAGAAAAAGGCCAGAATGTTTTTATTCACAAATAAATAAATCAAATGAATTGGTTAAAAAAATATCTGTTAAATCCAGTGGGCATTTGATTGACATATCTAAAGTTGGAATTGATACATTTGATGGGGTTCATTTCACAGATATGGATCATAAAATATTTCATAAGGTTCTACTTGCTAGTCTGGATATATGATTCCTAATATACCTAACTCAAAAAATTCATTAAACCTTATTTCAGGAGGTAGACTTTCAGCCTCTGATTCATTATTATTAGACGAATTAGAGCCCTCTATAAGAGATGAATACAATCAATTCACCGATGATCTTATTCAGGAAAATAAATTAGATGGGCTTAGTTTACTTCTAAACTTGTCTTGTAGAAATACCTTAGCTTCGCCACTTCTTGATTTATTTTGCAAGATAAGTTTACTTGAGGAAAAGCTGAAAAAAATGGATGTTATAAAGATTATTTATGTTGATACTTATCAAATTGCTGAAATTGTTAATGAGTTATTATTAAAGTATGAGCAAGAGGTTGATGTAGAAATAATATCTGATAAAAAAAATCTATATTTACATGTCATTTTTAACTTTATTAAGTCAAGTTATCTTATTATGATTTATTGGCTTTGGTCAAGATTGATGCATCTAAAAATGTCGCCAAATGGAAAAATATTATTTGTTGATAATTTTATATTGATTGATAGCTTTAATCATGATGGCTTTTTTGTTGATAGAAATTATACTGGCCATAAAGATTATCTTTCTAAAGATGAGAGGGATGTGAGGTGGTATGCACCAACTCTTGTTGGGATTAACTACCCTAGGCAAATGTTTAAAGTTGGAAAAGGTATTAAATCTAGTAAAGATAATTTTCTGATTCAGGAGGCGTGGCTAACAATTTCTGATTATTTATATGCGATTTATTATTCTCTTCTAATTCCATTTAGACTTAAAGAGGTTCCTAAATTTAAAGGGTTAAGTTTTAAAAACTTTATATTGAATGAAAATTTTAAAGATATTTCATCACCATCATTAATGCTAGCTATTTGTAAATATAGATTTATTCGAAGACTTTCCAAAGAAAAAATTAATATAAGGGGGGTAGTTGAATGGAATGAAAACCAAATAATTGATCGAGCAATCAATTTAGGCTTTAAGGATTATTATAAAGATGTAATTGTACAAGGCTATCAAGGCTTTATTTTGCCTGAGTATTACGCATGTGTTCAGCCTACATGTCTGGAATATACGTTGGGTACTCTTCCAGATATTATGCATGTACCAGGAAAAGCAGGAAACGCTCTTCGTAAATCAGTTTGCCCTAAATTACCTGTTAAAATTTCACCAGCATTTCGATTTTCTCATGTTTTTAATATTCAAGATTTACGCTCTAAAGAATTACCAATAATATTAGTAGCTCTACCTATGATGTTGAGCGAGAGTAAAAATATTATCAAATCAATTATTGATATTGAAGAGTCATTAATGAAAGATGTAAAATTAATTATTAAGCCACATCCAAGTATTACTATAGAAAATTTTTTAGCGAGCGTTCCAGAATCAAAAAATCTAGAAATTACTGATAAAAATATGCATGAATTACTTGAAATATGTTCAGTAATGATATCATCAACATCTAGCTCCTGTGTTGAAGCAGTTTCTGTTGGTATTCCAGTTGCAATTTATGGGAATAGATATGGAGTTACGTTGAATCCAATACCTACAAATGTTCCCAATGAGATGTGGGAGGTTTTTTATACTAAAAGTGAATTGTTACTATTTGTCAGTAAGGCTATAGCGCAAAAAAGCCGACATCCAATTGTTAGTGATTTATTTCATCCAATGAGCAAAGAAGGGGTAAGAGAATTATTTACTTTGTCTTAATTACGTTATCATATATTTTTCATATTTAATTAATATAGGTTAAAAAAATTGAATAGTTTATTAAAAACTTTTAACAATAAGACAGTTATAGTAACTGGTCATACTGGATTCAAAGGAAGCTGGCTTTCACTATGGCTTGCATCACTTGGCGCTAAAGTGGTAGGAATATCAAATAGTATTCCTTCAGATCCTTCAAATTTTATTGCTTCAGGTTTGGATAAAATTACTGAAGATATTAGGCTAGATATTAGAGATGCAGATTTAGTGAGTAAAATTATAGAAACTCATCAGCCTGACTTTGTCTTTCATTTAGCAGCACAAGCTCTGGTTAGGACTTCGTATAACTCCCCCTTGGAAACAATCACCACAAATGCAATTGGTTCAGCTAATATTCTTGAAGGCATTCGTAAGTTAAATAAACCAGTTAGTGTTGTAATGATTACTAGTGATAAGGTATATGATAATAGTGAGTGGGTGTGGGGATATCGAGAAACTGATAGAATTGGTGGTAAAGACCCATATAGTGCATCTAAAGGTATGGCTGAAATAGCCATATATTCGTATATTGAGTCTTTCTACAAAGAACCTACCTCTAATGTCAGAATTGGTATAGCTCGTGCTGGAAACGTAATTGGTGGAGGTGATTGGGCGTTTAATAGATTAGTGCCTGATTGCATGAAAGCCTGGTCACTTGGAGAAATTGTAGAGGTTCGTAGTCCTAATTCAACTAGGCCTTGGCAACATGTTCTTGAGCCGCTAAGTGGTTATTTAACTTTAGCTTCGAATTTATCAGATAGTAAAAAATATCATTCTGAAGCTTTTAATTTTGGTCCTCATGCTAATCAAAATTATTCAGTTAGGGAAATAATTGATGAAATGGCTAATCATTGGAACCAGGTTCGGTGGAATGATGTATCTCAAAATCAAAAGCATTTTCATGAGGCAGGATTGTTAAAACTAAATTGTGATAAAGCACTATCTGAATTGCACTGGGAGCCAACTCTTCAATTTGACGAAACAGTTCAAATGACAGTCGAGTGGTATAAGCTATATTATGAAAATAAACTTTCATCAATGTCTGACTATACTCTTAAGCAAATTCAAGACTTTACTAAACTGGCTAAGGATAGAAAGATTGTATGGAGTGTGAGTAATGATTGATGGTGTTTTAATTACACCTCTTAAGATTATTCAAGTAAATGAGGGAGATGTTTTTCATGGAATAAAATCATTTGACAAAGGGTATTTTGGTTTTGGTGAGGCTTACTTCTCTTCTATTAAGTCAGGTCAAATAAAGGGGTGGAAAAGGCATCAAAAAATGACTTTAAATATCATTGTTCCTTCAGGTGAAATTCAATTTGCAATGTTTGATGATCGGAATAATTCTGAGGGGAGGTTTCAAGATATTGTGCTTTCATTAAAAAACTATTGTAGACTTACCATTCCACCAATGGTTTGGTTGGCTTTTAAAGGGCTAAGTGATGAAAAGTCTCTATTATTAAATATTGCGAGTATTCCTCATGACCCAGATGAATCTGAAAGTAAGCAATTGAATGAGATCGAATTTACATGGAGAGATAAATAGATGAAAGTTGTAATACTAGCTGGTGGGTTTGGCACTCGCTTATCAGAATATACAGACAGTATGCCAAAGCCGATGGTAACTATAGGTGGGAAGCCTATATTGTGGCATATTATGAAAAATTATGCAAAGTTTGGTCATACAGACTTTAATATAGCTTTAGGTTATAAAGCTGAGATGATCAAAGAATATTTTGTAAATTATAAGAGCCTAAATTCTGATTTTACAATTCATTTGGGTACAGGAAATTTAACTTCACACCAATCTGATGACGTTGACTGGAAAGTCACTTTGGTTCAAACAGGCTTAAATTCAATGACTGGTGGAAGAATTAAGAGAATGAAGTCTTTTATTAATAATGAGCCATTTCTCCTTACTTACGGTGATGGATTATCAAATATTAATATTGCAAGCTTAATCGATTTTCATAAAAGCCATGGAAAAATGGCTACTATATCTGCTGTACATCCAGGTGCACGCTTTGGAGAATTAGATTTGAATGGTGATTTAGTTAGTTCATTTAAAGAAAAGCCACAAATAGCTCAAGGATGGATTAATGGTGGTTTTTTTGTTTTTCAGCCTGAATTTCTTGATTTGATTGAGGATGATTCAACAATTCTTGAGAAAGAGCCTCTTGAGAAGGCTGCAGAGTTAGGTCAGTTAATGGCATATCGTCATGATGGATTTTGGCAGTGTATGGATACAAAACGTGACAGAGATTCCTTAGAGAAAATGTGGAAAACAGGAAGTCCTCCATGGATAGTTTAATTATTCTTTCAATCTTCCATAAGAATGAAAGATAGTCTACTAATTGTTGGCGGATCAGGATTTATTGGTAGTCATCTGGCAATTAAATCTTTAGATAGAGGCTTTAAAACAACGATAGTCTCCTTTAAAGAAGTTACAAGTGAAAAAAAAATCAAAGGAATTAGTTATATTCAGTCTGATATATCAAATTTATCAGAACTTAAACAAAAATTATTAAAAAAAGATTTCCATTATGTAATAAACCTTTCGGGTTATATTGATCATAGTTCTTATCTTTTAGGTGGGTCATCAGTGATAGACGTTCATTTTGATGGAGTTCAGAATTTATTAAAAGTTTTAGATTGGAGTATTTTAAAAAAATTTGTTCAAATTGGAAGTAGTGATGAGTATGGAAGCCATCATGCTCCTCAAAATGAGGATATGAATGAACTGCCTATTTCACCATACTCATTTGCGAAAGTAGCCTCGTCAAAGCTTCTTCAGATGCTACATAGAACTGAAGATCTCCCAGTAGTGGTGTTTCGATTATTTCTTGTTTATGGTAATGGACAGGATAGGAGTCGATTCATTCCACAGATTATTAAAGGTTGTCTTTCAGGAAAAAATTTTCCTACATCAAAAGGTGAGCAATTGCGAGATTTTTGTCACGTTGAAGATATAACAAGTGGAATTCTAGATTCCCTAGTTATTAATGAAGTAAATGGCGAGATAATTAATCTTGCCTCAGGTAAGCCTAAATCTATTAGGGAAGTAATTGAGATTATTCAAAAATTAACAAATTCTGGACTGCCGGAATTTGGAGAGATTGCATATAGAACAGGTGAAAACATGGCATTGTATGCTAATGTAGAAAAAGCTAAAAAATTATTAAATTGGGGCCCTAAAATAAAATTGCAAGAGGGACTTAATGAGGCAATTAAATTTTATAGTTCAGAAAGTTAATGAGCGCTTCTAAAACTCCAGTTATTTCAGTAATCATGAACTGTTATAACTCTGAAAGATATTTAAAAGAAGCCATTGATTCAGTTTATGCACAAACATATACAAATTGGGAGATTATCTTTTGGGATAATAACTCTTCAGACAAGAGCTCAGATATTGCCAAGTCATATGATAATAAAGTTAAATATTTTAAGGCCGAAAAAACTACTTCACTTGGAGAAGCTAGGGTTCTAGCTGTAGAGAAATCCTCAGGTAATTATCTGGCATTTCTAGATTGTGATGATTACTGGTTTCCACAAAAATTAGGTCTTCAAATTGAAGTTTTTTTGAAAAATCCTAACATAGCAGTTGTATATGGACTTTGTGAGCTTGTGTATGAGGATTCAAATTTAAAAAAAATTATCCCGAAAAAGGGTAAATTAAAAGAAGGTTATATATTCGATGATCTAGCTAAAGAAGACTTCATCCCTTTTCCATCTGTTCTTCTAGATAAGACAAAATTTATTGAATGTGGAGGTTTTCCAATTCATTTCAAGTCTGCAACAGATTATTGGATTTTACTTCATTTAGCAAATGAATACAAATTCAAGGCTATAAAAAATGTATGTTGCGGATATAGAACTCATCAATATAATTTGTCTCATAAACTAGCAGAAACAAGCGCATTTGAATCAATAGAATTAATTTCTATGTTTCTGCCAAAAAAAAGTGCTGTTTTGGGTTTGAGGCACCAATATGTTAATTTAGCGATCATATATTTTAGAGAAAAGTTATTTTTTAAATCTTTATCAATTTTATTAAGAGAAAAAATTATATTTTTAGGGCTTTCAAGGATAATTAAAAGATTTTTTTGAAATCTTTTAAAAAACAACTTATATATTTAATAATATTTCTAGGGTCATAGAATGAAAATAATAATAATAGCATCAGATATACATATTGGCGGTGGAAAGGTAATGCTTAATGACCTATTAGATGCAGCAATTAAAATGAGAGAAATTGATTTTCATGTAATAGTAGATTCACGTTATGAAAAGGAAAAATATATTTCAAAAAATATTTTCTTTACTGAAATTTCGAAATGGCAAAGAATCTTTTATGTAAATAGAGTTGTTAAATCACTTGTAAATTCTGAGGATATTGTTCTTAATATTAGTGATTTACCAGCTTTTAAGCGATTCAATTGTATTGTTATCCAATATATAATGAATAGATATTTTATAGATAACTATTCAACATCAGGTTTGCCTATAGTCGTGAGATTAAGGCTAGCAATAGAAAAACTTGCATTCACTTTTTATCTTAAAAACGCGGATTATATTTTTGTTCAAAATTTAGTTATGCAAGATTTACTTCTAAATCTTGGTTATAGTAAAGAAATCACAAGAGTGATACCTTACAAAAATGTTGATAATGTATATTTTTCTCAGAAAAAAATTCATAACAGTTTCATTTATGTTGCGTCAGGAGAAATTTATAAGAATCATTTAAATCTTATAACTGCATGGTCAATACTTGCTGAAGAAGGGATTTATCCAACTCTTTTTATTACAATTGATGACAACACTTTACTTTATGAAGAAATTTCTAATCAAATTCAAAAATATAAACTGAAGATATTTATAAAGCCAAAGCTTCAAAGAGATGAACTACTCTCTTATTATGGGAAAGTTAGTGCTCTAATATACCCTTCCTTTTTTGAATGTTTTGGAATACCGTTGTTAGAAGCTTCAAATTTTAATCTTCCCATAATTGCTTCTGAGTTAGATTATGTTCGAGATCTAATTGATCCTGAAGAGACTTTTGACCCCCAATCTCCAAGATCAATTTCTCGTGCAGTTAAAAGGTTCCTTAAGCATGAAGAAAAAAGGAATAATGTTTTAACTGCTGAAGCATTCAACAAAGAACTAATTTTATATGCCAAAAAACAAATCTGAAAACAATATCAAGGTAGTTCTTTTGTGCGGAGGAAAAGGAGAGCGTTTATATCCATTAACAAACGATATTCCTAAGCCATTAGTAAAAATTAAAGAAAAGTCCATCTTGTCTCATATTATCGATCATCTTTTTAAATTTAATATGACTGATTTAGTTATTTTGACTGGATATAAATCTGACAAAATTGAAAGCTACATAGATGAGAAATATTCAAGCGCCAATATTCAAATTATTGACTCAGGTGATGTTGATATTATTCAAAGATTAAAAGATGCGCTTCCTTATATTGAAGGAGACTTCATGGTACTTTATGGGGATACAATTTCAAATATAGATATTTCCAATTTAAAACAATTTCATAGATTATCAAAATATCCAGTAACAATGGCAGTGTGGCCCCTTATTAGCCAATTTGGAATTGTTGACATTAATGATAAAGGGGGAGTAGCTGGCTTTAAAGAAAAGCCTAAACTAGATAAATGGATTAACATCGGCTATTTTTATTTTAATTATAATATGTTGGAATTGATTAAAGAGGCTTCTAGTTTTTCTCAGTTTTTAGAAAAAATTGCTAGTAAGGGCATGCTTGGTGCTTATAGGCATGAAGGAATTCATATAACTATAAACACGGTTAAAGAGCTATCGGAAGCTCAAAAAAACATTACTAATATTTAATAAGGCAAAAAAAATGAATCAAAAATTTTGGCAAGGAAAAAATGTATTTATAACTGGAATTAATGGTTTTATTGGTGGAAATCTTGCGAAAGAGCTTTTAAGAAAAGGTGCCAATGTTTTTGGCCTAATTCGAAATCACTCGTTACAAACTTTTTTATATTTTGAGAGCCTAGAAAAAGAAATTGTAATTATAAATGGTGATTTAACTGATAAAGAACTTATGTGTAGAATAATTTCTGAGAATAATATTGATGTGGTTTATCATTTGGCTGCTCAGGTAGAGGTAGGTGTTGGTCTAAAAAATCCTTACTTGACTTTTGAGACAAATATTCGTGGAACTTATACCCTTCTAGAGGCAATGAGAATTCATAGTGATTTAATCGAGTCTGCAATATTTGCCTCAACTGATAAGGTATATGGTTCATATGGCGCTGACCAAATGCCATATAGAGAGGATTACCAATTATTACCAAAATATCCATACGATACTTCTAAAGCATGTGCTGATATGATTGCTCAAATTTATGCTAATGAGGTTTTTAAGATGCCAATTGCTATTACTAGATTTAGCAATATTTATGGCCCTGGACAATTAAATTTTTCAGCTCTTGTTCCAGATTCAATAAGATCTGCTTTAGGTTTCTCTAAATTTATTCCCAGAGGAGATGGGTCTATGATTAGAGACTTCCTTTATGTGGATGATGTTGTTGATTTATATATGCGAATTGGGGAGTCTATACCTTCAAATCCGAAAAAAATATCTGGTGAAGTATTTAATGCTGGAACAAATGAGCCAATTTCAGTTCGAAATGTAGTAGAAAGTGTCTATAAATTGATTGGAAATGAAAATGATTTTGAAGATATTCTGAACCTTATGAATGAAAAGAAAACAGTTGGTGAAATTCAATGCCAGTATATGAACTATGACAAAGTAAGTGAATATTTTGGCTGGAGTCCTTCTAATTCATTGCCTGATGGTTTAGCTAAGTCTATTGAGTGGTATAAAAAATGGCTTAATAAAAATGTTAATGATTTCTAGAGAGTTTATTGAGTGACTAGTGAATTCATAACTAATGAAAGAAGTTTCTCTCAAATTTCGGTTTTAGCAAGACTCTATGTCTGGTCAATTCTTCTACATCCTTTATTATACTTTTATATTGCTCACGAGCAAATGATAGGAATAGGTGGAAATATTGCAAAAATTTTAGAGCTAATTGTATGCTTATGTGTCGCTTTCTGTTTTATTTTTGTTAGATCATATACTATTAAAATTTACCATAATACTAGCATGTATTGGGTTTATTTTTTCTATAGTATTGTTGTTGGAGTGTTTGGATTTTTATTTGGTTATTATCATATCGATGGTAGTTTGTTTTCTGAATTATCTAACCAAGGCTTCTTTAATTCAAAAGAAATTAGGCCAATATTAGAGTATTTAATAACAATTTTTTATTTTTTTTACTTTGTTATCCTAGGGGCTCACTTTTTATCTAATGACAAAATAATAAATTATTTTTTTAAGATTTTCTTCTTTTTATTTTATGCAAACTTGATACTTGGCTTTATAGATCTATTCTTTGCATTTTTTTTAAATATTGATTTAATTCATGTTAGTCTCATAAGAGATTCTTCAACTAATCTACGCTTTCATGGGTTATCAGGAGAGCCTAGAGATGCATTTGTATATTTATTATTTGGAATTGGAATAGTGTATTTGTATGATGCATGGAAAATGCAAAAAAAACATAGGCCTATACTTATCAGTTTATCAATCTTAGCAGCTATGTTAACAGTTTCAGTATCTGGAATTATTGGGATGGTTATTACTTCATTCTTTCTTATATTTTATGCAATAAGTATGCTTAATTTCAAAAATATATTATTAGTATTTATGCTAGTTTCTATCCTAGCAATAGTCATATATCTTAATATAATTTACTTTAATCGATATGACAAATATCTTCAAGCCATACCAGGATTATATACTGGACTTTTTTCAAATTCCTATCCTTCTCACGGCGTCTTTTATGGCCAACTTCCTAATATTTGGCCTTTATATTCTAGGTTTTTGGAGTTATCTGAAATGAACATATTGCCTACATTATTTGGAACTGGTATTGGGTCAGAATCAGTTATTAATGTAAATATGAGTAATACTTCTGATCCTGTTCTTAATCCACATTCACAGGTTATTAGATTATTTTATAGCTCTGGAATTATTGGGTCAGTAATTTATGTTATGGCTTTTTATCTTCCTGTTTATAAAATTTCAAAAATATATAAGAGTAAAGTATTTATCTATTTAACCTTACTAATTCTTGGAGCTTCACTTGGACATAGGTCAGTTGTAATATTTATTTTTCTTGGTGCTTTTTTGGCAATATTTAAACAATTATCTAATAATCAAAAAACTTGAGGTCTATTATTTCCCCCCCATTGGTTTGAGAAGAGCATTGTTTGGTGAGTGTATTGTCATTTGACGTTTTAAAGTCTCTCTATATTTTTTCTATATATTTCTATGATTTAGGTATCATTTTAAAGGATAGTAATTAAGAATATTTTTAAATTATAAGAAGGTAATAAGTATATGGACAATATAATAGACACTGCTTTTTTAGCTACACATACGGGAAATATAAGCCTAATATCTATCACTAAAAATTTAGTGCTCTCAGCAATTCTATGCACTATTTTAAGCACTTTTTATATTAAATTTGGCAGTTCTTTGACTAATAGAAGTCACTTGGCTAAAAGCTTTATAATGATTGGCGTTACCACTACGTTAATTATTACAGTTGTAAAAGCTTCTTTAGCTCTTTCCCTTGGACTAGTTGGAGCTTTATCTATTGTTAGATTTAGAGCGGCAATCAAGGAGCCTGAAGAACTTGCTTTTTTATTTTTAGCGATTGCAGTTGGCTTAGGTTTTGGAGCAGATAATGCAACTATTACTATTCTTTCATTCTTTTTAATTTTATTTTTATTTGTAATTCATAAGAGATTTTTTAGTTTAAGCGATAGTACAGATAATATATATTTCACTATTAAATTACAAAACAAAGATGATATTAAAGTTAATAATATAAATGTTATTGTTATGTCTCATGTGGGTAATGCACATATTAAAAGATTTGTTGTTGGTGAAGATATAACAGAGCTTGTCTACCTAATTAATATTACAAATTTTGACCAATTAGAGTTAATTAAAAATGAATTGGACTCCATTTCAGAAGGTTTGACATATTCATTTATAGAAGAGGCAAAAATCTTCTAAAAGCCTTTAAAGTATATGCTAACTATTGGTAATGCAAAGCCTAGCAAAAAAATAAAGTGGCTAAAAACTACTGTATTTTTTATATCTTCTCTCATCTCAATCATTGCTATAGCTTTGATTGTATGGACGATAAATGAGATTAAATATCAAGATCCAATCATCCCTCAAAATATCATCTCTAAATCAGTTAATAGAACATTAGAGTCCTTTTCTCATTTAAGACTCCCAATTAAAAGAATGTTAGGCTTTAATTCTGATTTTCCTACTATTAATTTAGATATAAAGTATAAGAACTATGCTGTGCTAGAAAAAATATCTGATAATAATGGTAATGGGAGGAGAGAGACTTATGTGCCTGCAAATATTAGAACTGATAATAAGTCTGTTAAGGCAAAAATAAGGTTACAAGGCGATAGAGAAATACATTGGGCTGATCCCGAAAGATGGTCTTTTCGTGTTCAAGTTTCAGATGATACTGTATTTGGAATGCGAAAGTTTTCAATTCAACATCCTGTTACTAGAAACTATATTTATGAATGGATGTTTCATGATTTTCTAAAACGTGAAGGTTTGATAGGGTTGAATTACCAGTTTGTTACTTTAAATGTTAATGGAACAAATAAGGGGGTATATGCACTTGAAGAAAAATCTGACAAAATACTGATTGAGTCGAATCAAAGAAGGAATGGACCAATTTTTAAGTTTACTTTTGATGGAGGAATTAATTTTGATACTTTTTGGGATGATATAAGAGTATCAGCTTATCAAGAAAAAGCATGGACTTCAAATGATCCTATTCTATTAGCAAAAGCAGAGCAACTATTACTTGAATTCATTCACGGTGATTTAACAGTTGATGAGGTATTTGATACAGATAAGTTAGCTAGGTTTTTTGCTATAACTGATCTATTTTCAATGTTTCATGCAACTATACCTGATGGCATAAGGCTTTATTTTAATCCTATAACACAATTGTTTGAGCCAATTGGAAGTGATGGACATTTTTTAGATAAGGCTTACCCAATGCTTGTATCACAATTGAGCGAATTTACTGGCGAACAAGGTTTTTGGGGGTATGGAAAATGGTATGAAAGATTATTCGATATTGAAGATGGCGAAAATGTAGAGTTATATGAAAAATATATGTCGGAGCTTGATAGACTTTCATCTCCTGGTTATATTGAAGAGTATCTTGAAGATATAGATCGCGAAATAAATAATATCTTAGATTTCATATATAGTGACTTTCCCTTTTCAGATCTATGGACTATGCATCCATTAACAGGGGTCTCACCTTTTTTTTATTATGACAAAAATGTAATACTTAATAAGCGATCAACAATTAAAGAAAGGATTAAATTAAATTCCCCTTTATACGTTAAAGATATTAATTATGATGGTGAGTCTTTATCACTTAATTTAAGTAATAAGGCAAAATTACCAATTAAAATTATTAATGTAAAGTTTGATAATAAATTTTTTGATCCTCTATTGAGTAATTATATTGATGGTATTTCAAATAACAGGCTAAATGCAAATGAACCAATACATTTTATTAGCAAAACTCCTGGAAGCTCAATTAATAAAAGTAATGAGTTAGTTCTAAAAATTCAATATTCTGTAATTGGGATGAGTGAGGTCTATGATCAGACTTTTTTTTATAGTGATAACTCATTAGCAATCAATAAAGAGGGTAACTTAAATAAATTTAATTTTATTCAAGTAGATGGTAGTAATTTATATTTAGGACCAGGTGACATTGAATTAGCTGGAGATTTGATTGTTCCAGAGACTTATAAACTCATCATACTTCCAGGAACAAGTATTGATTTAACTAATTCATCAAGGATTATTTCTTACTCCCCAATAATTATTAAGGGTATTCAAAATAAAAGGATTGAGATCTATAGCTCAGATGTAACAGGTCAGGGAATATTAGTAATAAAGGCTAAAGGAGATTCCGTTATAGATTATGTTGACTTTAGAGACCAAATTATCCAAAACACTAGTCAATCAGTTAGCTCAGCGCTTACTTTCTATGAATCTAACGCCATTATTCAGAATTCTATATTTTCAAAGAACGTCGCTGAAGATGTAATAAACATTGTAAGAAGTGAATTCACTATTGATAATATAACTATAAAAGATTCTTTCTCAGATGGTATTGATATTGATTTTGCAAATGGATCAATCTTAAACTCTAAATTTTATAATATTGGCAATGATTCAATTGATTTATCAGGGAGTATTGTTGAGTTATCTCATATTAATAGTTTTAGCTCTGGAGATAAGGCAGTAAGTATTGGAGAGGGAAGTACAGTTTATGCAAAAGGAATTGATATTTCTAATTCTAGAATTGGCTTTGCTATTAAAGATTCATCTTATCTTGAGCTTCTAGAATCAACCGTTAGAGATTCTGAGATTGGATTTACTGTTTTTCAAAAAAAACAAGAATTTCAATCACCTAAAGCTGATATTTGGAGATATACCAGCAAAAATGTGAAGCAAGAGTATTTATTAGAAGAAGGCTCATCATTAATTTTTGATGGTTTAAAGGCAAAGCCTAATAGTATAGATTTAAGAGATGAGCTATATTAGTATGAAAAATGATCTTAGATATGAAAGAAAGTTTTATTCAAATGATATTAGTATTTTACAAGTACAAAATTATTTTTTAACACACCCTGCTTCTTTTAAAATAGCTTATCCAGACAGGCATATTAACAATGTTTATTATGATACAAATAAATTTAGTATTTATCGCCATGGAGTTGAGGGAGATTCAAATCGCGTTAAGGTACGAATAAGGTGGTATGGAGATTTATTTAATGTTAATATTGCACCGACTCTTGAATTAAAGAGAAAATTTGGCCATGTAGGAGATAAAATGAAGTGGAAATTATCTACTTTTATGACTACAGAAGCTATGCTTTTAGCGGCCCAGAAAGTGGACTCATTAATAGACAGTAATGGCAATGATTACTCCACACTCCATACAGTTTTACCGCTTTTAAGGCCTGTCTTAATTAATAGGTATGAGCGAAAATATTTAATTTCTGCCGACCAAAAGTATCGTGTTACTATTGATCAAGGAATGTGCTACTTTACTAATTCAACAAATAAATCTTCTTTTGAAAACCCTGAGAAGATTAGTGGAGTTGTTGTTGAAGTAAAGTATTTGCCAATAGACCATGACGGCGTTAGTATAATAACGAATCAAATTCCGATAAGATTAAGTAAGTTTTCAAAATATTTAAATGGTGTGGAAGCACTTTTTAAATCAAATAGGTTATTTGTTTAATTGTTAAAAATATAACTAAATATAGTGCAATTTTTTTTAAATCTACCTTGATAATTAACTGAAATTAATGTGAGTGAAAATAGAAATTATTCCATTTGTAGTAATTGCATTATGGATACAACAGACTCCGGTATTTCATTTGATGAAAACGGTTTTTGTGATTATTGTAATAACTTTAACTTAATAGTAAGGCCTAGTTGGCACACTGATGAAAAAGGAAAGGAAGAATTAGATTTTCTTGCTAATCAAATAAAGCTAGAAGGGGAAGGTAAAGATTTTGATTGTATTATTGGGCTAAGTGGCGGATTAGATAGTTCTTATGCTGCATATATAGCTAAGGAAAAAATGGGATTACGTCCACTGCTCTTTCATGTTGATGCAGGCTGGAATACAAATCAAGCAGTTGGTAATATCGAAAAACTTGCAGATGGTTTGGGATTAGACCTTTATACTGAAGTCATTAATTGGGAAGAGATGAAAGATTTGCAGGTAGCTTTTCTTAAATCACAAATACCAGACCAAGACCTTCCTCAAGATGCTGCTTTTTTTTCAAGCCTTTATAAATTTGCTCGTAAGCATAAAATTAAAACTATAATTACCGGCTCCAACTACTCTACTGAGTGTTGCCGTGAGCCTGAGGAGTGGGGTGGGTATCTCGGTATCGATAAGTTACTATTCAGAGACATTCATACTCGATTTGGTAAAAACCCTCTTAGTTCATTTCCTTTAGTGGATATTCTTTTATCTAAAATATACTATCAGCGAATTATGAGAATGAAAATTGTTATGCCGTTAAACCTGGTTCCTTTTATTAAAAAGGATGCAGAAAATAACCTTGAGCAGCTTTTTAATTGGAAAAAGTTTCAGCATAAACATCATGAATCACGATTCACGCGTTTTTTTGAAGATTATTGGTTGCCACGAAAGTTTGGATTTCAAAAAAGACGTGCACATTTCTCAAGTCTAATCCTCACGGGTCAAATGACCCGCAAGGAAGCATTAGACAGAATTTCTTATCCTGAAATGGATGAACTTTTTTTAAAGCAAGAATTTGAGTATGTAGCTAACAAATTAGATCTTGGAGTAAATGAATTGCAAGAAATTTTTGATGCTGAAAATAAAACTTATAGGGACTATCGAAATAAGCGCTGGATGGTTCATCTTGGTGCTAATATTCTCCGCCAATTAGGACTAGAGAAAAGGTACTTTCGATGATAAGTGTAGTTGATTATGGTCTAGGTAATGTCGAGGCATTTTTAACAATGTATAAGAGATTAGGGTTTGAAGCTAATAGAGCAAAAACTAAAGCTGATTTGAGCGCCGCTAGTAAAATTATTCTCCCAGGTGTTGGCGCATTTGATCATGCTATAAAATTACTTAATAAATCGGGCATGCGCGAAACCTTGGAAACTTTAGTATTAGGTGATAAGATTCCTATTCTAGGAGTTTGTGTTGGAATGCAGATGCTGGCCACTTCTAGCGACGAGGGTAATTTACTAGGGCTGGGTTGGATTCCAGGTAGAGTTTGTTTACTTAGCCCAAGTTTAGAAGACGCTAGTTTCCCAATGCCACATATGGGTTGGAATACTGTAGTACCACAAAAAGGGCACCCCTTATTTATAAATCTTGAACAAGAAGCTAAGTTTTATTTTTTGCATTCCTATTATTTTGAGTGTGATAAGGTATTAAATAAAACTGCAAATGTATTCTACGGCTTTGATTTTGCTTGTTCAGTTTCTTCAGATAACATTCATGGTGTTCAATTTCATCCCGAAAAAAGCCATCATTTTGGTGCCCAGTTACTAAAAAACTACGCGGAGCTTTAAGATGTTACAACCTAGAATTACTCCTTGCTTGCTAATACATAAGGGTGGCTTGGTTAAAACTGTTGGTTTTAAAAAGCCTAAATATGTTGGCGATCCTATTAATGCAGTTAAGATTTTTAATGAAAAAGAGGTAGATGAGTTGATTGTGCTTGATATTGATGCTTCAGTTAATAACAATGAACCTGATTACCAAACAATTGCGAAGTTAGCTGCAGAATGTCGAATGCCACTTTGTTATGGAGGAGGCATTAAGACTACAGAGCATGCAAAAAAAATTATCAGTCTAGGTGTTGAGAAGATTGCAGTTAGTTCAGAAGCAATAGAGAATATAGACATTATTTCTTCAATTGCAGAAGAGTTAGGGAGGCAAAGTGTAGTTATTGCTATAGATGTTCAAAAAAAAGCAACTTTATTTGGTTCGACTTATGAAATATACACACATAATGCAACTAGAAATTGTAAGCTTGATTTATTTAAATTTATTAAAGAAGCTGAAGATGCAGGGGCTGGTGAAATATTAATCAACTCCATAGATTGTGATGGACTAATGAATGGCTATAACCTTTCTCTTGCTTCAAAGATACGAAGAGAATTGAGTATTCCGATGACTTTTTTAGGCGGCGCAGGATGCCTAGATGATCTTCAGGATTTAGTTAAAGAATGCGGCATTATTGGAGTTGCTGCTGGCAGTATATTTGTGTTCAAGGGGAAATATAAGGCAGTTTTGATTAATTATCCTAATAAGCAGCAAAAAGTAAAGATATTTGAATCTATTAATGCTTGACATTTAATTTATAATTTTAGGGCAATAAATTAACCTAAAATACTTTTATGCTAAATAATAAAATATTATTAATTACTGGAGGGACTGGCTCTTTTGGTAATGCCGTACTTAGAAAGTTTCTAGACTCTGATCTTAAGGAAATTCGTATTTTTAGCCGAGATGAGAGTAAGCAAGATGATATGCGAAAGCTCTATGATAATCCAAAGATAAAGTTTTATATTGGAGATGTTCGTGAATACCAATCAGTTTTGAATGCAGTCCGTGGAGTGGATTTTATCTTTCATGCGGCAGCATTAAAACAGGTGCCTTCATGCGAATTTCATCCCCTAGAGGCAACTAAAACAAATGTTATGGGTACAGAGAATGTTTTAGAGGCATCCATTGTGTGCGAAGTACAACGGGTTATTTGCTTAAGTACTGATAAAGCTGTTTACCCAATTAATGCCATGGGTATCTCAAAAGCTTTAATGGAAAAAGTAGCTATTTCTAAGTCAAAAAATAGTGATTCAACTGTTATCTGTGTCACTCGATATGGGAATGTTATGGGTTCTCGTGGCTCTGTAATTCCATTATTTATCAATCAAATTCGTAATGGCAAACCAATAACAATTACTGATCCAAATATGACCCGCTTTATGATGTCATTGGATGATGCAGTTGATTTAGTGCTATATGCATTTAATGAAGGGAAGTCTGGTGATATATTTGTTCAAAAGTCACCTGCAACTACAATCAAAATTCTTGCTAATGCTCTATCTGACTTAATGGGAGTGCCAAATCATAGTGTGGATATTATAGGTACTCGTCATGGAGAAAAACTTTTTGAAGTTTTATTAAGTAGAGAAGAAATGGTATCTGCTATCGATATGGAGAACTATTATCGTATTCCAGCAGACTTGCGTGATTTAAACTATGGCAAGTTTATGGATGAGGGTGAGGAGCTCATTTCTGATTCTGAGGATTATAATTCGCATAATACTAAATGCCTAAATATTAATGAGATGAAGACAATATTAGAGAAAGGTTCTTTTATGCAAACTGCTTCTGATGGTGAGATGAAAGATCTAGAAACCTAAAATGCAAGTTTTAATAACAGGAGAGCAAGGCTTTATTGGAAAAAATCTTGGTGTACGATTAAATGAAAGTGAGGAATTTTCAATCTTATCCTTTACTAGAGATGATTCTATTGATACTCTTCAAGAGAAAATTAGCCAATCTGATGCGATTGTTCATCTTGCGGGAGTAAATAGGCCTGAAAATAATTCTGAATTTAAAACTATTAATTTTGGTTTGACAGAATCAATTTGCCAAGTAATAAGAGAAGTAGGAAGAGAAATACCTCTTATTCTTGCTTCATCGACCCAAGCCAAGCTAGATAATCCTTATGGAAAAAGTAAATATGCTGCAGAAGTATTAGTTGAGGAATTATCTTTAGAAACAGGTAGCCCTGTTGCTGTTTATCAATTACCTGGTGTATTTGGAAGATGGTGTAAACCAAATTATAATTCTGTTGTTGCTACCTTTTGTAATAATATTGCAAACAACTTGCCAATAAAAATTAATGATTCTCATAAGCAGCTTACACTTGTGTATATCGATGATGTAATCACTGATATTTTAAGGTTACTAAATCATAAATATATTGGTTTTTGTCGCCCAATTATCAAACCTGAATATTCAATTAGTCTTGGAGATTTAGCTAGACAAATTGAGAGTTTTAAAGAAAATGGCAATACCTCAATTTTTGAAAATAGTAATTATGGGTTCAACAGTGCCTTATACTCAACATATTTAAGTTATCTACCGAGTAATAATTTACAATAGTTTGGAGAAAATATTAATGAAATGCTAGTGTTTATTTACAATTTCTTGTGAGGCTTAATATGAAAAAAATGAGAGTAATTACAGTTGTTGGAACGCGTCCAGAGATTATTCGCTTATCAAGAACAATATCAAGTCTTGATGATTTTTGTGAACATATTTTAGTTCACACAGGTCAAAACTATGATTATGAGTTGAATGAGATTTTTTTTAAAGATCTTGGAGTTAGAAAGCCAGATTATTTCTTGAATGTTGCTGGTAAAAATGGTGCTGAGACGATTGGTAAAGTTATTATTGAAGTCGATAGTATATTGGATCAAGTAAAGCCAGAAGCAATGTTAATTTTAGGTGATACAAACAGTTGTCTTGCTGTAATTCCGGCAAAAAGAAGAAAAATTCCAATATTCCATATGGAGGCCGGTAATCGTTGCTTTGATGAGAGAGTTCCAGAAGAAATTAATCGAAAAATTATTGATCACACAGCAGATATTAATTTAACTTATAGCACTATTGCTAGAGAATATTTGTTGAGAGAAGGGCTTCAGCCAGACATGGTTATAAAAACTGGAAGTCCAATGAATGAAGTGTTATTTCATCATATAGATGGTATAGAAAAGTCCAATATATTGAAAAAATTAAATTTAATAGAGGGGGAGTATTTTGTTTTTAGTGCTCATAGAGAAGAGAATATTGACTCTGAGATTAATTTTGCAAAATTGGTAGATGTTTTAAATAATATTGCTAAAAAATATAATTTTCCAGTTATTGTATCTACTCATCCTCGAACACAAAGTCGAATTAATGAATCTAAAGTAAAATTTCACAAGAAAGTTCAATTATTAAAGCCTCTCGGATTTATTGATTATAATAAGTTACAACTTTCTTCAAAAGTTGTTCTTTCTGATAGTGGTACGATTAGTGAAGAGTCTTCAATTCTAAATTTTCCCGCATTAAATATTCGAGAGGCTCATGAGAGACCAGAGGCAATGGAGGAGGCTTCTGTGATGATGGTTGGGCTTGAATTAGAGCGAATTTTTCAAGCAATTACTTTGTTAGATAAACAACCTAAAGGCAACAAGCGCTTATTAAGGCAAGTTTCTGACTATAGTATGTCCAATGTCTCTTCAAAGGTAATTAGAATTATTCATAGCTATACTGACTATGTAAATAGAGTTGTATGGAGGAAATATTAAGATTTTTTCTTAAATTTTATATTTCTTAAATAAATTTATAAATTATGACTTCCTATAAAATTTGCTCAAATTGCATAATGGATTCATCTGACTCTAGTATTAGATTTGACAAGTTAGGAGTTTGTGATTATTGCAATAATTTTTTTAATAATATTTTGCCAAATTGGAATACTGGTCAAAAAGGAGAAAAAAAACTTTCAAAGATTGTTAATCAAATTAAATTCAAAGGAAAGGGTAAGGATTTTGATTGCATAATTGGCCTTAGTGGTGGACTTGATAGTTCATATTTAACTTATATTGCAACAAAAGTTCTTGGTTTAAAACCATTATTATTTCATGTCGATGCCGGCTGGAATACCAGCAAGGCAGTAAGTAATATAGAAAAACTTATTGATAGTCTTAGTTTAGATTTATATACTGAAGTAATTAATTGGGAGGAAATGAAAGATTTTCAAGTTTCATTGTTGAAGTCTCAAATACCTCACCAAGATATGGCACAAGATACAGCTTTCTTTTCAGCATTATATAAATTTGCACGTCAAAATAAGATTAAGTATGTTCTGACAGGTGGTAATTACTCTACTGAATGTTGCAGGGAGCCAGAGGAATGGGGTGCATATCCCGGAGTGGATAAAACACTGTTGCTTGATATTCATTCTAAATTTGGAAAATATCCATTAGAAACTTTTCCAATAATAGATGTTTTTACTTCCAGAATTTATTATAGGTATTTTTTAGGAATGCAAGTTATTAAGCCACTTAACTTCATTCCATATATTAAGAAAAATGCTGAAAAAAAACTTGAGGATTTTTGTGGATGGGAAAAATTTCAACATAAGCACCATGAGTCAAGATTTACAAGATTTTTTGAGGATTACTGGCTCCCAAAAAAATTTAAAATTGATAGAAGAAGAGCACACTTTTCAAGTTTGATTCTAACAAATCAAATGACAAGAGATAATGCAATCAATAGAATTAAAAGTCCAGAGCTGGATGAGCATTTTATAGAATGTGAGTTTGAATATGTCGCGCAGAAGTTAGATATGGATGTTGAGAAGCTGTCTGATATTTTCCATGGGGAGAGCAAGTCTGTAAATGATTATAAAAATAAACAAAAAATTATTGAAATTGCTTCTAGAGTTTCTACTCTAGTAGGAATAGAAAAAAGATTATATAAATAATCATATTAATGAATTATTTAACATGTTTAAAATCAATTTAAGTATGTATTTATTTAATAGGGCATCGAGATGAAACACCTAAAGAAAAAAATATTAGTTTTAGGCTCTACTGGAATGCTAGGTCACCAGGTTGTCAAATATTTTTTAAATTTTCCTGAATACGAGATTCATGATATTTCCTATATGCAGAAACTTAGAGTTAATACAATAATCTTGAATGTCATGGACCAATCATTAATTTATAGAACAATTAATGATTTAAAGCCTGATTTTATTATAAATTGTATAGGAGACTTAGTTAAATCTAAACCTAATTATGAAAGAGCAATTTATCTCAATTCATTTTTCCCACATATGTTAAAAAAGATTTCTAAAGAAGTTGGGTTTAAACTTCTTCATATTTCAACAGATTGTGTTTTTTCTGGAAAGAAAGGAGGGTATTCTGAGCTTGATTATAGAGATGGAGAAGGTCTCTATGCTGAAACAAAAAAATTGGGTGAAATTATTGATGATTCAAATATCACAATAAGGACATCTTTTATTGGCCCTGAATTGAAATCAAGTGGAGTAGGTCTATTTCAATGGTTTATTTCTCAAGAGGGCGATGTTCAGGGATATACTCAATCAATATGGTCGGGGGTTACTACTATAGAAATTGCTAAAGCTATTAAATGGGCAATAGAGTCTGAAATTACTGGTTTGTATCATATAACTAATGGATATCCTATAAACAAACATGATCTTCTTAAGTTATTTAGAAAATATACAAATAATAATATTAAAATTACTCCAGTTACTGGAAAGTCTGAAGATAAAAGTTTTATTGATTCGCGGAAGATTATTAATTATAAGATTCCATCGTATGAGCAAATGGTAATTGAAATGATTTTAGATATTAAATCAAATAATAAGAAATATAATTATAAATACCTCTAGCCTTTTTTTAATATGAATCAATCACAATTAAAAAAAATATCAATAAACTGCGCTAACAAAATAATAGCCGAGCGGATTTTTTTAGAGCCTTATAAGCACTTGGTTTTAGATAATTTTTTACCAATAGATTTAGCTGAGAAGTGTTTAAGTAGTTTTCCTACTATAAATGATTCAATTTGGGAGCATGAGAATGATAATGATATTGAGGTTAAATCTAGAACTACATGGACTTCTGAATTTGATATACCTGATAATATTATTGATGCAGTAAAGATTCTTAATGGTGCTAATCTACTTAAGGCTTTTTCAGAGGTTTTTGATATACAAAAACTTTTGCCTGATGCATATTACACTGGCGGTGGTTTAAATATAATGCAAAAAGGAGGCTTATTAGGTGTTCATGTTGATGGAAATTATCATGATGCATCTGGTTTAAATAGGAGATTAAATGCATTACTCTACTTAAATCCAAAATGGGATAAGGATTGGGGGGGTGAGCTAGGCCTTTATGATAGAGATGGAAAAAGCTTAATTAAAAAAATTGCACCAATTTTTAACCGGCTTGTTGTATTTGATACCAATGATTATAGTTTTCATGGAATTCCTACCCCTTTGAACTTTCCTTTAGATGAATCTAGAAAATCTATTATTTTATATTATTATACAAAAGAAAGCCGTCCAGCTAATCAAAGTATAAGTGAGAAGCCACATAGTGCACTTTGGGTTAAAAGAAGTCTTAAAGATAAGAGGGGCAACTCTTTAAGAAAAAAATATGAATAATCAAAAAATACTTATTGTAACTGAGTGTTTTTATCCTGAGCAGTTCAACATAAATGAATTAGCTTTATCATGGAAAGATAGGGGCTATGATGTTGATGTTCTGACACTTTTTCCGAGTTATCCAGCTGGACAAATATTGTCTGGATATAAAAATAGATTATTTAGTAAAGAAATTTATAAAGCTATAACCATATATAGAGTTTATGCAGTAACAGGCTATAAGGACAACAAGTTTAAAAAATTATTAAAATATATTAATTTTATGATTTTTGGTAGCATTGTTGCAGTTCTAATAGGCAGAAAGTATGACTATATTTTTGGATTTAATATAGGAGCCTTAACTGACATGGTTCCCGCAGTAGTTATTAGAAAATTGTATAAAAAACCCCTCATGTTTTGGGTTCAAGATATTTGGCCAGATAGTGTCTATGCGTATGGTTTTAAGAAGACCAAAGTGCTTTCTGGGCTTCTTAACTTATTTGTAAAGTTTATGTTTAATAATATTACCTCTATTGCTATTTCAGGTAAAGGCTTTGAAAATAAACTTAGGCCTTATGTTAAAAAAAATCTTAATTTTAATTATCTCCCAAACTGGGCAATTAAATTAAATAATAATATAGAAGAGATTAAGTTAAGTGATGAGGCTAGAGTTAATTTCACTTTTGCTGGAAATATCGGAAAAGTTCAAAATTTGGAAAATATTATAAAAGCTTTTAATATGTTATCAAATGAATATCAAAGTAAAGCACAATTTAATATTATTGGTGATGGCTCATTTTTAAACCAACTTAAAAAAATATCAAAGCATAACAGTAACATAGTTTTTTATGGGATAAAAAAGCGCAATGAAATGGCTAAATTCTATAAAGCTAGTGATTTTTTAATCGTTTCACTTATTGATAAGCCAATTTTTTCAGTAACTGTTCCTGCAAAAACACAAACTTATATTGCTGCTAAAAAACCTATTTTAGCAATTATTAATGGAGAGACAGCAGACATTGTTAGAGATAACCATCTAGGATTATGTATTAATCCTTCTGATGTAGAGTTAATACATGATACTTTTCAAGATTGCATTAATATGAATGAAAGTGAAAGAATGGCTTTTGTAAGGAATAATGATCAACTAATAAATAATATATTTAATAAAGAAAATATTATTAATGATTTGACTAGGATATTAGTGCAATAATTATGGACAAACTATATGAATAATTATTTAGTTACTGGTGCAACTGGTTTTATTGGAAGAAGATTAATAAACCTATTAAAAACTACTGAATGCGAAATTCGAATAATATCTCGGTATGCACAAAATAATTTTGAAACCTATATCTGTGATTTTGAGAGTGAGAGCATTCCAGAACGTGCATTAGAATCAGTTGATACAGTTTTTCATCTTGCCGGCTTCACACATGATATACGAGATGAAAATAAAGTTAAAACTCTCTATCAAAAAGTTAATGTGGAAGCAACGATCAAACTTGCAAAGATTGCAATAAAAAGTGGAGTTAAATGTTTTGTTTTTGTCAGTAGTGTTAAAGCTGGTGATCATGTAATTATTGGAAAAAATTCTACTGAAAATCAACCTGAGCCTGAAGGTATTTATGGCAAGACGAAGAGAGCAGCAGAGTTAAAATTACTTGAATTAGGAAAAAAATCAGAAATGCATGTTGTGATTCTCAGGCCTGCATTGGTTTATGGGCCTTCTGTTAAGGGAAATCTTCATACGATGCTTTCTGGAATTAAACAAGGGTGGTTTCCACCTCTGCCAAAGGTTAAGAATTGTCGTTCAATGATTCATGTTGATGATCTTGTTCGTGCACTATTGCTAGTAGCCGATGATAATCTTCCAAATGGTGAGATTTATATTGCTACAGATGGCATATCGTATACTTCTAGAGAGATCTATGAGGCTATGTGTAATGTTTTGAATAAGTCTATTCCTAAGTGGACTATGCCAATAATCTTATTTAATATATTAGCTTTGATTAGTCCTTCAATCAGATATAAAGTAAATAAATTAATCGGGGATGAATGTTATTCTTCTAAGAAATTACAGTTACTCGGATTTAAGGCACAATTATCTATTAGGGAGATGAATGAAACGTCTTTTTGATTTAATATTGTCTGTTTTAGCCTTGATAATTTTTGTCTTTCCAATGCTACTTATTGCTATTTCTATTATCTTTACTTCAAAAGGACCCGTATTGTATTTTTCAAAGAGGGTTGGATGTCAAAATACTATTTTTATGATGCCCAAATTTCGCTCAATGAAAATTGACACCCCAGTTATGGCGACTCATTTAATCTCTGAAGTAGATCAGTATCTCTCTCCAATCGGTGGTTTCCTTAGAAGATATAGTTTAGATGAACTACCCCAGATTTTTTCAATTTTAAAAGGAGATATGAGTTTTGTTGGTCCTCGTCCTGCGCTATTTAATCAATACGATTTAATTGAATTACGTTCAATTAACGGTCTTAGTCATTTAACGCCTGGATTAACTGGATGGGCTCAAGTAAATGGGCGTGATAAATTATCAATTTCTGAAAAAGTTAACATTGAGGTAGAATACTTACATAGAAAATCATTTTGGTTTGATTTAAAAATACTTTGGATGACAGTCTTAAAAGTTATCAGTAGTCATGGAATTTCACACTAATTAAATATCCTAGGAGTAGTCTAAAATTGTTTAATATTTTTAAAAGAATTACTCAGCTTAATAGAAATTCAAAGCAATTTATTATGATTATTACAGATTCATTTATAGTAATCTCTTGTTTATTTGCTGCATTCTCAATAAGGCTAGGTTATCTATGGTTGCCTAAAGAGTCAATGCAATATCCTCTTGAATTAGAGATTATTTTTGGAGCTCCATTGGCAGTCATTCCAGTTTTTTATAGTTTTGGATTGTATCAATCAGTGATACGTTATATTGGATTCAAAGGTTTATGGTCGATTGCTAAAGCAATTACTATTTATTCTCTATACTGGGTTTTGTTAAGTTTTATGGCATCTATTGAAGGTATTCCAAGATCAGTTATTTTGATAAACTGGATGCTTTGTTTTATTTTTATTGGAGGGTCCAGGTTATTTGTACGATGGTTTTTTTCACGTTATAGTCAAATTTCAAATAAAGAAAAAAAGAATGTAATTATCTATGGTGCAGGAGCTGCTGGAATTCAACTCTCCCAATCTCTTCAACTATCAAAAGAATATAATCAGGTTGCTTATATTGACGATGATGAATCTCTAAAGTCAACCAATATTAACGGTATTAGGGTATTTCCTTTTAATAAAATATCAGATCTTGTTAAAAGATACGATGTTCATGAATTATTTCTTGCAATGCCTTCTATTTCGAGGAAAGAACGCAGAAAAATAATTGATAATTTAGAGTCTTTACCTATTTATATTAAAAGCTTGCCAAGTATTCATGAGTTAGCAGAGGGGAAAGTTAAAATTGAAGATTTAAGAGAAGTTAATGCCAAAGATTTGTTAGGAAGGGAAGTAACAAAGCCAAATAGAGAGCTACTGAAATTAAAAATAATTGATAAGGTAGTTTTAGTCACTGGAGCTGGAGGCTCCATTGGTTCAGAGCTTTGCCGTCAGATTTTATTTTTAAAACCTAAAAAACTTATTCTTTTTGAAATTAGTGAGTCTTCTCTATATGAAATTGATCAAGAGCTTTCTAATTTTCAAGTAAAAAATATAGAAATTATTCCAGTTATAGGCTCTGTTAGAGATTTTGATAGAATGGAAAATATATGTAGCTACTATAAAGTTCAAACTATTTATCATGCAGCTGCATATAAGCATGTACCTCTTGTTGAATATAATCAATCAGAAGGTGTATTGAATAATGTAATGGGAACATTGTTAACTGCACAAGCCGCAATAAATTCTAAAGTTGAGACTTTTGTATTAATCTCTACCGATAAGGCTGTGAGGCCTACTAATACTATGGGGGCAACTAAACGAATTGCTGAAATAGAGTTACAGGCACTTGATAAAATTTCTCATAATACATGCTTCATAATGGTCCGCTTTGGTAATGTACTTGATTCGAGTGGTTCAGTGATTCCATTATTTAGAAAACAAATAAGGAATGGGGGGCCAGTAACTGTAACAGATAAAAATATAATTCGTTATTTTATGACTATCCCTGAAGCAGTCGAATTAGTAATTCAGGCAGGGGCGATAGGTACAGGTGGAGATGTTTTTGTTCTTGATATGGGTGAGCCAGTAAAAATCTATGATTTGGCAGTTAAAATGATTCGTTTGAGTGGCTTACAGTTGCTTGATAAGAATAATCCTGATGGCGATATAGCAATTAAATATACTGGGTTAAGGCCTGGTGAAAAACTTTATGAAGAATTACTTGTTGGTAAAAATGTTAAAAAAACAGAAAATAAGCTAATTATGCGTGCTATAGAATCAATGATTGAGTGGGAAACGTTAGAGCCACTAATATTAGAACTTCAAGAAGCTTGCATAAATTCTAATCAAGAACAAATTCGTAAAATTCTAATGAAGATTGTTCCAGAATTTAAACCTCAATCTCCAATTTTAGACCCAATAAATAATAAGTAAGATATTTATAATTTGTCAGACAGTTTAAGTGGTATTAATACCTAGTTTTTTAGCAAAATGATTAGTAGCTTTAACATAACCTTCGACACTTCCACAATCAAAGCGCTTACCTCGAAACTTATAAGCGATAACTTTACCTTGCCTTGCTTGACTCATTAATGCATCGGTAACTTGTAGTTCCTTATTTTTATCAGGCTTAATTTTCTTAAGAATATCAAAAATATCTGGAGTAAGAATATAGCGACCAATAATTGCTAAATTGCTTGGAGCTTTATTTACTTCAGGTTTTTCTACCATATTGGTCACCTGATAAATATTGTCAGAATTATTAATAAGCTCACCAGTAATAATTCCATACTTATTAGTTTCATTTTTAGGTACCTCTTCAATCGCTATTATTGAACATTGAAATTGATTGTAAATTTTAATCATTTGAGCGAGTACACTCTCGTCTTCATAGTCGCAGAGATCATCAGCCAAGAGAACAGCAAAGGGTTGATTTCCAATGAGTGGCTCTCCTGTAAGAATTGCATGGCCTAATCCAAGCATTTGGCGTTGTCGAACATAAGTGAAAGTAGCATTCTCAATCACTTCCTTTATTTCTTTTAAGTAATGTTCTTTTGATGTGTTTTTTAGTTGTGCCTCAAGTTCAAGCGCATTATCAAAATGATCTTCAATTGATCGTTTTCCTCTTCCAGTTACTATAGCCATATTTGAAATCTCGGCATACAATGCTTCTTCAACGCCATACTGAAGTAGAGGTTTAGTTAAAATAGGTAGCATTTCTTTAGGAACAGCTTTAGTCGCAGGTAAAAAACGAGTGCCATATCCAGCAGCAGGGAAGAGACATTTTGTAATCAATTTTTTCACCTTAATTTGTTAATATTTAAGCATTGTTATACCAGAGTACTCGAAGTGTGACGTTAAAGCTGATTGTAATTATTAAATATAATATTATAAAAAAATACTTTCCAATTAATTTGAATGAATACAATTTAGATTATTAGATATTAATAAAAAACAAAATTTTGATGGTGGTATTAGTTAACTTTAAAGCTATTAAATTAGGCTGGTATAAAGACACATAGTGGGTAGAAATAGGTCTGTTCATAGTTATCTCAGTATTAAAAAAAGGAAACATGAAAGAGATGTAAGGGATGAGCAGATAAGAAATCAACATTTTCCAAGTAAGGCTTCTAAGTTTGAGGTTGATTACTATGTTATTAATTGAATATTCATAGTATCATTAGCGTAGTTCAAAAAAAACTACAATGACAGACGGAACAAAAAACAATTCAGGTTGTTAGAAGGTAAATTTCAGTAGTACAATAATCTCATAGTTCAAAAAAAGACTAATACTATGAAAAAACAATTCAGTATATTTCTACTTATATTTTTTATATCTGCAAATATTAATGCAGAGATATCAGGTGTTAATATTCGTAATCTCACACAACTCTATAATAATCAGATTTCAAAAGTGCTTGTTGGTAATAAACTATTTGGTCATTATGATGATGGTCTTTATCGTGGTGCTGTAGAAGAAATACATTATAAAAATGGAGATTATGAAATCACGGCAAATGGAAAAAACTATAGAGGTAAATGGAAAACTTTGCATAATGAAATTTGCTACAAACAAAGTAATTGGGTTGATTACAAATGTGCTTTAGTATATGTAGGATTTAATGATGGAATGAAATTATATTTTGTCGAAAAAATTGAAAGAGGCGCTATTTATGTTGTAGGAATTATTTATGAAGAGATATATAAATCTATAAAACTATGAAAAAACTAATAATACTTCTATTCTCTATCTTTATTTCAATTAACTCTTATAGTGGGATCTTTAGTGAACAAAATATTTGTTTTGAAACAGATGGGCAAAATATTGTTTTTTTGGCAAACGAGACTAAACCATATACTGGTGAATACTTATGTAAATATGAGAATGGTCAAAAGGAAAAAGAAGGACGATATATTGATGGTAAATTAATTGGCAAATTGACTACATGGTATGAGAGTGGTCAGAAAAAATCAGAAGCAAATTACAAAAATGGTAAATTAGATGGTAAATCGATTTGGTGGAATAAGAGAGGTCAAAAGATAAGGCTAAAAGAATATAAAAATGGTAAATTAGATGGAAAGTTGATTGAATGGTTTCAATTCAATGGTGAGATAAAAAGAGAAGAAAATTACAAAAATGGGAAGATTTTATTTTAACGAGTGTTAACTAACCAACTCTACCTCAGCAGGGTGCCATCCAAATTCATTTAACAATCTAATTTATCACAATGAATAGACCAAAAATCTACAGATAAGAAATCAGCACTTCCCAACTTCCTGTTATGGTTTCAACCTAATTCTCAACTAAAAAAGAAGTTAAAAAAAGTCTTTTTCCGTGTACTTTACTTTAAGAAGAGTTATGGCTTACATTTAGAAAGTTAAATGTAAACAGGACATTTCTTATCGCGTCTTTATTAAAGTAGTTGGTGTAAAGGAGAATTACTAAGACCTTTAAAACCAAAGGTTCAGCTGCTCGCTCTTTGTAAGCTTTAACTTCATTTCGTGATATTACCTTTACGAGAAGTCTAGACTTCACACTGTAAATTCAGTCATAAGCTTGTCCAAATTTACCACTTGAACATGTTTCATTTCCTTCTTGGTATCTGTAAGATCAGATGAGTTACTTTGAGATTGCACTGACGCTGATTCAACAAATTCTCGCAGTGAAGGACCGCGAGTAATTTTCGTGTTGTCGTAAGTGTCCTCATAATAATCCATAGTATATTGTCCAACATTCATTGTTTTTATCTTTCGATCCGTATACTGAAACTTCTTGATTTTTTTAATGAGCACTTCGTCATCCATGCCTATTTGTGGGTTAACTACCGAAACATCTGCCTGCTTATACATTTCACTCTTAACCACTTTTTTGTTTATATAATGATATTTTATTTTTTCCACAATAACTGGGCCATATTTTGTTAAATAATTAATCAAACCTAACCAAAAAATTAAACCTGTGTGTCTACGAATCCTAAAAAGGGTCACTCTGAATAAACCTTTTATGCCTGCTTGGCCATTTACTTTTTTGTACATTTGAGATTGCCAGGACTGTACTTCATCTAAAGGCCTTCCTGAAAAATTGAGAAAAATTCCTTTTTTCACGGCAACGTGCCAATCGGCAATCTCTAAATCTGATAATTTTTCAAGATAATCATCTGCATCACTTATCAGTCCGGTTTTTAATGCATAATCAAACAAGGGAGTTCCAGGGTGTGCTTGGGCATAATTAACAAAGAAACTATTTGGTTGCAAACCTTTCAAGCTTTGCAAAAATGCAATACTTTCATTAATACTTTCTTGTGTTTCTCCAGGCATATTAATAACATTAGAGGGAACAGTATGCATACCTAGTTCTCTCGTCCAGTTATACACTTTGTAGTTTTCTGCCACTATTGATCTTTTTTCCATCATGTCCAGCATTCTTTGTGAACCATGCTCAAAACCATACTCAATCATAAAACAACCGGCACCCTTGAGAGCTTTTAAAAGGTCATAATCTACTGTATCTACACGAGCCCCTAGTATATAAAATACAATATTTAAATTTCTAGCCTTCATTTGGTCAATGAATTCATAAACCCATTTTTTGTTTGATATGAACGATTCATCCCCAAAACAGAAATACTGCACATTATATGTCTTCTGTAAATGTTCAATCATATCGAGAACAAATTCTTGCGAATGCTTCCTTAAGCCCTTAATATTTCTAGTACAAAATGTACACCAATCAGTACAGCCTCTACCCGTCATGATAGTAAATGCCTTTACATCATCATCAAGGTTATCAGTAAAATGCTTAGAAAATTGAGCACCGCTATTTATAAAATCGCCCCACCTCTCTAGAGGATGTTGCAAATACCTATCCATTTCAATCATCTCCCAAAAAGGTTGGCCAAGTGAATCCATGTCTCTAATTTGATCGCCTGGCGGAGTATGAACAATCTCACCATTTTTACGATAAGCTATCCCTTTTACCTCATCGATTGAGTGCTTACCTTTAAGATGCGCGAGAAGTGAAAGCATAATGACCTCTCCCTCCCCAATAACCACATAATCCACTGAAGTATTGTTTAGAACTACATCTGCTGCTCTGGATAATTGCCCACCCAATATGACTGTAATATCAGGCTTGTCATTCTTAATTGCCAAAGCCATGTCTTTTATATACTTGTAGGAGGTTGAAACAATTCCTGAGAGTCCAACTACATCAGGTTTATATTCATGGATTTTTTCAATCAACTGCGAAACAGTGTAGCGATTACTATCCATGTTATAAATCTCAGCATCATAACCGTTTTGAATTAACCAGGAAGCTATATATAAAGCACCATAGGGAGGATAAGAAGTTGTATCTTCGCGACACTGCGGGACAACCATTAATATTTTCATTTTTTCTCCTTTTTAAAAAATATTCCCGATGCTTAGGTGTTCTAGAAAGATGATTTTAACACACATGTCTAGACAATACCCCCATATGGGGTGGTGTTATCGAAAGATATCATTCAATTAATAAATTCGAGAATTTTTTTGAATAAATGATGGTGCTCCATCACATTTTATATCTTTGCCAACTTTAATCGATCCTCCTCCATACTCTTGCTTTTTGCGATAAGCGGATAAACATATTTTAGCCCTGATAATTTCTGCCGCATTAATCTCTATTTCAGCACTATCTTTAGAAACTATGCCAAAGAGTGCTTCATTCAAAACGACACTACTAATTTGCACTTTAGCACCTTCACCTGCAGACACTCCTTTATCCCCACAATAAGTAAGTTGAGCCTCAAGGAACAAATAGAAACCAGAAGACACATCCAAACAATCATTTCCTGCATTTGTAACATGTGATTTTTCAAATACTAATTGTGAAAAATCTGCGTCAATAGCATCAGATTTTGCATCATGAACAATCAAATTATTAAGGTTACCAGTTGATCGTACAAAATGAACTGCATCTTCACACTCTGATTTGCCCAATTTAACTGTCATATTTATCAACTTTATATCATTGAAGGTGATGCACCCAGTCAGACCAAATTCTGATGCTCTATTTCCTTCTTGACTAATATAGCCAAGATTAGTATCTTCTTCAACAACCAATTTCCAATTTTTAAGCGTTCCTCCAGATATTTTTATTTGAGCAGTTTGGTCGTTCACTTCTATACGTCTAATAAAAATACTTTTATTCGCCTTATCAATTATTGGTTCTAGATTCGAAGTATGCTCTAGAACTGTCCCGCTATCTCCTAACTTGACTGAATTTCTTTGGAGTGGAGCGAAGTAAGTTATATTTTTTGCCCCCTTATCAAATCCATGAATGAACAACCCATCATTAAGGTTTTGTGGGTGGAATGGATAATCTTCAGAGAAAAATAAACTATCTACTTTTTCCAAAGCGCAGTCAAAGTAATAATAGTTAACTGAGCACGTTTTTAACTCATCCTCATTATGTTTCCATGAAACCTCGACTTCCCGACCAATTATTTTGGCAGCTTTCTTGAGGTAAGTTTCCTCATTAAATTCATCAAGCAGTTCTCTGTGTTCCTTATAACTATTTGGTATGCTTACATTTTCTAAAAAAATAACAGCGTCACTAATAACGTTCATAATTTCATTATTTTCAAAGCTTACACCGTGATCTTTTAGTAAAGACGACAGCTCTTTTACGTTTAATTTTTTTAATTTACTCAATACAAAATCTTTTTGGCTTTCAGTAAATTTAAAATTAACATCGCCAGCAACTTCGTTAGGGTCATGGTGACCGTCATAGTATATCGGGAAGAATTCACGAGATATACGATCATAGACAATTCGATGATCATCTCTGGACAATCCCCCCTCATTTTTTAGAGCCATATTAAGTAAATGAAAATGTATGAATCTATTTTGACTATTTATTGGCAAGAAATCTATCGCTAAAGGAGTATCTGAATCTATTTTGACTGTATTAGGCTTATCAATTATGGAAAGTTTATTTGTGTTCAAATATACTGGGCTAATTAAATCTAGTAAGTCTCTAGCAATTCTATTAATATATTCATTTGTAATCAATTTTGTGTTTACGATTTTTGGGTTTGTAAGAGGTCGATATCCTTCATCTCCCTCAATAATCAGTTCGTCATGCAAATCATTGCTTTCAAGTAATTCTTTTGAAATATCTTCTTGAAATAATGCTTGAAAAATTTCACCCCCAATTTGCACATTAACCATCGCAGTTTCAGGTGCAATAAATCCCATTTTTTTGTGTATAAGCACGTTCAGTATTTCATACTTTCCTGACCTTGTGCGTGGAACCAGAAGTTTAAACTTAGTAATATTACGAACTCTCCCATTTTTAAGCTTAACTTTGATAGAGTGTTGAATTGCTCCATCCTCACCGCTGCGTATTTTATTTCCAAAGTGATCATTCATATCCCCTGTAAGCCTATACTTTCCTTTAAACTTGCATTGAGAGTTGTTGAATTGCACTTCGACTTTTTGGTATTTTGACCATGTTCTATCAGTCTGATTGCTTACACCAGCATTCGATTTCATTTTTTTTATGATATTCTTATAGAATATTTTTTCATTCAACTTTATTTTTATTACTTCAACCTGTCTTAACCAGCTATTTGAGTTCAAGTCTTCATAAATTTCCTCACACTCTGGTTCGATATTTGGTACGTCAGTCAATATTTTCTGAAATTCATCATCAGATAGGAGTTGACTTTCCAAAACTATCTCTTGGGCATTGATTGACATAGAAGTGATTGATAAAAAAAATAAAAAGCTACAAGTAAATAAAATTGAATTAATAACTGATTTAATCACAATACCTATCTAATTAGCATCTATCAAAACACAACAAGCCGCGTGAGTACTTTGAAAATCTTGATGTCGGTTGAGAAATAATGCTTTTGATATAATCATCGCTACAGTCGATAGGCGTTTTCACCTCCATGACAGCCTCATTATCGCTAGCAACGGCCTCAGCATTATATTTAAGATATCTATAAGAAATATTCCGATCAAAAGTAATGCGCAATGAGTTCAGACTGAAATAATGCCGTTCATAACTTACTATCAAGGATGGCTTTAAGATGCCATAAGAATTATCAAAATATCGAGCATTTAGCACATCGTTGAGATGTTGTAATTTAGGTTTTTTTTCAGCAGACTTAAAGCGCCCTTCAATCGAAGAAATTTTGATTTCTTTTGTGAAATTCAACACATTATTATACCATCTTATCCTTATTTTTTTTCTTGGTAAAACGCCTTCTTCTGATTCATGGAAGAGTGCTAGACTATCATTATCAAAATAACAACTATTAATAACTCTACATGGGTGTAACTCTTTCATACCAAGTGCTATTAACTGATCTTGTATTTGTGCCATATCACTAAGAGAAAGTCGAAACTTATTTTCTTTTCTAAAGCTCATTATCTAAAGTAATTAAAATTAAAAGGTGTGTATTTCATTATTGAATTAATCCTTCACTATTAATAATTAGTAAGCAAATAGTTTTTAAAACGCTTAAGTATTAAAGCAAAAAAATAACTTATTTATTTATTAAGTTGATAGCTAATAATATTATCATCATCTTTGAAACTTTCTTGGATGCTCAATAGATCACCAAATCTTTTTGCAGTTAAGATATATTGAACATTTTCTTTTGAAACACGTTTAAGCGTAAGATGTTTGCTTTGTTCTAGAGCAGGGAGAGTTATTGAAGCCATTATATCAAGCGTACTTAAGGCATTTCCTTCTATGAACGACGCTGTAAAAAATGGCTTTCGAAATAGATTAAGTGACAGATAATGAAAAAAAACAAGAACTATCGTTGCAAGACTAATGGAGCAAGCTAAAAACATAAGCCATAAGAGGCTAACTGATGCCGCAATACCCATTGTAATTGCACCAAAGTAAACCGAGAGCTCAAACGGAGAGCGAACTGGGTGCCGAAATCGAACGATGGAAAGAGCACCAACCATACCAAGTGAAAGTGCAATGTCGCCAGCAATAACATTAGTTATAACGTAAGTTAAAAGTGGCAGTAGCATCAAAGTGGCGGTGTGTGCAGTGGTTGTAATCCATCGCTGTCAAATTACTTGAAGTATAAGTCTTATAGCCATTGACATTGTAATCAAAAATGAAATTTCGATTAGTTTATCGCTGTGTTGAAGTACGTAGTTCATAACTATCCAAGATTATACTCAGTTAGAATCTAAAAGTAATTAATAATTTTGGAGAGCAAATATTTCAAACTTATTTAAGTATAGATGTGTAAAACAAATGTGAAATTCAAGAAATCTGTAGTGTTGAGTTTTTTGGCAAACTGTATAATAAAGTTAAGGTAGGAGATAAGTAATGTGGAAAAAACTTTAGATAAATACTTAAATTAATAAAAAACCAATCCTACCTCTAAAAGGGTCCATACAAATTCATTCAACAGTAACAGATTTAGCTAAATTTCTTGGTTTGTCAACATTAGTACCCTTAATAAGAGCAACATGATAACTCAAAAGTTGCAAGGGTATGGTAAAAATTATTGGCGCAGTTATGCGACCTAAATTTGAAGTTATTGGCACTACCTCCATCGCCTCCATCGCTTTGATTTTTGAATTTTCATCTTCAAATACAATCATTTGAGAACCCCTAGATTTTACTTCTTGTAAATTAGACTTTAATTTACTTAAAAGCTCATCATTTGGTGCAATTGCAATTACTGGTATATTTTTATCAATCAGAGCTATTGGTCCGTGTTTTAATTCACCTGCTGGATATGCTTCAGCATGGATATAGCTAATTTCTTTTAGCTTAAGAGCTCCCTCCATTGCAATGGCATGCATTGTTCCTCTGCCTAAGAATAGTGCGCTATTTTTATTCTTAAAGCCTATTGCTAGGGTCTTGATTTGTTTTTCTTGAAGTAATGCCTCGTTAATAAGTCCTGGTAATTTTTTTAACCCATCCACGATACTTTTTTCTTGTCTTGTATTAATTGAATTTTTTAATTTACCAATAGAGCAAGCTAATAGAGCTAGCGCAACAAGTTGAGTAGTAAAGGCTTTTGTACTGGCCACACCAATTTCAGGTCCAGCATGAGTTAAAAAAGTTAAATCAGAGAGTCTAGTAATGCTAGACTCTGCAGAATTTGTTATACAAAGAGTATTGATGTTACTATTGACCTTCTTAGCAGCCTTAAGAGCTTCAACGGTATCTGCAGTTTCGCCACTTTGTGATAGTGTAACAAAGAGAGTGTCATTCAAAAGAATAGGATGACGATAGCGATATTCACTTGCCACTTCAACGTTGCATGGTATTTTGGCTATATCTTCTAGCCAATATTTAGCAACTAAGCCAGCGTGATAACTTGTCCCACAAGCTATAATTTGAACTTGCTTAACTTTATTAAAGATTTCTTGAGCATTATGCCCAAAAGATGAAATTACAACAGAATTCTTTGTAATACGAGATTCCAAAGTATCTCTAATTGATTGAGGTTGTTCGAAAATTTCTTTTTGCATAAAATGATCATAACTACCCAAATCCACTTGTCCTACTTTGAGTTTTGAGGTCTTAATTGGTCGATAAGCTAAATTACCTTTTTCATCATAAACGGAAATTTTGTCTATTTTAATTTCAGCAATATCTCCTTCTTCAAGAAAAATAAATTTATTAGTTACAGATAAAAGCGCCAATTGATCTGATGCAATATAATTTCCATTTTCACCAATGCCTATTACTAAAGGTGAGCCTTTTCTTGTAGCAATAATTTGATCTGGATATTTAGATGAAATAATTCCTAAGCCATAAGATCCAGAAAAAGATTTAATTGCAAGTTGAACAGAGGAAATTAAAGTATTACATGATTTCATAGCAAAATCAATCTCATGAGCAATAACTTCAGTATCAGTTTCAGAAGTAAATGAGTAGCCATTAGCTAATTGACTATTTTTAAGTTCAATATAATTTTCAATAATTCCGTTATGAACCAAGCTAACCGAGTTTTTTGATATATGAGGATGAGCATTATTAATGGATGGTTCACCATGAGTTGCCCAGCGAGTGTGAGCAATCCCAATACTTCCATCAATTATTGAATTTCTTGCTTTTAAATTATTCTCAAGACTTTTTACCTTGCCAACTGATCTTGCGCGATTGAAAGAATTATCTTCAGATAAGACTATAAGTCCAGATGAGTCATATCCTCTATATTCTAAACGTTTGAGGCCTTCTAATAATAGAGGTGTTATATTATTATTTGTAACACCACCAACAATTCCACACATAAATTTTTATAAAAAAATATTGATTTATATTATAGTTAATATTCAATTCATATCTTTACAGATGCTAATTAAATAACTTTATAGAATAATTAATAAATTCATTAATTTTTTTTTAAAAGAAGAGCCTAAAGTAGTGTGCGAATTTTTATAGATTATAATTAGTGACACAATGAAAGCAGATCTTCATAATCACTCTTATTACTCAGATGGTGTTCTATCGCCAAGTGAAGTAGTAGTTCTTGCAAATGATGCAGGTTGCAATTTATTCTCATTAACAGATCATGATACTACTGAAGGAGTTGTTGAGGCGCAAATAGAGACTGATAAATTAGGTCTTAAGTTGGTGAATGGCGTTGAAATATCTGCATTTTGGCGAAATATGACAATACATATTGTTGGCCTAGGGATAGATCTTAATAATGATAAATTGCAAGAGGGTTTGTCTCATAACCAAAAATTACGAGAGGATAGAGCTGAAAAAATAGCACTTGGTCTTAGGCGATCTGGAATTAAAGATGCTTTAGAGAAGACTCAACAATTAAGTAAGACATCAATGTTAACAAGAACTCATTTTGCACAGATGCTTATTAAAGAAGGTTATTGTAAAGATATGAAATCTGTATTTAGGCGCTATTTAACTGGAAAAAAGCCAGGAGGAGCTCACGTTGAATGGAAAAATATTGATGAGGTAGTTGATTGGATTCATGCAGCAGGAGGAAAAGCTATTATTGCTCATCCGTTTCGATATCGAATGACTCATACTAAAATTAAACAAATGTTAAATGAATTTAAAGAAGTTTTTGGTGATGGTATTGAGGTTGTAACTGCGACTAGCACTGAAGAAGAGGTTTCGTTAGGAAGTCAATGGTCAGATAATTATAATTTACTAGCATCCTGCGGGTCTGATTTTCATGGGTGGCCAAATCAAAGGATTCATATTGGTAGTTTAAGAGATTTACCTAATCCTGAAAAGGCTGTTTGGAGGTATTTGTAATGTCTTTAATTCTCAATATCCACCCACAAAACCCTCAATCGCGACTAATTAAGCAAGTTATTGATGTTTTAGATAGAGGAGGTGTTATAGCTTATCCGACAGATTCAGGCTATGCATTAGGCTGCGCATTGGGAAATAAAAGTGCGATGGAAAGAATTA
>Ga0233427_10000325_pt1 | contig 61365 bp, 44 predicted proteins | sample SI_118_April2016_5_FD_179885 | JGI IMG/M metagenome (GOLD analysis project Ga0233427, IMG submission 179885) | Seawater microbial communities from Saanich Inlet, British Columbia, Canada - SI_118_April2016_100_MG | ecosystem: Environmental > Aquatic > Marine > Inlet | place: Canada: British...
TGTTCATGAAAATTAAGATGAGTTACTTTTCCTGAATCGTAAGTACGCACCACTTGGCCTTGCACTACTACTTCTTCGCCAATATGAGATTCAGAAACTTCATTCCATTGAACAACCTCCTGCGCAGCAACGACATTGCTCAGCGCAACAAAAAGAATCGCTAGTAACTTCTTCATCGTCCTGACTCTTTCACCATCTCAATCACTCGCACCATCGCATCATCTGCGGACATCGATTCTTTGTTGTCGCGATCACTTCTTAAACTAAATTCAACGCCACGTTCAGCTGCATCACGACCCACAGTAATGCGAATTGGAACACCGACCAAATCAGCGTCCTTGAATTTAATGCCTGGGCTAACCTTCTTACGATCATCCCATAACACATCGCAACCAGCCGCCTCAAGAGCATCGTGCATCTCTTGCGCTAAAGCATCTTGCTCGTCGTTACCCGGTTTCATTTGAATCAAATGCACCGCATAAGGGGCAATCGGCATTGGCCAAATCATACCGGCCTCATCGTGGTTTTGCTCGATAGCTGAAGCAGCGACGCGCGACACGCCAATGCCGTAACAACCCATGTGCATCGGCTTGGTTTTCTGCTGCGCATCAAGGAAGTTTGCGCCCATCGCTTCAGAGTACTTAGTGCCCAACTGAAAGATATGACCCACTTCGATGCCGCGCGTGATTTCAATTACGCCGTCGCCATCAACCACACTATCACCAGCTTGCACGGTGCCGAATTCACATGTCTCTGGCTGCGGTAGATCACGACCAAAGTGTACATCTAAATAATGCGCATCAGTTTCGTTGCCACCACACAAAAATCCTTCAACTCCGTTTACTGACTCATCTGCCAACAAGCGGATGTCATCGGCTAACCCAATTGGTCCGGCAAAACCCACTTCGGCGCCGGTTGCAGATTTCACTTCGGCCTCGCTTGCCAATTCGATATTCAATGCCTCTAGGTGGTTGACGATTTTAATATCGTTCAGCTCGCGGTCGCCACGGCACATCACTGCAACCACCCCTACGCTGCCGTCCGCATAATCTACGTGGTAAAGAACTGTTTTTAGCATGCGAGTTAATGGCAACTCTGGGAACAACTTCAGTAAGTCATCACACGACTTAGCAGCAGGAGTACCTTCCTTGTGCATATCGACCACTGCTTTGCAGGCCGCACCTGCCGGAATCACGCTTACTGCTTTTTCAAGGTTGGCGGCATAACCGGTAGCCTTACACACAGCAATCGCGTCTTCACCGGTATCGGCATCGACCATGAACTCTTCAGAACCTGAGCCGCCTATCGCGCCACTGTCTGCCTCGACCTGAGTAAATCCTAAACCACAACGACTGAAAATGTTGCTGTAAACCTGACGCATCGTCGCATAGGATTCAACCATGTCTTCGGCACTCACATCAAACGAATAAGCGTCTTTCATGATGAACTCACGTCCGCGCATCAAACCAAAACGTGGACGAATCTCGTCGCGGAATTTAGTCTGAATTTGATACAGCGTAACCGGCAACTGCTTATACGATTGCACTTGTGATGCCACATATTTAGTAATCACTTCTTCGTGAGTTGGGCCAAGGCAAACTTCACTACCCTTACGGTCTTTAAAGTTAAACAAAATGCCGTCAGTCACATAGCGTTCCCAGCGGCCGGATTCGTCCCAAAGTTCGCGCGGCTGCATCGCGGGCATCAGCAGCTCAGAACAGCCAACCGCATCGTGCTCAGTGCGCACAATATTTTCGATATTTCGCAAAACCCGCCATAGCATGGGGCCATATACATAAATACCTGCGGCCAACTTTTGCAAGAAGCCGGCGCGAGCCATAAGAGCATGCGAGCGAACTTCAGCATCGGCTGGTTCGTCGCGTAAGGTTACAAACAACTGTCGGGAAAGACGCATGACATCGCATAGTTTAATCTCGCGGAGGGGTGTAACATAATTAACAATAGATGAATCGTCTCGCCCTTCCTGCTGTCGTGCTTGCCCTTTTGGGCTTGATTGGGTGGCTCCTGCTGTCGCCTGGCAACAATTCGGTGGTGCCGGTTGATAACGACTCGCAAATTGATGTTAACGGCTTACAGGTGATTGGCTATTCCGAAGAACGCCTAGATGAAATTGCTGCCGACAAGCTGCGCCGCGAGCTCGAACGCGAAAACTTAACCGAAACTACTGCTAATGGATTAAATTGGACACAGCTCGAATACGGCAGCGCAAGTTTCACCGGCTATATCGTTGACCCACAAGGCGAGCCACTGCCTAACATCAACGTAAAAATGGCTGTCAGTCGCAAGTGGCAGTACACCTTCGACCCCAACGACAAGAACCTAATAGACATTTGGACGGCATCCACTGCAGCTAATGGTTTCTTTTATTTCCCTGCTGCCGAATACCCGCAAGCTGATTATTTATTGCAGATTGCAACAGAAGGTTACCCAGTTAAGCAAATTGAGAATCTAAAAGCGAATATCGGTTACTCACGCGACTTAGGTGAAATTCAGCTAGCCTCTCCGGCAATTATTAGTGGCAAGGTGGTCGACGAAAACAATCAAGGTATCAGTGGCGCCTATGTTAAGTGTTTTATTGCACTCGAGCGTAACGAGTTTCAAGAGATTGAATTTGCATTCGACTTGATGACCGAAGATGACGGTAGCTTTGAGACCTATGCGTTGCCTGCGCGTGACGTTTACCTTCAAGCCGAATTGGATGGTATGACTAGCGAAGTTTCGCCCAAGCTAAAACTAAAGGAAGGCGAGCAATTTAACGACTTGATAATTACGTTGCGCACACCACAGTATGCAAAAGGCAGAGTGGTAGACGAAAACAATCAGCCTATTGTTGGTGCAGTGGTCAGCCAAGACCAAGATTATTTGCATGCGTCAATTGACAATTCGGTCGAGACTACGGCAGATGGCAGTTTTTCTTTACCGTTCGACGCCGAGCATTCAGAAGTTATTGTTTTTGTAAAAGCTGACGGCTTTCGTCTAGGTCAATCAAAAATTAAAGTTGAAAACGGAGAGGCCACCATTGCGTTACGCCCTTTGCCCACTATCAGTGGCATGGTGCGCGACCATAATCAACAACCTGTTGCCAATGCAACGGTGGTGCTGTGTTCGCGCGCAATCTCAACACAGCTAGTTGGCCGCGGAATCGATCTAAATAAATTCAACGGTACAGCTACCACAGACATCGACGGCAATTTTGCTTTAACTGCAAGCACAATTAACGCCGAAGACATGCGTATGAAGCTGGTGGCTTTTTCTGATGTTCACCCACCTACACAATACAAAAACTCAATCTCGTTTATCGATAGAGGTAGATCTGTAAAAGATTACAACGATATCATTATTGACCTGCATAAAGGCTTTCGAGTTTACGGTAGCGTTGAGAGTTACTCGGGGAAGAGCATCAATAAAGCCCAGGTGTTGTTGCGCCGACTCGCCAAACCACGCCGTTCACGATTACCTTCGGTTGATGTACGGCGCGGAGGCGACATTATTGACCAGCTAATCGTCGAGACATCAGGCGACTTCGAATTTGTAAACCTTGAAGATGGCGAGTATCGCGTCGAAGTTTACCACCGCGACTTCTCACCTACTCAAAGTGACGACTTCGCTCTTATAGATGTTGATTACGAATGCAAATTAATTATGCAAGCCCCTGGCGGTATTACTGGGCAGTTTATTGGCGATATAGGCAAGTACCCAAACCTGATTGTGCAAGCTACTTCGCCGGGTTTAGATTTAATTCAAGTTAAGCCCGCTGCCGATGGATCGTTCGAGTTTTTGAATTTAATGCCTGGCACTTACAGCCTACAAGCGCATGATGTACTAAGCGCAAACCGTGGCAAATGGTGGCAAGTTGCACAGACGCCACTCGCTGAGTTAGATGATGTTGAAGTTAACGCTGGCAATTACACACACGCAAATCTAGAGATTAACGGTGCAGGATTTGCATCTATCTCTGGATATGTAAAAATCGATGGTACCCCTGCTGTATCGTATAAAGTTTTTGCAGTTCCGCACATTTACGGAGTAGCTGCCGAGGATAAACGCATGGTGGTCCGTGAAAATGTAATGCACATGCGAGAAGCGCGCACTAACCCAGATGGAAGTTTTGAAATTAACGGAATTGTAACTAACGACTACTGGATAATTGTTGAAAGCCCTGATTCGCGGCGCTGGGACATGGCCTCACTGACTCCGAAAGGATTGGCTGTGCATGAGATCAGCGTCAATAATGCTCGGCAATACCAAGTCGACTTTAGCATTCTCACTGGCAGTATCACCGTTAGCGCTCAAGGCCAAAAGAACCGTAATGGCGCGCACATAATTTTGGTACCGACTCCTGACGACGGGCGCAACACTCAGTCGCTTTATGTATCGCCCAATAGTCCACGCACACATTCGGGCATTCCTGAGGGTGGCTACGAATGGTATATTAACAAAAAGGATGTACGCCAGCATGTGTTCGTGCCAGCAGGCGGTGATGTTGAGATTCGTGTTGAGCTACTCAAAAACGACGCTTCCTTTGAACGGTCGCAACGTGCCAAATCTAATGGTCCTCGTTAATTAACGTGAAAAGCAAACTCACTTTAGCCTTCTGGACTGCACTGCCGTTTGTGACAGTGTTTGTTATCTTATTATTTTCGCATTGGGACGCAAATGAGGTTGTGCAAAAGCCATTACCCGAAGTGGTCATTAAAGACCAACTTGACTACGCCAAGCCATTTGCGGTTAGGGTAGTTGATGAAGCCGGCAAAGAAATTAGTGATGCAGTGGTGTTATTCACCAAGCCGGAATTACACCAGGGGGTTTCTGATGAGGCTGGCATCGCGCGCACTACTTTTTACAATATTGATGACGTGTATGCCTTAGCATACGCCCGTGGGTATAAACCAAGTGAGATTACTTCTGTAGCAAATAATGCCTCGATGGTTCTGGTGAAGAAAGCTCCGTTACCAAATATCGCTGCGCCACTTGCTGCAATATCTCCGCGCAAAGTTCAGTTTGTAAATAGCGAAACTGCATCGTTCGCAAACTGCATGATGTTGGTGCGCCCGCAGGGTGACGATGACGCCGAACCGTTTATTTACTTTGCTGATGAAGCCGGAAACTTCAACTTAAATGAAGTGCCCAGAATTGATTTGGTTTGCCGGGTTTATCCGCCAGCACTGCCAGCGGTTGACGACACTTTGCTCAAAAAAATTGAGCTCTCTGCAAACAACAGCTCTATGGTAATCAACGGGCTTGCCACTCAACAAGTAACCCACCGAGGGTTGCGCGCAAACACTCTTTACCGGCTAGAAAGCACTGATTTAATCGCTTTAATTCGCAGCGACGCGCAGGGCGATATCAGCGTTGGGCCGTTACCGGCTAGAGTTGGCTACTCGATTAAGCTTAACGACTGATCAGTAGCGTTGTAAACATATAAGCCGCGACCGTTAAGGTTTAAACGCTCTACCAACACTTCGGGAGTAAGTCGTTTAGTAGTACGCAACACTACTATACCATCTCCTGACAATTCACTAGGTAGAGATGGCGTCCAGTGTTTGAATGCTTTTTCACGTGAGCCATTTTTAGTCGGCGGCAAAAACACTATCGAGCGTGGCGGTAATTCTTGTTTTAGAATTGCGATTTGCGGTGCGGCGCGCTGCACTGCTTCTAGTTGAATTAGATTAAAGCGACTGACAAACATAATACCGGCAAAACTTAGCATTGCTAACGGCAAAGCGCGGCGAATGCGTTCGGGGCATTCGCGTAATAAAAATACAAAGCCGATGGTGAGTAAAGGTAGTGTTTCAACTACGTATAGCGGCCCTAAATAAAGTCGGTGCCCCGCATACCAATGCACCGAGTAAGCCAAAGGCAAAATTACTGCGGCGGCAATCGCCACTCCGCCATCTTTTACTCGCAAGCGCCAAGCGCCCCAAAAAGCCAAAGCAATGGCACCAAGCATGCCACCGAATGCCACCGACCAACGTCCGAATTGACGGAGCAAGCCAGCTGCCATATCGCCGTTGCCGTAAACGTCTAACACGCTTTGATTAGCGCCGAATGGGCCGAATTTAGCTGCGTATAATTCATAAGTCGCGGTGAGCATGTCGCCGGTGGTTTGATGGTTGAAATATAAAACGCCGCGCAAAAACGGTATGCCGGCAATTATTGCCATCAGCGTTTGTTTATACATGCCGTTACGCAGCATCGTCAGACCGAAAATTGCAGCGAACACCAACCCAGTAAGCGGGCGAATGGCGAAGGCCATGCCGCAGCCTGCGCCGACCAAAGCACCCCATTGAATTGACCCCGAGCGGGAACGCAGAAAACCGTAATATGCTGCCAACACCGCGGTCAGACTAAACACTTCTGATTGCCACGAAGTATTAAGTAACATAAAAAACGGCGACACCGCAAACAGCAACATCGCTAAACGTGAATCATGTTTTAAATTTAACATCTGCGCAATTCGCAACACCAACCACAAATCTATTAGCGCGCATAACAAAGTTGAGAACAACGGCCATCCAAACCATGCTGATGGAATTAGTGCTACTGATGTGCCTGGTGAATATTTAGAAAACCTCACACCATTAGCCTCGTCTTCATAAACTTGACGGCGGCGAAAAACGGTCGCCAAATTACCTTCGGCCAATGGCTCGCTTAGTTGGCCATCGGCGAACAACTCGGCTTGCATCAAGTATGCGCGTTCGTCGTTGGTCACCGGGCCTGGTGCGAAACTGCTAACCAAAGTTGGCATAATCGCCACCATCACCGCCAAAATGATCGGTAGCCCGCTGATGTCGCCAACTAACCTTTCGCGCGTTGCCCAAAACCAAGCGATTAACGCAACAAAGGCTGCGAGGTAAATATCGTATTGCTGCAGCGCTTTGTCGTCGAGCAACAGCGCCAGCACCGCAGGGGTGGCTCCGAGCGCCATTACGGTAATTAATGTTTTTGCAGAAGGTGATTTCATCTTTGTGCCCCTCTAGGTTACCCTAAGCCCATGCTGTTTGCGATACTAAGCCGTATACACTCGTTGTTTCTGTTGCTGGTGCTCACGTTTTTGGGTGCCACTGTCATCGGTGCTGCCAAAACCGGCTTCGTTCCTGATCACTCGCGCTACGATGCAGCCGGATTTAATAACAAACAAGGTGGATCACGTTTTATAGTGTCGGTTTTCCGAAATCCGCAAGGTAAGCGGGTGTTACTGCTTGATAATGCGACTACTGACCCTGTTCTTGCCTCGACGGTACCGCGAGAAATCGTCGATAGATTGTCTAAGTCACTTGCTAGTAAGGGCATTACCGTGACTCGCAGTTACGGAATTCCGCTAAATAAAATAGATGGTCAATTTGACGCGGCGGTGCTTATTTACCCATGCGATAACTACGTCAACGTTGATTTCGACAAGCTGGCCGCCAAATTAGACGCCAAAGCGTTGTTCGATTACTGCGCTAGCTGGAGCAGCACTAAAGCCGACGCCGCAGGTCTGATGCATATGAATTTTGCGCGCACTTATTGGCCGCACTGGCTCGACCCTGAAATGCACGAGTTTGTTGAGTACATGCAAAAAACCACCGCGACCGCCGATGGAATTTTACTAGTGCCAAGCGAACCGCTGTCAACTACTGCAGCCCGCGCACGTTGGTTCTTACCATTGAATTACCGTCTCGCGCCGCGCCGGTTTTACCTATACAAACCAGAAGACGGCACATCTTTCTTAACTGAATATTTTCAATGGGTGAAAGACTACAGCGCGACACGTCCACAACAAGGACAGCGGCGAATGAAAAGCCATCCGCGTGCGTTGAGCAAGTTGACGAATATGAATACCGCGCGCACATTGAATGATGAAGAATTGCAAGTTGCCGAGTCGCGTGATGTGCAGTGGATATTGTTTTGGCGGCATCAGGCTGACTTTAAAATATGTGACTTTGAATTAGTTGATATAGAAACTGTACGAGGCTGGAAATAATGTTGCACTTACTTAATGCCCTACTCTTTATCGCGGTCAGCGTCTGCATCGGACGCGCGATGTTACCTGCGCAAAATGTCGTTGCTCGGTCGCGCGGTGAAGAATTTGCAGTGGCTTACACTTTAGGTTTAGCTGCAATTGTGGTGCTATGCAATTTGGTATTTGTAGTCGGCTTACAACTAAGCGTTGCCGTTGGCTTATCGCTGGCGCTTAGTAGCTACGCGCTGTATTACCAAAGCAAACGCAAATCAGCGTTCGCTACCTCGCCATTCAGCGGCGCTATTACTTGGCTGCTGTTATCCGTCGGGCTATTAAGCCTAATCGCCACCATTGCCTACCCAATCAACGAATTCGACGCCATTTACCATTGGGCCTACCGTGGCAAAGTGTTGTTATTCAACGGCACTCCACTTAACGAAGCACTCACCGGCATAGTCAGCAACGACAACTTCGGACGCGTGGTCACTCACCCTAATTACCCACTGGGTGTGCCAATCATCGAAGCCTATAGTTCATACTTTAGTGGCTGGAGTGATCGCTGGGTGCAACTGCCGCTGGGTTTATGGGCCGCCTGCATGCCGTGGTTGGTGGCTTTTGGATTACGCAATCTTTCGTCAAACGCGATTCGCTGGGCAGCAGTCGCGACCGCCGCTACCCCAATTTTATACGTAACCAATTTCACGGAAAATGGTTTCGCTGATTTACTCAGTGCCGGCACTTCTTCGAGCATGATGTTAGGCGGTGGTTCAGACTTAGCGGTGATGTGCATGCTTGCCCTAAGCGCGGCCTTATTTTTGCGCGCGACTCACTCTAACTGCAAGCGACTAGCGATTGCTGCCGGAGTTGCGCTCGCAGCAACCGCGGCCATGAAAAACGAAGGCTTAGCTTTACTAGGCGTGTGCATGATTGCATGCGTAGTAGCTTTGTTCTTAGAAAACCGCCCCACACGCACCATCGGTTTCTTTGCAGCTAGCGCCATTATTTGCGTTTCACCATGGTTAGGCATTCGCGCGCAAATACCGGCGATCGACGAAAACTACAGCGAACAACTTACCCTTGAAAACGTCATCCATTTTGCTGGTGGTGGTAATGAACTCATAGAAAAATCGCCTCTAGCGATGAGTTGGCGTCAGGAAACAGACGAGGCCGATATCCCGACGCGCCGCTCGTTGGTGAGTGCCGCATTTGTCGATGAATTTTTTGACATGCGCAGCTGGGGATTATTATGGGTGCTGGCCGCAATTTCGATTGGCTTAGTTTTTATGAATCTCGATAGCTTCAATTACCGTTGGCTAACATTAGTCGTTTGCGGAGGAGTGCTACTGTACTTCTTGATATTGTTGGTCACGCCCTGGAATTTTCCGTCTCTGCGCGACAAGGGTATTCCTGAACGGTTGTTAGTGCATTTAGTCGGGCCGATTATGCTTCTAGTGGGCCATGCTCTTTCTAGTGTCGAGCGTAAGCTTTCCCGATAAGCTCTTGTTTTAAGGTGTGAATTTATCGAACTCGAAGACTACTAACTTTTTTCGAGTGATAATGTAGAATAAGGCGCATGTTGCGCGCAGTACTGCTACTTACATTAATAGGCCTTTCGGGGGCCTGTGCCAAAAAACCAGAATTTGGTGGTCAAAAACCAGTGATTCTGATTTCGATTGACTCTCTAAGAGCCGATTTCACAACACCTTACGGCCATAAGGCTACGTTCGGTGGCGGTGCACAAACCACTCCGTTTTTGAACAAAATCGCTACTGAAGGCGTAATGTTTAACAATACCATGGCCGCCTCGCCATGGACGCTACCCAGCCACATGTCGATTTTGACCGGCATGCACCCTATCGAGCATGGCGTGCGCTCGCGCAAGTTTTCACTGAATGAGAAAATCAATCTGATTTCTAATAAGTACCAAAACGCCGAATACGCCACCGCCGGCTTCTTTTCGGCGCCGTTCCTCCATCCGGTTTGGGGGTTTCACCGTGGCTTCGATGTTTATGCTCCTGGCGCTGATTACTTAGGCACAGTTGACGCAGCACAACACCTAGCCGGGTCCGGTAAAGGCCCTGAAGTGATAGTTATTCATAACAAGTCACACTCCGATGCTGAAACCGGCGGCCAAGTCATCGACCGCGCACTTAAGTGGCTAGAAGACGACGACCATTACACCGAACCGTTCTTCTTATTCATGCACTTCTGGGACCCGCATTACGATTATGCTGCCCCGCAAAAATACGTCGACATGTTTCATCCTGATTTTGCTGATGAAGTTGATGGCACCGAGTTGGTGGATTTTGATATAGAAATTGATGCTGATCAGGCGAAGCATTTAAAAGCACTTTATGAAGCCGAGATTCGTTACACCGACGATCAGCTCGCGCGCTTTTTCGACAAGCTAACTGAATGGGGTATTGAAAACGATGTGATTATTGCGATTGTATCCGATCACGGCGACGCGTTTCTAGAGCACGATCAACGTGGCCACCATTTAACTTTATACGACGAGGTGATGCGTGTGCCGATGATGATTCGCGCACCGGGTTTAATTGAGGCCGGACAAACAGTCGATGGCAGCGTTTCGATTTGTGATTTGTCACCAACGCTGCTCGACTTGTCGAATCTTTCACCATTTCACAAGCGTAGCGGACAATCGACGCGTCCACTATGGGAAGGCGAAGACGCAAATTACAAGGTCACCATGGATTTACTGCGACCAACCAAGAAAATTGAGTTTCGCGGCTACCGCAATGGCAATATGAAGGGCATCCTTGATTCGTTTAATCGCACTTTGACACTACTTAACCTCAACGACGACCCGCTAGAGAATAATCCGCAGGTGGTTCAGCCGAATTCTGATGTGCCTTTTGCGCGCGAGACGATAGAATTTATACAGAAAGTTGCGAGACAACGCGGCCCCCGCCCAGGTCTTGTCTCTGAAACTGGCGAAATGACCAACTTGCTTTCTGAGCTCGGTTATACCGAAGACTAAGCCCCCGCTTGATAATCATGAAAATAGCTGTAATAGGAACTGGATACGTTGGCTTAGTTGCCGGCACATGTTTTGCTGAAATGGGTAGCGATGTTACCTGCGTTGACATCGACGAAAATAAAATCGCCGGCTTGCTTAAAGGTAAGATTCCGATTTTTGAGCCGGGTTTGTCTGAGTTGGTGTTGTCGAATGTCAAAAATGGACGCCTGCAATTCACCACTGATTTGAAGTCGGCGGTTGGCGAAGCGCGCGTGGTCTTCATCGCAGTGGGCACTCCTTCGGGCGCCGATGGCGCAGCCGACTTGACCGCGGTGTTTAAAGTCGCCGAATCGATCGGCGCTGTAGCTAATGGCCCTAAATTGATTGTCGATAAATCTACAGTGCCGGTTGGTACAGCAGCAAAAGTTAAAGAGTTCGCGCAATCACAAACTGAACATAAGATGTCTGTTTGTTCAAACCCAGAGTTCTTAAAAGAAGGCGCGGCCATCGACGACTTCTTGCGCCCCGACCGCGTGGTTATTGGCGCCGAAAGCGACGAAGACTTCGAACTGATGGACGAACTCTACAAACCGTTCACCCGTAATGGTGCGCCAATCATTCACATGGATCCCCTATCCGCTGAAATGACTAAGTACGCTTCCAACGCAATGTTGGCAACGCGCATTTCTTTCATGAACGAAATCGCGCGTATCTGTGACGCGGCAGGCGCCAATGTTGAAATGGTGCGCAAAGGCGTGGGCACTGACGCGCGTATCGGCCAGCCTTTTCTTTACTCTGGCATTGGGTACGGTGGTTCGTGTTTCCCGAAAGACGTGAAAGCGATTATGCATACTGCACAAGAGCATGGTTATAACTTTCAAATCCTTGACGCTGTTGAAGCCGTCAATGCCGACATGAAAAAATTGATGTTGCGAAAAGTAACTGATATTTTCGGCGAAGATTTAAGCGGCGTAAAAGTTGCGCTTTGGGGTTTAGCATTCAAGCCGAAAACCGACGACATGCGCGAGGCACCAGCTATTACATTATGCGCTGGTTTAACTGAACGCGGTGCAACGGTAAACGCTTGTGACCCAGAAGCAATTGACAATGCGCGCGAACTTATTGGCGACGATGTTAATTACATGACCGACCAATACCAAGCCATTGATGGCGCTGATGTTTTAATATTAGCCACCGAATGGAATGACTACCGAAATCCTGATTTCGAAAAAATGGCAAGTTTAATGAAGCGTAAGTTGGTGCTCGATGGCCGCAATGCTTTGTCTAGCAAGCGCCTCGCCGAACATGGGTTCGAGCGTTATGGCGTTGGCATCCCTCCTCTAAAACCAAATAACTAAATGGCCCGTACCGCCCCTGATTTTAATTCTTTGAAGTCGGCTTTTCCATACTGGGAAAAAGCTGGTGACATGACTGATCAATGCATCGACTTAATGCTTAACCTTCGCCAATCAGGTCACCCTGGTGGCTCGCGCTCCAAAGTGCAGCAAATGATTGCGCTTACTTTATCGGGTGCAATGCGCTGGGATATTCGTCGTCCTGACAAAGGTTTAAGCGATCGTTTTGTATTGGTAGCCGGGCATTGCACGCCGTTGGTTTATGGCATGCTTGCTGTTTACCACGAAGCGATGCGCCGCATGTTAGAAAAAACGGGCGACCAAAAGTATGCAATTTACGGTGGTGCCGAGCGCACTCTTACATGGGAAGATTTACTTACCCTGCGCAACCGTGGCGGAATTTCCGGTCACGCCGAGGCTGAAGGTAAGTCGATGATTTTTGCAACTAACACTGGGCCTTCAGGTCACGGTGCACCAACTGCTGCCGGCATGGCTTTGGCATTTAAGCAAGCTGGCGCCGACGAAATTCGCGTGTTTGCAATGGAGGGCGAAGGCGGACACACTGCCGGCTGTCATCACGAAACTAAGCACACCGCCTGGGGCTTAGGCTTGGGTAACTTCAACTACCTCCTCGACTGGAACGACAACGGTATCGACCCGCGTCCTTATTCGTCGATGGTGTATGGCGAGCCACAAGAGTGGTTTGATTCATACGGATGGCGCACGCGTGGTGTAAACGATGGTGCTGATTATGCTGAAGTAACTTCTGCTTTGCTAGAAAACGTTTATGCCGACGGCGACCAACCGCGTTGTACTTGGTTTAAGACTGTGAAAGGTCGTGGCTACGGTGTTGAAGGATATGCTTCACACGGCGCGGCGCACAAGCCAAACTCTGAGGTGTTCTGGGCAACTAAAAAGTTCTTCGGCGACAAGTACGGTGTTGAATTCACAGGCTTCGGCGAAGGCAAGCCTGATTCTGCTGATGCCTTCAAAACGCAAACTGCTGCCAACTTGCAAGAGGTTATGTCGTTGTTAGATGACAATGATTTCTGTGAGTACCTAGCTAACCGCTTGGTTGAGCTAGGCGATAGCGTGCCGACAATTAGCGAATTAGATGGCTTTAAGTTAAGTGCTGCCGATCCATCAACTGACTCTGCGTTAACCGACCCGGCACAGCTGCCGTCCGAAATGTTTTACGCAGCTGGCGAAAGTCAGCCGAATCGCAAGGGCTTGGCTAATGTGGGCGCTTACATGAATGCTATCGGTCGCGAAAAGTATGGTCGCCCGTTGGTGATTGCCGCTTCTGCCGACTTGGCTGGTTCAACTAACATCGACGGCTTCATGAAAGATTGGGGTGACACTAAAGGTTACGGTTGGTACGACCGCGAATCTAATGTTGATGGTTCATTGCTACCGACTACAATCACCGAATTCGGCAATGCTGGTTTAATTTGTGGCTTGGCTTCGACAAACATGTCTGATGACCCTGAAAACACATACGTCGGTTTCTGGGGAGCATGCTCTACTTACGGTTCATTCTCTTACCTCAAATACGGTCCGATGCGTTTGTTCTCGCAGCTAGCTCAAGATACGCCAAACAAAATGGGTAAGGCGATTTGGGTTGTTGGCCACTCTGGTCCTGAAACTGCCGAAGATTCCCGCACTCACTTCGGTATTTTCTCACCGGGCATTACGCAGTTCTTCCCGCGCGGGCAGGTTACCGATGTTCATCCATACGAGCCGAACGAAGTTGGGCCGGTGATGGCAGCGGCGATGGCATGCGATACTCCGATTATCGCGTTGCACACTACGCGTCCGAATGTTGAAGTACCCGACCGCGAGGCATTGGGCATGGGCAGTTACATGGACGCCGCTAAAGGCGCTTACTTAATTCGTGATTACGATGCGAGCCGTCCGCAAGATGGTTGTGTGTTTGTGCGCGGAACATCTTCGACTGCCGAAGTAATTAAATTGCTGAAGGCTGGCGCGTTTGATGGCGACGGCCCGAACGTTAAATTGGTTGCGGCAATTTCACACGAGTTGTTCGTGATGCAAGATGAGGCTTACCAAAAGTCAATCGCCTCTGATGCCGATTGGTTTAATTCTACTTTCATAACTAACGGCGCACGTCAAATGATGTGGCTCTGGACGGCACACCAAACTTCTTACAAATACGCGATGGGCTCCGATTGGGACGACCGTTGGCGCACTGGTGGTTCTGGAGAAGAAGTCATTGCTGAAGCTAAAATTGATGCTGATAGCTTGTTAGCTGGTATCAATAAGTTTGTTGCTGAACGCGATGCGCGTTTTGCAGCAGCTGGCGCTACTTCTTGTGAAGGTGCTGGTGTTTAAGGCTTAAGTTAATCTACAGCTGACTGAAAAGTCATCACCAGCCCACCCGGCGCGACTATCGAGTAGATTTTCTCGCCGTGCGACATCAACGGCCCATGCGGTTTTAACCCATGGGCTTTTGCCGTTTCAGCCATTTCATCAGCGTCGTCAACGACCACCTGTAGCATTATTCCTGCTGGCATTTGTGGGCCGTCCTTCCAGACTTCGATCCAACTGCCATCGCCGGCTGCGAAGATGCCACCCTTTAATGATTCTGGATTGTTTTCGACTAGATTTTTTTCTACGCAGGGCATTCCGAGTCCTAAGCCTAGAAATTCGACGAGTTGGTCGGCTTCTGGGGAAATTGCACAAAAGCGGATTGAGAGTACTTGCATATTGTTATTGTAATATTTTTCGCGCAGCATCTGAAACTACATCAGCAATAAACACCAACACAGCACCAAGGCAAATCAATAGCAGCATTTGAGCGTAATCATTGTGTGCGCGCGCTTCGACGACGTAGTAACCAATCGATATTACGCCAAGCATTCCTAGAATTGTCGCCTCGCGCACACAGGTTTCGAAACGGTAAAAGAAATACAACAAGTAGCGCGCAACACCCATTGGGAAAACCGCATTCGTTGCCAATTGCGCACGAGTAGCGCCAAGTGCATCTAATGATTGCAGCGGGCGACGAGGCAAATTTTCAACCACCTCACCGCCGAGGCGTCCGAGAATGCCGGCATTGTGAATTGCCAGTGCGAGGATTGCTGGCCATGCTGTTGCTCCAAAAATTGCTAACAGTAAAAACGCCAATACATACTCTGGAATTGCTCGCAACAGAATACACGCAATTCTAATTAGCGGCGAAAAACGACTCGGCTGCAAACCACCGATAGTGCGCGCGGCGCCAAACGACAATAACATGCCACTTGCCCCAGCCAGAAATATTGCGACAACTGAAATAGCTAAAGTGGCGAATATCGCCTTGTATCCATAGCTATTCATCTGTTCTGCCAACCACACCCCAATACCATTAGGTGCGTCAGGCACGACATCTTTGGTCCAAAACCGTTGCCAATTATTAAGTCGCTGCTCGGTGAACAAATCTGCGAAAGTGATATCTGAAAACAACCAAGCCCAGGCAGTGGCGATTGCCGCTAGTGCAATTGTCAAACGTACCAACTTGCTGCGTTGTCGACGTTGCCACAATTGTTCGACGGCTTGCTCGCGACTCATGCTACGAACCTCCGACGTAATTGCATGCTGTAATATTCAACGGCTACAACCATCGCTAATAACACGTATAAATAAGCCCAGACTTTTGAATAATTTAAGTTGTCGAATTCTAATTTAATGTAATAACCTAAAGTAGGAAAACCGAAGAACCCTAAAATCGCTGATGAACGCAGTGCGCATTCGAATCGATAAAAAGCGTAGGATAAAATATCAGGAATGGCTTGGGGAAGGCGGCCAAAGAAAAACTTTTGCCACCTTGAAGCGCCAATTGAATTCAATGCATTTTCTGCTTTTAGTGAAGACTCGTCAATGATGTCGGAGAAAACTTTGGCAAGGGTTCCGGCATAAGGAATGGCGATTGCGATGACCGCTGAAATTGGCGACAAGCCCATTGCGGCAAGAAGCAAAACCGCCCATAGCAATTCGTGCACAGAACGCATTAGCGCAATGAATGATCGCACTAACCAGCGAAGCATTTGGCACGGCACTCCGCACCCTATCCAGAAACTACTGCTAGCAAGTACGCTTAAAGGCAGCGCCAGTGCAAAAGCTAGAGTGATTGCTGCGACTGCGTATTTAACAGTGACCAACAACGCCATGAAAATATTCTGCGCGCTCGCTTCAGGACTCAAGGCCGCAGAAGCAAACTGTTGAACAATGCGGACGCCATTACCCTTTGGTAAAAGCTCGGTGACAGAAATGTCTAAATATAAATACGCGGCAATAGATGCAATTGTTATGCCAAGTAATATACGTGCGCGATTAGACATTATCACCGTCACTTACTATGCGGCCATCTTCGAGGCGCACAATACGCGGGAAGAATTCGCGCGCCAACTTTTCATCGTGCAATGACACAACGAATGTCCATTCCTCTTCGTGCGCTGTTTCGTGAAGCAGCTCGATTATTTTTCGCGCGCGGCTTTTGTCCAGCGAAGCAACCGGTTCGTCGGCCAACAACATTTGCGGCAGCTGATAAAGCGCGCGCGCCAAAGCAACACGTTGTTGCTCCCCACCAGAGAGTGAGTCAGTACGCTCGAATAATTTATCGGCAATACCTACTCTTTCAAGAATCGCGTGCACTGCCGCCAACTCTTTTTTATCTGGGCGCAATTGCATCATCAATGACTGCCAAAAATTCAATGAGCCCAAGCGCCCCATCAACACGTTATTCGCCACGCGAACATTCGGCACTAATGAGTGGTCTTGATGAACAAAACCAATTTGTGAACGTTGCGCGGCAGTTTTTAGATTGTCACCGACTACTCCATTCAGCATGCGTAGCAATGATGTTTTACCTGCACCACTTGGGCCGAGCAACGCAATGCATTCGCCGTGTTTAGCCTGCAGAGTAATATCATGCAGGATTTGCTTGCCGTCTAAATAAAGATTGGCATGTTGCAAGTCGATAGCGAGGTCGGTCACGCCAACAGTGTAACGTCTTACAAGAACCCTAGTTGGGTGGCGAGCTCGTGCACTGGGGCAAAATCTTCGTTGGTCGCTTTAATTAAGCCGTTCGGACGATCAATCGACTTCAGCAACTCGGCGTTTTTCATGTTGAGCAACGCCTCTTGAAGTTTGTTTACCAACACTGAATCGAGGGAACCGTGCGCCGTCCAATTGTAGTCGGGGTAAGTCGGCGTCACCCATACAACTTTACAAACCTCTGGATCTAAATCGCCATCGGCAACCATGCGGTCGTATGTCATGTAGTTAAGCGCACCAGCCTGAAAGGTGCCGGCCTCGACCAATTTCGCGGTCTTATCGTGTGAACCAGAAAAACTATTTTCGTTAGCAAAAAATTCGGACGGCTGCTGCCCGGTAAATTTCGCCACAAAGTGTTCTGGCATTAAGCGCCCTGATGTTGACTTCGGTGAGCCGAATGTAAAGCTAAGACCCTTCAATGCTTTCGGGAAACCCTTGCTCAAATTTATGCCGGTTGATTTATGTGCCACAAAGTAAGACTTAAAGTTTGGATCTTCAACGCCCTGCGCAATTGCCTGCGCTCCTTCAACTGCCACGCGCGCTTGAGCTCCTGACAATCCGCCGAACCACGCTAATTGCACATCGCCGTTTTTGAACATTTCAACTGACGCGCTGTAATCGGCAGTCGGGATATATTCAACTTTCATGCCTAACTCTTTGCTTAAGTATGCTGCGACCGGCTTAAACTTAGCTTCAAGCTCGGATGAATTAGTGTCGGGAATCGCAGTAAAACGCAGAACGTTTTCTTCAGGCTGACGTTGTGAGCAGGCGCTAAGGCACAAGAAAATTATGGCGACAATGTATTTCATTGCCGAAGATTTTAGCTATTCTTCCACTTACTGACAACCACTTCTAACTCGTCACGTTTTACAGGCTTAGAGACATAATCGTCCATGCCAGCGGCGATACATTTTTCGCGGTCACCCTGCATCGCATTCGCAGTCATAGCTACCACCGGTACACGTTTGCGCCCCGCTTCACTGCTACGTATTTGTCGCGTCGCACCATAGCCATCTAGCTCAGGCATTTGGCAATCCATGAACACGATGTCATAGTTGCCATTTTCGGCAGCGGCAGCGGCTTCAACACCATTGGCAACCACATCGACGCGGCAACCCAACGTGCTTAGCATTTTGAGTGCCACTTTTTGGTTAATTGCATTATCTTCGGCGAGCAACACGCGTACTCCATCCATCAATCCTTGCTGCTCGACACCCATTGCGGCTTCGGCGTCCGCAAGTAATTCAGAGATGTCTAGGTTGGCATCACGTTCACTCGCAAGAGATGACATGAGTTGTACGCCACGCACCGGTTTAATCAACGACACGTCTACCACGTCATTAACGTCGCTCGGATATTGCGAACGATCGCACACTGAAGATATCAACACAATTTTCAGATTAGCGAATTCTTTACTCTCCCTTAAGCGGCGTGCAAATTGAACGCCATCCTCAACGGGCATTTGATAATCTACGAGCAGTCTATCTATTTTTTCTTCTGCCAACATCTTTTCAGCCGACAACGCAGACGATGCGCTAAAGACTGTTGCTCCGGCTGCGCTTAATTGCTTTGCAAGAACTTTAAGGTTTGTCTCGTTATCATCAACGCATAAAACATTAAGGCCTCGCAAACTATCACAGGACGAGAACTCGCTATTGTCAGAGGTTTGCTCAAGCGCTACTGTGAACCAAAACACCGAGCCTTCTCCTACTGTCGATTCAACTCCGATTTCACCGCCCATCAATTCTGTCAATTGGCGCGAAATGCTTAATCCGAGCCCTGTCCCGCCAAAGCGGCGTGTTGTTGACGCATCTGCTTGGGTGAAAGCAGAAAATAATTTTGACTGTACAGCTGTAGCAATTCCAATGCCGCTATCAATGACTTCAAAACGAATTTTCCCACCGAAGCTTGGGCTGACACGCACCACCACTTCACCCTGTGCTGTAAATTTAATAGCATTGCCTATCAGATTGGAAAGCACTTGGCGCACGCGACCAGGATCACCAACGACGCGTTGCGGTATAGTTTTCGAAATGTCTACTAGCAACTCCAAACCCTTGCCCGAGGCATTCGCTGCTAACGATGCTACTGTATCTTCGACGATTTCACGGGGGTCAAAATCTATCGATTCCAGCTCAACTTTACCCGATTCTATTTTAGAGAAATCGAGGACATCATTAATGATCACCATCAACGCTTGAGCGGAGCGATTGATTGTTTCAACAAAGTCGCGCTGCTCATGATCTAATTCCGACTCGAGCAACAAATCACTCATTCCCATAATGCCATTCATCGGCGTACGAATTTCATGACTCATGTTTGCCAAGAATTCGCCCTTTGAGCGGTTGGCGTCGCGTTCACTGTCGCTGGCTTGTTGAAGCTGCCCAACTTGCGATCGTATTTTTTCACTCATGCGCGTAAACGCAGCGGCCAACTGTGCAATTTCATCACAACCACTTATCTCGAACTCGGCGTCATAGTTGGCCGTCTCGATTGAATCTTCGAGGCGTGCAGCGAAACTACGCATTTTGTTCAAACGCCCGCCAATTGAGAATAAACCGATTAGAAAAACTATAGAACTAAGAATACCGAGTGTTAATAAATAAACATTAGTGCTTGCTGCCAAAGCCAATGCCTCTTCAGTGCGGTCACTTACCACATGCACTTTTAAGCCTCTAGCGCCGCTAAAAGAAAACAAGCGCGAATAACTGTCTGTTCGTTTATCGAACTGCAAATCAGAAGTTCCTTTTTGCAGCTTATGAAAACGACGCAACTCATCCACTTGCGGTGACAAATATTGACCTTCTAGGGTTTCAATTACCACCGATGAGCCGATGCGGTTTTCAAATTTGCTCAACAGCGAATCTCGGTTGGCTAATACTGCTACCCAGCCGTTTAAATCACCGGCGGCATTCGTGCGCGGGCTAACCCAAACCGGGAAGCCAGCAGCATCTGTTTTTACGGTTGGAGAATCAATATCATAGATTGGCAAACTGCCATTCACATAAAACAGCGACGACATCAAGCGCGGCGCAAGGTGTCGAGTTGCAGCTACCACGCCATTGGCATCCGTCCAAATAACGTTGCCTATGCCGTAAGCATCAAGCATCTCAGAATTGGTAACGTCGGGATGAATTCGGTCAGAGATGCGCTCTACATCTTCAGCCCACGCACTTTGTTGGCCATTCCAGAACTCGGAATAAACTTGCGAAACCTCTTTGGTCTGCAACGGCTCAATTTGTTGGCGCGCGGTTGTCCACTGGCGCCAAGAAAGCATGGCTGTGCCAAGAACGAGAACCACCGCCCACAGGGCAGTTTTCTTAAGTAAGCTGTCAGTATTGAGTAATTTCATAGGCTGAGTAGCTATATATCGGCCATATAGGCCTGCTAGCTTTAACTCAGCAGCGATTATTTATCATCAATTTCTCCACATAAACTCTTTTTACCAAAGGAGTTATGTGACACCACCTCATCGTAATCAAAAAGACCCATGCGGTCTTGCGCTGGCTGCACTGCTTTACCCACCGTAATCATCATCAGCGGCGGGCAATCTGCCGGCAATCCAACAATTTCGGCAACTTTCACAGCGTCATAGCCAATCATCGGGCAACTGTCTAGGCCCATATCTTTGGCGATTAGCATTATGTTTTGCGCTAATAGAGAGATTGAGCGCACTGCCTCATCGCGCTGCAGCTGTTCATTGCCACTGTAAAACCCAGGCACCATTCCAGCAAACACCTCTTGCACTTTTTCAGGAGCGTTGCGTGTAAACCGCGCAACCTTCTCGTAGCCTTTGAGGTTTCCGCCAAGCACCAAAGTGGCCGAACAATCTTTAACCTGCACTTGATTCCAAGAGGCCTCGCACAATGCCTCTTGCTTGTCTTGATCATCAACCACCACCACGTGCCAATTTTGCATGTTAAATGAAGATGGCGCCAAAAAGGCGTGGCCGAACAAATGGCGTAATTCATTTTCAGTAAGGCGGTGTTCAGTATCAAAATATTTGACCGAACGACGTTGGCGGACAGCATCGATTAATTCCATTAGTCTAATTTTAGCAACTTGCCATCAACAAAAGATGACCAGCCTTCAATAATGGTATGCCCCTTAAATTCGAGTGGCCCCACATGCCATTCAATACCATCTCGCGACCAATCGCAGCCATCAGGGCCGACTGCATACCAAGCGCTGTAGTCTTCTAACCAATCGACAGCGGAACGATATCCACCAGTCATTAGCATGGACGCCGTCCATGTCTGCCCACCGTCGTTAGTGTACGCTGCGACCTGCTCATTGATTTCAGGGTGTTCATAATCGCCGCCAACAATAACGCCATGCGATTCATCCTTGAACGCTATCGAAAAAACTCCACTGCCATCACTGCCACTGATAAACGGGATGCCAATTGCCCGCCAATTGTCACCGCCATCTTCAGAACGCCAAACCTGTGATTCGGTGCCTCCAGTAGCTATTAATGCGGTGTTTTGAGAAATGGTGACTAGGCTAGTGCCCGATGCCGCAAAGCAATATTGGCGGTCACCTACCGCCGGTGGATTGAGAGCATTGCGATATGAATTACCTCCATCTTCAGTAATCATTACCGTCAGCTTGCCGTCGATGGGGTCACCCACTAGCAGGCCGTGATTACTGCCATTCCAAAAAGATATTCCATCCCAAAAGCCTTCAGCTTGTTGGTTAACCAAAGCTGGACGTTCCAGTGTTTTAGTGCCAAGCAGCTCTATTCGCGAAATTGTTGATGCAGCACCTGGGCCCGCGGACATAACTACGATAGTGCCGTCATTTAATATTTCGACATCACGGTAATCAAGATTTTCGTCAATTACGAGTGATTCCGGGAACGATTTGCCACCATCTAAAGACCATGTCACATAACCACCGGTGCCAGACAACGCAATCGCGTCGCCGTTAACTGCCAATCCTCGCTGTGAACCAACCTTGACATGGGTTTCATAAGCAGCAAAACATAAGTCAGCAAGACTCGCTCGTTGACCTAGGTTGCATGCCGCAAGGCATAGTATTACGAATAAAAGATTATTCGTCGTTACCGCCAAAATCGCGGTCCATGACTGTTTTACGCTTACCAGCTGCAGCATTATCCATTGCTTGATCACACATTTGCGCAATTAGCATAGAAAGATGGCTTGCAACAGCGCCTGAAGTTGACATACCAGACTTGGCCTTAATGTACTTCTTGATTTTTGATTGAACTACCAATACTTCTTGATCTGACATTTTTAATCTCCTATTTTTTAGGGGGGCTAAATGAGGGTGCTCGACGCCTGACGTCAAAATAACGACCTGCTGAGCATTAGCAATATAGCAAGAGGACGGCCGTTTTACCTTCAAAATATACTTTTTTTAGGGTTAATTTGGCTACAATAAGGGCAAATGCGGGTATTTCACCTCAAAATTAACGGCGATTCAGTCGATGTCGCCGCTCCAGAGCACTACTCTTTGCTAGAAATTTTGCGCTATGAGCTTGGCCTAACAGGCTCTAAGCAGGGATGTGACAAGGGTGATTGCGGTGCCTGCACCGTACAAATTGATGGTGTGCCAATGCTAGCGTGCTTGGTTTTACCCTCCACGGTAGAAGGGAAATCCATCACTACTATCGAAGGATTGGCCGTTCAGCACCGCGCAAATGGTGGTGACGGCGCCTCAATGCTTCAAAACGCCTTCGATGAAGCCGGCGCACTACAATGCGGATTCTGCCAACCTGGCATGATTATGTCGGCACAGTCATTACTCGAGAAAAACGACTCGCCAAATCGTGCCGACATCAAGCAGGCTCTATCCGGCAACTTGTGTCGTTGCACTGGCTATACTCAAATCTACACCGCTGTTGAAGCGGCCGCAGAAAACGGAGGTGGCAATGGCAGCTCGTGATCAGCACGGCTCTGGCGCTCCTTGGGGCGGCGACTTCAAAGTCATCGGCAAAGCCAACCGCAAAGTTGACGCCCTATCGAAGGCGACTGGCGAAGCGATTTACACCGACGACATCACCCTGCCAAATATGCTGCACGCAAAAACCCTGCGCAGCCCGCATCCGCATGCGAAAATTCTATCGATTGATACTTCGAAGGCCGAGGCGCTTGAAGGGGTACACGCGGTGCTGATTGGTAGCGAATTACCTATCAAGTACGGAGTAATCCCTTGGACGCCAGACGAAAATGTTTTGGCAACCGACAAAGTACGTTTCATTGGTGACGAAGTAGCGGCCGTTGCCGCAGTCGATGAAGACACCGCAATTGAGGCGTGCGAGCTAATCGAAGTCGAATACGAATTACTCGATACGATTGCTACTGCCGAGCAAGCATTAGTCACACCCGAGCCACCGATTCACGACGACCGTAAAAAACGCAACAATATTTCGAAGCACGTTGAATTAGAATTCGGCGACGTCGAAGCGCAAGTCACTGATGCTGACTTGATTGTCGAAAACGACTATTACTTTCACAGCACTACGCACGCCGCTATCGAACCGCATTGCGCTATTGCAACTTTCGCTAATGACGGTCGCCTTACTTTATGGTCAGCAACACAAATTACTCATTACGTGCACCGTGCTTTGTCACGCGTGCTCGAAATGGACCCGGCAAATATCCGCGTCATCCAACCTCACGTTGGTGGTGGATTCGGCGGCAAGAGTGATCCATTCGCCCTCGAATTTATCACTGCCATGCTCTCGAAGAAATCAGGGCGACCGGTAAAGATGTTATGGACGCGTGAAGAAGTTTTCTACGCCCATCGCGGACGCCATGCAATGCAGATGCATTACCGCACCACTGCCAAGTCTGACGGCACCATCACTGGTGTTGACGCAAAACTATTAATCGACGGTGGCTCGTACTCCAGCTTCGGCTTGGTTACTACTTATTACAGTGGCCAACTACTCACTGGTCCTTACGCCTTTCCGAATTACCGTTTTGATTCGACACGCGTGTTCACCAACCGCCCGCCATGTGGTCCAAAGCGTGGTCATGGTTCAGTGCAGCCGCGCTTTGCCTTTGAAGTGCAACTTGATGAAGTTGCCACAAAACTCGACATTGACCCTATCGAAATTCGTCGTAAAAACTTTTTGGGAGAACATACGACTACGGTTAATGGTCAACGCATTACATCGAATGGTTTTCTTGAATGCTTAGATGCCGTTGAGCGAGCTAGTGACTGGAAAAACAAACACCGAAAAATGACTTACGGCACTGGTGTTGGTGTTGCCGGTTCGATGTACATTTCTGGCACTAACTACCCTGTTTACCCAAACAAAATGCCACAAGCAGGAGTGCAACTAAAAGTTGATCGCAGTGGTTTGGTTACGGTATTCACTGGAGGCAACGACATCGGCCAAGGTTCAAACTCGATGGTTGCTTATTGCGTAGCCGAAGAAATGGGCATTAACCCAGATTCGATTAAGGTAGTCGCCGCCGACACTGATTTATGCCCGGTTGACCTTGGAGCGTATTCGTCGCGCGTCACATTCATGGTCGGCAACGCTGCAATTGACGGCGCACGCAAGATGCGCAACAAAATAGTTGAAGCCGTTGCCGAGCATTGGCAAATCGAGAAAGAGTCGGTACGCATCATTGACGGCACCGTTTATAACCTCGACAACGACGAAGAGACTTTAAGCCAACGCGAAGCCTTTCACCTCACCGAAGAAAAGTTCGACACCTTGGGCTCAACGGGCTCGTACAACACCCCAGCTCTTGGTGGAGATTACCGCGGTGGCACTATTGGTTCGTCACCGGCATACTCTTTCACTAGTCACGTCGCAGAAGTTGACGTCGATACCGAAACCGGAGAAATCAAAATCAACAATATATGGGTAGCGCACGATTGCGGACGCGCACTAAACCCAACATTGGTAAGTGGTCAAATTGAGGGCTCAACTTACATGGGAGCCGCTGAGGTCTGCCTAGAAAATTACGATATGAATCGTTTCTCGCTGCATGCTGGGCCATCACTGCTTGACTATCGCTTACCGACCACTCTTGATACTGCAGAAATCGAAGCATCGATTGTCGAAAGCATCGACCCCGAAGGTCCGTATGGTGCTAAAGAGGCTGGCGAAGGGCCATTGCACTCTACTATACCGGCAGTTGCCAATGCTATTTACGACGCCGTTGGTATTCGCCTGCGCGAGTTACCGTTTACCCCAGCAAAAGTATTGGCAGCGCTTAAAGAGAAAGATGAGGCGAACATAAATGCTTAGAATGCCAAAATTCAAAGTTGTTAACCCTACAACTATCGCCGAAGCCGTGGATGCAATCCGGCATGGCGTTGGCTCTCGATTTGTTGCTGGCGGCACAGACATTAATCCTAATCTTAAACACCGTTTACTAGAACCAGAACACCTGGTCGCACTAAATGGTGTAGCAGAAATGTTTGGCATTAGTCAAGACGATAACGGCTTGCGCATTGGCGCCATGGAATCGTTAACCAATGTCGAAACCAATTTACTAGTTCAACAACTTGCGCCAGGGCTTGCTTCGGCGGCACGACAAGTTAGCGGCCCGCAGTTGCGCAACATGGGCACTATCGGCGGCAACGTGATGCTGGACACGCGTTGCCAGTGGTACAACCAGACTCACTTTTGGCGCAAGTCGCTAGGGTTTTGCCTAAAGAAGGATGGGGATGTCTGTCACGTTATCAAGGGTGGATCCAAATGTGTCGCTGCGGCATCAAACGACACTGCGGCAGCGCTTTCGACACTGCAAGCCGAACTTGAATTTGTTAACACCGACGGGACTACGCGCATTGCCATCGACAAACTTTGGCAAGCAGACGGGACCTGGAACAAAAAAGTAAGTCCGCAAGATTTATTGGTTGCCATTCATTTGCCTAAAGCCATGCTTAACCAAAATGGGAATTATAAAAAATTGCGTGATCGCAACTCGATTGATTTTCCGCTTCTGGGAATTGCCGCGCGAATCGACATTAATGATAATGTGGTAAGCGACTGCGCATTATGTGTGATTGCATTGCAGGCGCGACCGTGGCCATTGACTAAAGCTAGCGCACTTCTGGTTGGCACTGCTGTTGGAAGCAGCGAGTTTGACGAGGCTCTCGAGGCATGTTGTGAAATGGCGGCAAAACAATGTCGACCAATGCCTAACATTCCTGGCGATGACGAGTATCGCCGCGCAATGGTCCCCATTTTTACTCGCCGAGTAATTTTGTCATGTTTAAATCAAGTCTAATTTTTCTTTTACTTAGTGCTGCTATTTCATGCAGCGATTCTGCCTCGCAAGTTTCTACAACCGCAGCCCCGCTTGCTGAATTCAATGTCGATCTTGACCGAAAAAATTTCAGCACTTGGTTCGACCAAGGATATCCAACATTTGACGAGTTGAGATGGAGGTTACTAGGGTGGGAGCAACACGTCACTCCTGCTTTTGACCTTTCTCGGGTGGCGCGTAAACCATTAATGATTTGGCTAGAAGACGGACACCCACTTGGCGCAACCTCAGAGCATGGCCGTGCCTTACGAGAAGCATTTAGCGATGACAGTTTGGCGCCGATACTCAACAAATACGTAGTTGCTGTTGATGACTTCAACCGAACTCCAGCTGTTATCGATTCAATAGCTGGCGAATTGGTAGTCTTCACTTCATCCGGAGCAATAGTCGGACGCAGCGCTGCAACTGACGTACCGACAATTATCAACTTTCTTACAACTGCTCTAGACAACTTTAATCACCTGCCTACCAGCGAACAGGGGGCAAAAATTGACCCCTCCTTGCTAGAAGGCGCGATGCATATCGAAGATGATTTCCCTGACGACGGGTTGAGTTTGGAAGTCTTCACTCGTGCTGCAAACTCTCTTGACTTAAGCACTATAAAAAGAAACCCCTGGCTAAAAGATTACGTATGGTTCAACCAAAATGAAATATTAGAATTTGTAAAGCCAATCAAAATTAGTGGCGAAAAAAGTTTGCCTAAACATTTGCTTAACCGACTTGTAAGTCATTGTTTAGTTCCTCCTTACAATGGAGCGCCAAACTCATGGCGCGAAGACTCTATCCTCGAGTCCCATGTGGTGCTTAAGTGCAACTCGGTAATTAAAAATCGTTCCACCTATTTAATTCATGGCTCAGCTCATTGCGAGCAAGACGGTAAAGTGCTCAATGTCAGACTTCGTGGCGCCGCAAGCTATGATACTGCACGTGATCAATTTGGCCTTCTTGAAATTATCGCACTTGCAGAATATATAGATGGCGATACTGCACCGCAATTATTTACCACTGCAATGCGCAAAGTAACCTCCATCGACAAGTGGCACCGAGTGCCGCCAAAGGCGCTATCAGATTACGCCGATGCCTATTTCTCTTTAAGCGGCTCGGGCAACCCAAACAAATAACCTTGGACGTAGTCGACACCGAGCTCGCAGAGAACCTCAAAGTCTTCTTCCTCTTCAACACCCTCGGCAACAATCGTTGCGTCCCAGGGCGCAACCATTTGCATCAAGTTGAAGAGCATCGTACGCTGCTCTTGACGCTGCGATATTTTAGAGACTAGAGCACGGTCAATTTTCACCACTTCTGGCCGAACTAATAGCATTGTTTCGAGGCTAGAGAAACCATTACCCACGTCGTCCAAAGCTATTTTGAGACCGGCTGCGCGCAACTTTTGTAGCATTTCAGCGAAACGCTCTGGCTTTTGCACAAGCTCTTTTTCACTTAATTCGAGGCAGACGTTGGATAAGCGTTCTCCTTGCGGAAGCATGCGCAATATTTCTTCTGCCATATGATATTCAAGAGACGAAGGCAAAATATTGATGTGGCAAACTTGTGCTGGACGAAAAGTGCGAGTAGCACGCGCACAGACCTTAAACGCATTCATGTCTACCAAGTTTACAATTCCAGCATCTTTGGCGAATTGCAAGAAATCCTCGGGGCTATGTAGACCAGGACAACTAGAACGCGTAAGCAACTCGTAGCCAGCAACGCTGCGGTCTTTAGTGTCGATGATGGGCTGGCGCAAAGCAAAAAACGACTTCGGTTCTCGCAACAACTTAACCATTTCTTCGGCGTTTAGGCGTTGATTGCTGTCTGTCGTAAACAAATTATCTTCATGAATGATACGACCTTTTCCTAACCGTTTTGCAGAATGCAGAGCACGTTCGGTGCGCTCGATAAAATCGGCAACGGCCTCGTCTTCTTTATTAGCACTAACCAGTCCCATACTCAGACCAATGCGGATATGCGGGAAGCGTTCAGCGACTACAGATGTTGATAGTTTTTCAAATAATTTCTCTGCGACTAGCGTTGCAGCACTTCGATCGGTGTCCGGCAACAGCACCATAAACTCGTCACCGCCCAAGCGGGCAACATGATCTGTAGAGCGGACGGCGTCACCAATTATGGAAGACACATTGCGCAAAACTTCGTCGCCGGTACTATGGCCATAAACATCATTGATGCGTTTGAAGTCATCAAGGTCGATAAACAAGGCTTGAATATCTGTCTTGTTTCTTTTTCGCCGCTCGACTTCTTGCTCAATCGATCGGCGCAATCCTCTGCGGTTAAGAGTACCAGTAAGTGGGTCGAGGCGGCTAAGGCCTTCGAGTTGAGTACGCATGCGTACTGTATCTGTTGCATCTCGACAAACACCAATAATACGGCTTGGCGAGCCTGCAGAGTCTCGCACAACTTCAGCCTCCATGTGCAGGTGTTGAACTTCTGCGTTGGGCAGCATCACTCTATATTCGATATCGACAGGTGCGTCGCTCATTAACAACTGCAAAGTCGCGTCAATAACCCGCGACATATCTTCTGGATAAACTCGCTCAAGCATATCTTCGCGAGTTTTGATCGCGTCGACGCGAGTAGCTCCATGCATAGCCTGAAATGACTCATCTCCGTAAAATTCTTTACCAATAATATCCCAACTCCAGCTGCCTAGGCGCGAAAAAGCTTTGAGCAATGAACTGTGGTCAGCAATCGATGCCTTGTCTGCGTGTCCGCGCTCAAGAAACAACCTGCGCGAAAAGCCAGCCAAAGTTGTACTCAAGAATGTTTGCACAGAAATACGCATCGATTCGGGCAGTGGCTTACCAAATTCTGCGCGAAGGTCATCAACCGCACCTTGTTGGGCAATTTCAATGTCTTCTGGCGACCAACCATCATCGGCGAGATTCTCACCCAACGAAACCCCATCAATGTCACGATCGCCAACTGCTGCGGCGCGCATTTGGCTGATGAAATCAGAAGACGTTAGTGAGTTACTCATTGGAGACTCTCTATTATCGGCTAATTACGCGGTTTTATTGAGTTTTTTGCGAGATTTCGAAGCGAAATGCGCAATATTCAATCAAGCGATTCTCGGCCCACCAACGGTCAATATCAGTCCAAGTTAAGCTTGTTGCAGCAGAAGCACCAAAAAAACCACAATGTCCACCGTGTTTCGCTAATAACAACCGAATGTTGGGATTGGCCTCAACAGCCTGGCGAGTCGGCTCACAATACGGAACCAAAGGGTCATCCTCGGAATGGATAACCAAGGTCGGAACTTCAATTTGCGGTAGCACATGAAATGCGGACGCCTTGTCATAGTAATCACTCGCTCCATCAAAACCGAACGCGGGGGCCGTCCACTGCTTGTCAAAAGAGTAAAAATCGTCGTAACCATGCGCAGCGTCTTGCGGGTATAGCTCGGGATATTCTGCCGCTTTATTTCTCATCGATTTCATAAAGCCGAGTAAAAACTTTTTCATGTACATGCGGTTCATGAAACCCTTATGCATAGTGCGCGATGTACTTACTAGATTAAATGGTGTAGAAACACATACCATTGACTTGAGATTTACCGGTGGCGCTTTGCCCCACTTAGCAACAGTGTGCGCGATTAATGAACCACCAAGTGAATACCCACAAAGTGCAATAGGCGAAAACGGAAACTCTTTCTCTATGTAATTAAAAGCCGCTTCAACATCGTCGGTTAAAGCTGCATGATATAAAGTTGGAGTGCGCTTTTCGCTGCCGCCACAGTTTCTGATATTGACGCGAATTACACTCCAGCCTTGCAAGAAAGCCTTCTGGGCGACACCTAACATATAAGGTGATTGAGACGACCCAGACAAACCATGCACCATCACCAACAATGGGCGTGTGCGATCAGGTTGAACATTCAACTCAAGCAAGATCGAAGTTTCTTCATCGACTTGCAACCACTCTTTCATTGCCAACTCACTAAAAGGCCCGAGCGGGCGCGGCAACATCGCTCCCGCAATCGTCATTGCATGTTGATCATGCAGTAACGGATGAGGGAAAAAGGTAGAGAAACGTGGCTTTTCGAGCATTTACCAACCGCCATCAAGGGCTGTAGCTAGGTATTCAGATTCGGAAAATGAATCTACAGTTATTGCATCAGTTCGAAGCTCTTCAGCTTTTCGCGCAATTGCAACATCATTTTCGTTAATGATACCTTTTTCTAATGCTTCATCAAGCAAAGTTATTGGCGCTTGTCGCGGCAATTCACGCTTGCGGATGGCGTCCTTAATGCGGGCGGCGACTTTGTCGGCAGCCAAAGATGCGCGGTAGGCTTTTTCTAATTTTGCGAGGGCATCATTTTCATTAGCTGGCATATAGATTCCTTCGGTCAAGCGATCACGTTGCGCTCCTTGCTTTTGCATTATTCGTACCACTCGTTGAGTCATTTTATCGCTTGGCCCGCGGCTTAAACAATTTAGTCGAGCGAAAAAACCAATCGGTCCGCGTAATAAAGCGCCAACTATTGGCATGTCAAAGTTGGCATATAATCCATCAAAGCCCTGCTGCATATTTTGCAATGCGCTATCCATTGACCAGCGGTAGAGAGCATAATCATCTTTGTCACGACCTTCAGCCTCATAGCGACGAAGTAAAGCGCTAGCGATATACATCCATGAAAAGACATCGCTGAATCTACCTGTCAACATTTCCTTGCGTTTCAAGTCACCGCCATAAGACCCCATCGCTACGTCGGCAAGAATTGCAAAGCGTGATGACGCCCAAGAAAGTTTTTGGTAATCGCGACGCATACGTCCTTCGAATGGCACGGACGCCGCATGGCCGCGCGTCAAATTCATCACTAAAGAACGGCTAAAATTGGTTATCACGTGCTTGACATGGCCAAAGAAGGCGAAGTCGAAATGTTTTACGTCTCCGTTTTCTAATGCTGTAATTTCATTCTCAGCAAACGGATGGCAACGAATTGCGCCTTGACCGAATACCATTAATGTTCTGGTTAAAATGTTGGCTCCTTCTACGGTGATGGAAATTGGCGCAGCAAAGTAAGGGTGGGCTAGCAAGTTGCGTGGACCACGTGATATTCCGGCGCCACCACATATGTCCATTGCGTCGTTAATTACATCGCGCATTATTTCAGTGAAGTTATATTTTGCAATAGCAGATGCAACTGCTGGCTTAGCTCCTCCATCGAGACCACCGCAAGTAAAGCGGCGAGTAGCCTCAAGGGTGTAAGCTGCGCCACCGATGCGCGCCATAGGCTCTTCGATACCTTCAAACTTACCAATCGACATACCGAATTGTTTACGCACCATCGAGTAAGCGCCAACGATTCTGGCCGCCATTTGTGCGCCAGCAGTAGCAGAGGACGGCAGCATGATGCCGCGTCCAGCCGCGAGTTGTTCCATTAGCATTCGCCACCCTTGCCCAACACGAGACGGGCCGCCAACTAAGATGTCGAGGTCTACTACCACATTATCGCCTTCAAACGGGCAATTAAAAAATGGCACATTTAGCGGGTCGTGCTGGCGCCCAGTAGTAATTCCTGGAGTATCGGCAGGAATTAGGCCACAACAAATACCAAGCTCGGTGCCACGCTGTAATAAGTTTTCTGGGTCGAACAACTTGAAGGCTAGTCCTATTAATGTCGCACGTGAAGCTAAAGTGATGTAGCGTTTTTCCCAGTCGAGCCTAATCTTCAATTCATCATTTTCATCTTTAAACACTTCACCACGAGCGCGGATGGCGCCGGCATCTGATCCTGCGTGTGGTTCGGTCAGGGCAAAACATGGTATTTCTTTGCCAGCTGCTAGACGCGGAAGTAATTTTTTCTTTTGTTCTGGCGTGCCATAGTGCATCAACAATTCTGCCGGGCCTAAAGAATTTGGCAGCATTGCGGTAATGCCCAGTGGAATACTGCGCGAACTCAGTTTTTTAATCACAGCAGAAATAGCTGTCGCTGAAAATTCTAAGCCGCCATATTCTTTAGAAATTATCATTCCAAAGAATCCTTCATTTCGCAAATACGACCACACGTCAGGCGCTAAGTCACGTTTTTGGTAAACCAGCCAATCGTCGGTCATGGCACATATGTCTTCTGCTGGACCCTCTAAGAACAATCTCTCTTCATCTGTTAATTCAGGGTACTTCTCTTCTTTTATTAGCCTCTTAAAGTCGGGTTTGCCAGAAAACAGCTCACCTTCATACCAAACGGTGCCCGCGTCTAATGCTTCGCGTTCGGTTTTAGAAATGACTGGCAATAATCCCATCGCCTTTATCATTTTCATTAATGGTACAGTAACCACTCTTTGGCGTAACGCTGGTAACAAAAAGACTAGCGCTGGCACACCAAGTGCAATGTATATCCAAGTTGGCGCTGACCAACAGACGAGGATAAGTGCCGTCCAAATTATCCAATAAAGAAACTTTGCTGAAAAGAAACCTAGGGCGACTAAGCCGATGATGTAAAAAATTAAACTCATAATGAATGTTGAATTGGATTGAGCATTGACATCGCGTAATCAACTGTGCGTGTTACAAACACATCTTTAGGGATGCGTGTGTCAATGCGTTGTGCAAGGTATAGAGAAGTGGAACCGTGCAATAGCGACCACACCATGGTGGCGTCTATCAACGGGTCAAGTGTTGAATTTTGTTCGCCACGTGCTTTGTGTAAAACGTCAGCGAATTGTTGAAGGTTACGGCGGGCGCGACGGTATTTTTCGGCCGGGAATGGCTCCATTTCGTCGGTTGGCAGCTGAAACATAATCACGTAGTACTCGGGATTGGTGAATCCAAACTGAAGAAATGAGCGGCACATCAACTTAAATTGCGCTGCGGAATCCGACTCGGCTGCTAAGCATTGTTCGACTTTTTGGTGCAAACTATCCATACCTTCTTCAATTAGCGCGTGAATTAGTGCATCTTTATTTTCGAAGTAGAGATAGATAGAAGTAGGCGTACAACCCACCAAACTGGCTACTTTCCGCATAGATACGTTGTTATAGCCGTCTTCGACTAGCAGATGCCTAGTTTGCTCAAGGATCTGCTCGCGGAGATTATCGTATTTTGCCATGGGTTTTAGTTTACAGTGTTAAGTTTACGGTGTAAAGTATAAAAACGCATGACTTCTTACTCACAACTTGATGGTGGACCACAATTGGTCCTGGCGGCGGGTATTCGCACCCCAATGGCCAAGGCTGGAGGTGTCTTCGCCAAAGAAAATGTCGCTCACCTTGCTGCCATTACAACACGCGAGCTTTTAGCGCAGACCGGGCTTCCTCCTGAAACTATTGATGAAGTGGTGACTGGTTGTGTCGGGCAGCCGTTTGACCAGGCAAATGTATCGCGGGTTATCGCTTTGCGTTCGGGCATCCCCCAGCAAGTGCCGGCGCGAACTGTGGCACGCAACTGCGCAAGTGGAATGGAAGCTGTGACTACTGCCGCTTCGAATATTTTGGCAGGCATGGGTGACACTTACATTTGTAATGGTGTCGAAGTTATGAGTAGTTATCCCCTACTGTTTGGCGACAAGATGACAAATCTTTTTACCAATCTAATGAAAGCGCGAAGTGGCGGGCAAAAGCTTGCGACGATTTCATCATTCCGTCCTTCCTTTTTAAAACCTAAAATCGCTTTACTCGGTGGACTGACTGATCCGACCAATGGTTTAATTATGGGTAAAACCGCCGAAAACATTGCGCGTGATTACCAAATCACCCGCGAAGAGTGTGACGCTTATGCTTTAGAGTCACACCGCCGCGCTCAAGTGGCGCGCGATAACTTGCGTTTGTCAAAAGAGATTGTGCCAGTTGTTGCACTCGGCACACGCAAGGGCAAATCTTCAATTCGTCACGACGACGGCATCCGCGATGATATGCCTATTGAAAAGCTAACCAGAATGAAGCCCTACTTCGAGAAGCCAGATGGCATTGTCACAATTGGTAATTCATGTGGCATTACCGATGCGGCAGTTTCATTATTGCTCACGACTAAAGACCGCGCTGAATCACTTGGTTTAACGCCATTAGCTAGCATCCGTAGTTTTGCATGGGAAGGTATGGACCCATCGCGCATGGGATTGGGCCCAGTTTATTCGAGCGACACTGCTTTGAAGAAAGCACAGCTTGAAATAAGCGATATCGATTTTATTGAATTAAACGAAGCTTTCGCTGCGCAGGTAATAGGCTGCGTCCGCGCTTTTGAAAAGCAAGGTATGGGCGAAATCAACATGGACACGCTAAATCCGAATGGTGGCGCAATTGCGCTAGGTCACCCAGTTGGCGCAACTGGCGCGCGACTACTTCTTACTCTCGCGCATCAGCTAATCGAAAGCGACAAACAATTTGGCTTGGCGACATTGTGCATCGGTGGCGGCCAAGGTGGCTCAGTAATTCTCGAACGCATTTAATATCATGACTGAACTTCTTAACGGATTCCCAAAACCAAAAAACTGCCCTGAACCCGGCGCGTGCATTCGCGTCGAGCGGCCTGAAGATGGCTTGGCGATTGTAGTGCTCGATCCGCCGCATCGCAGCTTAGCTGTATTAGATGCACCACTACTATCTGATTTGGACAATGTAGTTCAAGAGCTAGAAAATGACGCCTCGTTACAAGCAGTAGTTTTCGCTGGACGCACTCCGACTCAATTCGCTGCCGGCGCTGACATCGATGGCATCTCTGGCATAACTGATAAATCTGAAGCGCATCATGTAGTAAATTTTGTGCATGGCATTTTCAGACGTATTGAAAAACTTAAAGCGACCACTGTTGCCGCAGTCGGTGGCGCAGTGCCTGGTGGCGCTTATGAATTATCGCTGTCGTGCAATTACATAATCGCGCTTAATGACCCAAAAACCCGCATTGGACTGCCCGAAACGCAATTGGGCATTATCCCGGGTTGGGGAGGATCCCACCGCTTGCCCAAGCGCATTGGGATTCCGTCCGCGTTAGATGCAATTTTAAGTGGCCGTTTATTTAATGCCAAAACTGCGTTGAAGCGTGGCATGATTGATCGCCTAGCGCATGCCGATCAATTAGTTCCCATCGCTTGTGATGTGGCAATGGGCCGCACCACAGTGCGTAAAAAAGAGCGTGGTATTTATAAGTACTTAGTTGACCGCAATCCACTTGCGCGAATGGTGATTGGTAATCAAGTCCGCAAAATGATTATGGCCAAGACCAAAGGTCGATACCCTGCTCACCCTGCTGCAATTAAGTTGGTGCTAAATTCGTTCAGCGCTGACTCGCGCAAAATGGCTGAGCGTGAAGCAAAGGCAGTTGCAGATTTAGCAACCGGTGATGTATGTAAATCATTGGTCAGCATTTTCTTTGCGAGTGAGGCCGCTAAAAAGTTCGCGCGGGGCACTAAAGAATTCAAACCGCGCAAACTAGAACACGCCGCTGAAATTGGCGCCGGAGTTATGGGTGGAGCAATCGCATCGGTGTTAGCCGAAAAGGGCTTGAATACCAGATTAATTGATTTGTCGCGCGACGCGCTCGATGCCGCAGTGATTGATCACCAACAAACCATCACTAAAAAGCGCAATCGGCGCCGTCTCAAGCCACACTTGGCAGACGCAGCTATTGATCGCCTCACCACTAGCGATCAAATCAATGGTATCAGCCATGCCGAAGTCGTGATTGAAGCGGTCGCCGAGCGTCTAGATATCAAGCAACAAGTGTTACAACAAGTGGCCGAGCAGGTGCCCGATGACTGCATCATCGCAACCAACACTTCCTCATTATCCGTAACAGCAATCGCGGACGCCGTCCGCAACCCTGAGCGTGTGGTTGGTATGCACTTCTTTAACCCTGTACGCAAGATGCCGTTAGTTGAAATCATTCGTGGTGAACATACCAGTGAAGAAGTGTTGATTGAAACTGCAGCGTTGGCGGCGCGCATGGGTAAGACTCCCGTTATTGTTAAAGATGTCGCGGGTTTCCTAGTCAATCGATTGCTCGGCCCTTACCTTGATGAGGCAATGCGACTGTTCGTCGAAGGAGTTGGCGCTAGACGCATTGACGAATTAATGCTGAAGTTCGGCATGCCGATGGGACCATTGCGTCTACTCGATGAAGTTGGTTTAGACATTGCGCTACACGCATCTGCTTCACTTGAGGAAGCTTATGGTGTGCGCATGACTCCGTGTCCTGGCATTAACGCCTTAGCTAATGACGACCGACTTGGAGTAAAAACCAAACGCGGTTTTTACGAACACGGTAAGGGCAAACCTACTTTGTGCGGTGACTTGTCGACATTCCAAACGGGCAGTGCTTGCAAAAACTTAAGCGACTCCGACATCGTCGATCGTTTGATTTTGTCGATGGCTAATGAAGCCGCTCGTTGTATGGAAGAGGGCGTAACCGCAACTCAAGAGGAATTAGATCTCGCAACTGTCTTCGGCATGGGCTTCGCCCCATTCCACGGCGGATTATTACGGTGGGCTGACAAGCAAAATAAAACCGAAATTGTCAAGCGTTTAGAAAAAATAGTCTCGTCGCCGGATATCATTGAAAGAAGTGGAGGAATCGAGAAATTTACGGTTTCTTCATGGCTTATGCAGTAAAATCTGTGGATGAGCTACTCTCCACTCAAATTACCGCAGTGGGCAAAATTGGTTTTCGGCGGCGCAGTCATAATTGTAGTAATCGCTGCCTACAACGAATTCAAGCCGGCACCGGCCGGCCTTGATGCCAATATAAAAAACTGCCTGATTGTCACTTTCGACACTACACGCGCAGATGCGATTGGCAGTTACGGCAACATGAATGCGTCCACGCCCAATCTTGATCGCATGGCCGACGCAGGGGTTTTATTTCAACGCTGTATGACAGTGGCTCCCATCACCTTGCCGTCACACACTTCTATCCTGACCGGGCAATATCCAACGACCCATGGCGCACGCAACAACGGCACTCACCACGTGCCTGAAGATGTAATTACGATTGCTGAGCAATTATCGGACAACGGCTTTGCCACTGGCGCAGTCATTTCGGCTTTGGTGCTTGACTCACGCTATGGCTTAGACCAAGGCTTCGATTTTTACGACGACAACTTGGCTAACGCCGCGAAAGCTCCGATGTTTATGTTTCGCGAAACGAAAGCCGCAGACACTGCACAACGCGCGATTAAGTTTTTGAAAGAACGCAATGGCGAGCGCTGGTTCTTGTGGGTGCATTTCTTTGATCCGCATGCTAACTATGCCCCGCCACAAGTTTTCTTAGATAAAGCCAATGGTGACCCATATGACGGAGAAATCGCTTATGCTGATTCAGGGCTCGGTGAGATTATGCAGTTCTTGCAAAAGACTCGCCAGTTAGATGAAACGTTAGTGGTGATGACTGCCGACCACGGCGATTCAATGGGCGAACACGGCGAATCAACCCACGGCATGTTTGTTTATGACGCAACTACCCATGTGCCACTAATCATGAAACACCCAGCGCTCGCTCAAGGTATGCGCGTTAACGGCACGGTTTCTTCGGTTGACATCACTCCAACTGTGCTCGACTTACTCGATATCAAAGCGCAAACTGATTTTGATGGCATCAGTTTTGCTAGCGAAATAAGACCTGGGGAAAAAGGTGTTGTTTCGCGTCCACCTGTTTATCAAGAAGCGATGAACCCGTATTACAATCATGGATGGTCTTCGATTCGTGCAGTGCGTGACGATCAGGCGCGTTACATCAAATCGCCGATTGCTGAATTTTACGACATGTTCCGCGATCCTAATGAATTAAATAACTTGCTGCCTGGCGCCGAAACGCAAGCGCAATCTTACATCGAGACCATTGATAGCTATTTAGCAAACGGTGAAAAGGATAGCAAGGGCGACGACATTAAATCAATGGCCCCCGAAATGCGTGCTGCTCTTGCCGAGCTTGGCTATGTCTGGTCTGATGACGAAGACGTGCTAGAGGAAGATGGTAGCGAGCTTGCCGACCCTAAAACGAAGGTTGGGATGTGGGAAAAATCTCAGCACGCTAACAACTTGGTGCGCGCCGACATGCTTGATGAAGCTGAATTATTGTTGAAAGAAATTTTAACCGAAGATCCCGGCGCGATTCTGTCACGCTCAGCACTGGCAGGCATCTTTATTAAAACTGAGCGATTAGAAGATGCTTATAAATTATTAGTTGAAACTAGCATGATGAAAGGCGCGCGCAACTCTGTGTTATTGCGTTTATGCGTAGTTGACCGCAAACTAGAGAATGGCCAATGGAAAGAGCATTTAGCCGCAGCCAAACAAATGGATCCGCGCGACCCTCTGCCATGGGTGCGTGAAGGAGATTGGTTGCAAGACGATGGTGAAAGTGATGCAGCGATTGTTGCCTACAACAAAGCGCTAGAGATAGATGAACGTTCCGCTAAGGCCTTAGTTGGTATCGGTAATATCGAGCACCGTCGCGGCAACGACAAAGAGGCGTGGGATGCATTTGAAAAGTCGATTGAATACGATCCAATTGCATTTGAAGCTTGGTACAACCTAGGGGTAGTCGCTGAATCAATGGGCAATAGCAATAAAGCGTTCAGTTACTACACGAAAGCGCTTGAGCTTCAAGAAGAACATGTGCTTACCCTAGTTAATGTCGGCAACTTATTAATGCGCGATAAGCAATTCGACAAGTCTGCTGAGTTTTACAAAAAGGCTATCGCTATCGCCAGAGATGACTTTAAGGCCAATTACAACCTTGGATTGTTAAAGTTAGCCACCAAAGATTACGCTGGCGCACAATCATTTTTTGAAATAGCGTGTCGTTCTGAGCCGTCAGAGATGATTGCCTGGAATCAGTACATTCGTGCATCAATGCAGCTTCAAGATTTTGCAAATGCGCTACACGCGTGTGATGTGGTGTTAAGTGTTACTCCAAACTCTCCATTTGCTCTAAGCATTTCTTCCATAGCCAGTGCTGGATTAAAAGATAGCGTGAGTGCTAAACAGTTTATGGTGCGCCTAAAAGAAGTAAACGCAGAGCGCTGGCAACAGTTAGTCGACAGCAATGAAACACTAAGGGCTTTAGTTCAATGAAAAGAACAATCCCCCTATTTGGCATTCTTGCCCTACTAATTTCGTTTGTGCTAAATACCGCGCAAGAAGAAGTCGTGGCAACTGATATTACCGAAAAGCCAGTAGCGGGAGAAGTTGCCGAACCAGCGCCTGTGGTTGAGCGCGCTGACCCAAATGATTTAGTTAGCGTTACAGTAAATGTAACTGGCAATAAATTTCATAGACCAGAAAAGTTGCGAGTGATTCTGACTAATCAAAAGGACATTGCTAAGCAGTTTGATTTTCATGACAAGCAGAGCTGGGATTGTTTACTCGAAGTTGGCGAATGGGAAATCAGGGTCACTGCCAAAGACTACATGCCGCACACCGAGTTGTTTATCGTCACTGCGGCAACAACCGAATTTCATGTAGGGCTAAACGGCGCGACCCACATCAGTGGCAATATTAACGATTCATTCGGCAACCCGCTTAGAGGCCAATACATTTTCTTTTTAACACCCGAGCAAGGGCACCCGCAAAGTGGCAATTATCGCGACGACGTATTTTATGCGCGTTCAGAGCCAAACGGTAAATTCCAGTCACCGCCATTACCGGCTGGCGAATATTACATTTCGGCAGGGCGTCCGCAGACTGCTGGATTGCGCAGCAACACTAGTGCGACATTATTAGAATTCGAACGCCGTCAGGCAAAAATTGTAGTCTCCGACAATACTTTACTGAAAATTGTGCCAAATACCAAGCTGACCAAGCAGATTGGATTGCAACTGCAAGAGCGTGATGAAGAAAAATCTCAGCGCCCAGCGCGTCTTGGGAGTGGCGGGCAGCCTGTAAAAGAGCGTGATCCGTGGGAACGAGCAGAGCGACTACGCAGCACTGACGCCAATGAGGCTGGCGAATTTGTGCTGACAGATCTACGTGCAACCGAATATCGCTTAATTGTCGAGGCAGGTAAGCAAAAGTATCTGCTCGAAACATCTTTTCATTTACAAGTAGGGCAGCCTGTAACGGTGCGTTTCGACCTTCCAGCTATAGCCGAAGATATTAAATTATCAGAAGAAGAGCGTGCTGAGAAAAAGCGCCTACGCCAAGAGCAGCGTGAAATGGGCATCAAGCCAGACCGTGGCCCCAAGTATTTGCCACTTACAGGCACAATTATCGCACCTGATTTCGCGTCAAACTTATCAAACGAACCGGGTATTTTCTGGGAATAATACGCCTATATCGCTTAAGCTTAGGCTATATTAAGTAAGTTGCATAATTGCAGCACATCCCAAAAAATTTCCCCAGGTTCAATGAATAAGTTACTAAGATCTTTTTTTGTGGCAGCCCTAATTGTCGGCTCGCCATCAAATCTAATTTTCGCCTTTACTAGTACCGACTACTACGTAGATTTAAGCGCTGCAACAGGAGGCGACGGCTCGGCAGCACTGCCATGGAATACTATCACCGAAGCGCTTGACTCAGGAGTATTGGTTGCTGGCGATACAGTTAATATTGCTAATGGTATTTACGATACCGAAAGCTTCCCGCTCGAACTTGTACCAGGTGTTACTTATAACGGAGATGGCGCAACTACTGAAGTTAATTTGCCAGATTCACTTCTTGGTGTTGGAGCAGTTTTCTCGATTACTCCAGAACCGGGTCTATCAAACACTACACTTTCTAACATTAGTATCGACGGACTTGGCGCAGCAGGGCTTTCTGTAAACACGAGCACTACTGCCACAACCACTATCGTCGTCGACGGAGTTGTATATGACGGCGCCGGCCATGGCGATCTAGTGCGATACTGGACTACTGATGTAAAGACTAATTTAACTATTGGCAACTGCAATGCAAGTGACGGTAACTTGTTAACGCTAGACGTCGACTTCTCATCTTCGTCTTCTACTGCTCACAATTACATTACCATTCATGACAACAACGTAGTGAACGGCGCATTTGATGTTATTGACATCGATGGCATTTCTGGTGCGAACTTTGACATTGTAATTAACGACAATACTGGTGACGTCGTCGATGATAACGCCATTGTTATTGAAGCCTATAACACTCCAATCATCAATGTGACCGTCTCAGGAAACTCATGGAGCGGCTGTGATGACGAAGTACTCTCTGCCAGTGTTGCTAAGTTCGAGTTTCTCGAGCTAGTTGTTGACAACAACACTTTATCGGGCAATTACGATGACGGCTTTTCACTCTCCATCTGGAACTCCTCTTCTATCGTCTCTGGTGCGGCAGTAATTGACATCACCAACAACACCATCGACGCAACTGAAGACGATTCAATTGAACTGTGGCTAGGCAACTGGTCGGTGCAGAATGTTGATATGGATGTTAATATCAGCGGTAACACTATTACCGAAGGTGATGACACTGCAATTCTATTCTATAACAATATATCTGACGCCTCTCATGCTAACGTAAACCTAAATCTTGCAAACAACACTGTAACTGACAACGGTTGGGAAGGAGTAGAACTCAGTAGTTCTCTGTGGTCAATGTCTAGCGCATCAGATTTAAATGTTAACCACACATTGCGCGACAACACCATTACTTCCAACTATGGTCGCGGCATTGAGATTTATGCATGGGGCTCAAGTTTTAACACGACCGGAATCAATTACGATTTAGGGACACTAGTCGACCCGGGCAACAACACCATTCACAGTAATGGCTCAAATCATCCAGACGCGTCATCATCTTCATCATCTAGCTCGTCGGCCATACAAGTCTCAAACAGTAGTGCATTCACTCCTGTAATAATTTCCGCCTACGGTAACGACTGGAATTCAAGCGACCTCGCAGAAATTGAAGACCACATTTGGCACCAAGTAGACGACGCCGACATGATGCTTGTTCTCTTTGATGCTGGCACGCCTCTACCACCGCAAGCACCTGTCGCCGTTTATGACACGCGTACACCTGCTGACTGTGGTCCAGTTGTAATTGATGTCGCTGATAACGACCTTGATGTAAACAACGACCTTGATCTGGATTCTGTTGTAATCACTCAAAACCCTGCGCACGGTACAGTTGTTGTGCTCGGTGGCGGCTTGGTTGAATACACGGCTGATTACGCTTGGGTTGGCGCTGATACTTTCAACTACCACATCAGTGATGTGACTGGCCTCGTGTCAAACATTGCGACTGTGCAAGTTGACAATCCCGGCAACAACGAGCTGCCTGAAGCGAACTACGATGCGTACTCAATGTCTGAAACAGACGGCCCACAAACATACGACATCGCGGCCAACGACACTGTTCCATCAGGACGCGCCCTTGATCTTGCAACTGTAGTTATCACTCAAGCTCCGCATAAAGGATCTTTAGCCAACAATCTTGATGGCACAGTTACTTACACCTTTACTGGCGATCTCAGTGGCGCACAAAGCACAACCGACACCTTCAACTACACTATCCGTGACAGCTGTGGCGCACTATCTAACGTCGCTACTGTTGAAGTTGAGATTACTCGCGTTGGCGACACTCCGACAATCACTGACAACAACTTCAAGTTGGTGGCGGGTGTAATGACGGTTGGCCAAAATGCTTCGGTCAACTTCGTTGGCGCGACTCCAAATAGCACAGTTAAGGTTTACGCTTCACGCGTTCACAAATTGACGAACACTCAATTCGGTGTTGGCGAACTAGGTAACCCGCGCATCAGCCTCGGCTCTGCACAAGCGAATATGTTTGGTAGTGGCGCAGTGACATTCGTTGTCCCCGCAGCCCTACAAGACCAAACAGTTTGGTTTCAAGCGATGGATACCGCAGAACAAGCTCTTAGCTCTGCGACAAGTGCTGATGTAAAATAGATCTAGTTAGCGACCAAATCGAGCTCGATGAAGTTATTTTCGTCGGGCTCTATTTTTATTATGGCATTGCCTGCAATACTTATTTCCGGCAAACTAAAAAACGAATTACTCTCTAGCTGCAGTTGCACTTTATAGTCTCCTGCTAATAAATGGGGGTAGTAATACTCGCGGCGCTCATTGCCTGGTGTGGACACACTGCGGCGATGTTGAGTTACTACCCTGCCATCATCTACTCTCTGCAAAACGTAATTCAACCCGAACGGTTTCACGCCTTGAGGCATAAAAAAAGTTAAGTGCAATGCTGCACTCTGCGCTTCAGTGACCAAGGTTGTACTCTGCTGCTGCCTTGCCGCTGAAGGGCCTACATCAAAACTAAAATGCAACGGCTTGTACCCCGCCACCTGAAAGTCCATAATGAGTTGATCGGCTTTGATATCGTTGCTTAAAAAGTAGTCGTAACTTTGCCGCAATAGACTAGACTTCGATTCAGAAACCAGAGTTCGGTAGTTACCATTATGCAGTACTCTAACCACTAGGGTGTTCCAGACCGCATATTGCGGAGCACCAGCCACATCAAAAGAAAACATTCGGTCATCGATTCGCAACTGCACATCTTTTGCGCCAGCCTCAATACCCTGAGGCCAATACTCACGCTGCGGTCGCACTGAGCGAAGGTGAAAGATGCCGTCTGCCAATCCATGAAAGACGAAACGCCCCTGCTTGTCGCTAGTAGCGCGTGATGTGGCGCGGCCGCTCGACTCAGTCGCTGAAGTCCGAACAGCCTCGAGCTCTATGTTCGCTAGTGGTTGATTATTGAGGTCTAGAGTCACGCCACTAATGTTCTGTGCGCGCGGCAATACGATGATGTCCTTTTCTTGCTCACCAGCTGTCACTACTTTTGATGTCGCCCCAAGCTCGTGAACAAAACCAAGCTCGTGACTACCCTGCCTAAGGCCAACTGTGAAATTCCCGCCAGCATCAGTCCAGGTTTTTACGACACTATCCACAAAGACGCCAGTGACCGCAGCGGGCGAATTGTCATGCAACAATACTTGCCCATGAAACAACTCTAATTGTTGAGGCGCGGTAATAACCGTTTCGCTGTTAAAGTTCGTTAATGACATTTCGCGCAAATCAGCATAATCGTCATGGCGAAACAGAAGAATATATTCATCGCCGTTAGCGATCAATCCCAATTGCGGGCGTCGCGAAGACAGCCGCGCAAATGGCAACTCAAATTCGCCTAGGTCATTTGTGGTAGTGCTAAACTCAGGAGCATTTAACTGGGGCAAACTATTCACGATGCCCATGCCCATCTGATTAAAAGGCCACAGCTCGACGGTTGCGCCACTAATCGGCTGCCCTGAAACGTTTTGATAAATCGCGTGCGCTACAGGAGTCTGATGCGGCGAAAAAGTTGGGGGCGTCGCGCTCTCACCCGTCTCTAAAGCTTGCGGATCGCGATGTAGGTTGCTAGCAGGGTCGCCAGCCAAAGTTGGCGCTGGCTCTACTACAGCAATTTGATTGCCAGAACCATCGGTTTTCTCATTGCCCTTATCTGCCCCACTACCAAGCCAAATTAATAAACCCAACCCTAAAAGGCAAAGAATTTTAATCGGAGCGGGCATGGAAGATGCAGACATGGCATCATTGTAGCAATGAGAGTTCTAATTACCGGCCACCAGGGCTACATAGGATGCCATGCTGTAGACGTTTTTCAGCGTGCCGGGCATTTTGTAACCGGTATCGATATCGGTTACTTCTCAGACTGCACCTTCGAAAAGCGTCCTTGTGCCGATTCTGAAATCATTACCGACGTTGCTAATTTATCAATAAAGGATGTCGCTGGCCACGATGCGGTAGTTCATCTTGCGGCAATTTCAAATGATCCTATGGGTGAACTAGATGAAGAATTAACTTATCGGACAAATGTTGCTGCGACAGTCCATCTTGCCAAAATTTGCAAAGCTGCTCATGTGCCTCGATTCTTATTTTCCTCTAGCTGCGCAGTCTATGGTGACTCACATGGCAAATACGCTGACGAGAGCTTCGGCACTGCTCCTCAGACAGCATATGCGCGTTCAAAAGTTGCTGCGGAACAACACCTGCTTGAACTAACTGATAGCGAATTTAGCGTATGCATTTTGCGCAACGCTACCGCCTACGGACATTCAGCTGCTTTGCGTACTGATTTGGTTTTCAATGATTTTGTTTCAAAGTTGTCTACCGAGAATAAAGTTCTGCTTTTGTCAGACGGATCTGCCTGCCGTCCATTGGTGCATTGCCGAGATATCGCGCGGACGTTTTTGCACTGCACTGAAGTTAAGCAAGATGTAATTGCTGGCCAGATTATTAACGTTGGTGATGATGCACAAAACATCAAGGTCCTAGACCTAGCGCGCATGATTTCGACTAAGCATGACAACAGTGAATTAGCTTTTGCTGACACGGCTGACGTTGATCAGCGCGACTATTTAGTCGACTTTTCAAAGTTAAATAAAGTTTTCCCTGATTTTTCTATGACTTATTCGCTATCTATTGAAGCAGATTATCTGTTGAATTCGTGCCTTAAACGGCCTAATTTCGCCGATGAATTAGTCGCGGGTCGATATTCGCGGCTCCAACAGTTAAAAAATAAGCTAAACTTATAATATGCGGCTCTTTGCTTCCCTTGCCATTGTGTTGTTGCTAATACCAAGCAACATCTGTGGATTAATGGCGCAAACAGAAAGTTGCATGCCTAGTGGCAAAAGTTGCTGTGTATCACAATGCGACGACGCACCAGTTGAGTCAGCGAGTTCTATCACCAAAAAGTGTTGCTGCAGAGCGGATCGCGCCCCAGCACCTTCTGACAAGAATCATCGCCCAGCTCGTGCAGTCGCCGACACTTCTATCGATAACTTTGGGCCATTGGTCTGTGTTGCGATAGTTGCCGTCGAGTTTGATGACTCGACAATGTCCGAAAATATCTGGCGCCATGTTGCGCCGCGTGCCCCGCCAATGGCGGTTTATTTTGCCACGCAACGTATTTTGTGCTGAATCGACCGAAGTTTAATTAATTAATCTTCTTTCGTTGTCGCGTTGTCGCGACTTTAATTCAGCATCATGAAACAAACCATAATCTTAATATGTGGCATTGCACTTGCCACTAGCTGCCAGTCTGAACCTACTGGCAAAACCACGACCTATTTTCGGTTGCCGGCTCCTTCGGTTGTTGACGCATTTGTCATGCCGGACAATTTGGTGATTGGCAAAGAACTCGAAAGTGATTGGCAGAGAACTTATTCTTCTGCACTATCTAACAACGGCAACGTAATTGCAGCCAAGGCTCGCTACAACGCGGCGCTGCAACAAATCCAAATCGTTGGCGCCTACCCCGAACCAAAGCTAATGCTTGGTGGCTTTGTCGAACCTGTTGAAACTCGTAATGGGCCAATGCAAATGAAGATTGGTGTGCAACAACGCATTCCGTGGCACAAGAGGCTTGAAGGTAAAAGCGACAAACAGCGTGCAACGGCGCAAGCTGCGGCAGCCGATGTCGTTAATGTGCAATTAAAATTGCGTGCCGAAATAGCCACGCTTTGGGCGAAGCGAATTTTGCTAGAACGCAGTATCGCCATCAACAATACTCAAGCCAAGGTGATGCATCATATTGAGAATCTAGTTATTGCCAAGTTTGAAACTGGACGCGCATCGCAATCAAAAGTGTTACGCAGTCAGTTAGCAACTACAAAACTACAAGACAGAATTTTCTCACTGGAAGCAGCTGCCGAGTTGATTGATAGCAAGATATTTGCAGCAACGACTGTGCACGGCAACACAATTAACTGGGCAGAGCAAGAATATCCTTTGCAGCACCTGACTCTTGACAACTACCTATCGACCGCAGAGCGTCCGCAATTGATGAAGCTTGAATTTATGATGCGAGCCGCTGCGCACGAGGTAAGCGTTGCTAATGATTTGCAAATTCCCGATTTCATGATTGGTGTTGACTACACCATGATTGGCGACGGCTACCCATCGATGACAACCTCTGGCGATGACGCTATCGGAGTGCAACTGTCTTTCGACTTACCATTCGGAAATCGCCCTTACGCAGCTTTAGTTTTGGCTGCCGAGCAAAAGCAGCAGGCTCTTAAGTGGCAGCTTCAGCAAGCCACTCGCAACTCTGATGCTGAAATAACTAACGCCCTCACCATGCGTGATGATGCAAACCGTCGTGTTGAACTTTACCGCAACAAATTACTACCGCGCGCCGAAAGCACTCTTGAGGCGACCCTGCAATCTTTCCAAGCAAATCAATCTAGCCTGCAAGACGTCCTTGATGCTAGCACTTTGATCCTTGACTACCAACTCCAATTAGAGACCGCATATTCAGACATGTGTGCTACACGTGCCATAATTGCCGGCGCCATTCTTGTAGGCAATGAATAAACTAGCCATGAAATCAATCTCACTATTACTTTTAGCTTGTGCGCCACTCTTTCTCGTTGCCTGTGGAGGCGCTGAATCTAGCGCGCAATCTACCATCGAAACTGCTGCCGACGCCGAGTCGCAAATTTGGACGTGCTCTATGCACCCCAACGTGCAGGCTCCTGAATTTGGTTCGTGCCCTATTTGTGGAATGCGCTTAATCCCATTAGCTACTGGCGCGAATTCTCCTGGTGTGCTGCTATCGCAAGAGCAACATCAACACTCTGAATTGGTTACTGTCAAAGTCGAGCGCCGCCCCGCTGTGCACACCATTGATTTAATCGGACGTTTACACAAGGACGAAACCCGCGCAGCAACAATCGCCGCATGGGCTAGCGGACGTGTCGAGCGTTTGTTTGTCGACTACACTGGTGTTGAAGTTCGCAAAGGCGACCACTTGGTTGAACTGTATAGCCTTGACTTGTTTAACGCGCAGCAAGATTTTGTTGTAGCGCTTAACTCGCTAGACAAGGCCAATATCTCAAAAGATTCTTACATAACTAATTTAGCGAGCGATACTGTTGCCGCCGCCGAAACTCGGTTGTCGCAATACGGAATTCTTCCTTCGCAAATAGAATCCTTGCGCAGCACTCGCAAAGCACAAGACACGATTGAAATGAAAGCACCAATTGGTGGTGTAGTTGTAAATAAAAATGTAAAGCTTGGTCAGTATGTCAAAGAGGGTCAAGAACTATTCACAATTTCTGATTTAAGCAAATTATGGTTAGTATTGCACGCATACGAAAAAGATTTGTCATGGTTGCGTTACGGCCAACAAGTCGATTTCGCAGTAGACGCCTCTCCTGGCGAATCTTTTTCTGGCAAAGTGATTTTCTTTGACCGCGAAATAGATATGCAAACTCGCACTGTAGGCGTTCGAGTTGAAGTTGATAACGCTGACTTGCGTTTGCGTCCAGGCATGTTGAGCCGTGCTGGCATTAAAGTGAAATTGGCCAGCAATGGCCATGTACATGCCAGTGCTATCGACAAAGAGTATATGTGTCCAATGCACCACGAAGTCGTCTCCGACTTTGCCGGAGATTGCAGCAAGTGTGGCATGCCACTCGAAAAAACCACTAGCCTTGGTTACAGCAATACGACGCAAAGTGAATTTCCGCTGTTGATACCAGCGTCTGCGCCACTTATTACTGGCAAGCGCGCGTTGGTTTACATCCAAACTGAAAATACGCCCGATGGCATCAGGTATGAGCCACGTGAAATCGTGTTGGGGCCACGCGCTGCTGATTGGTTTGTAGTGAAAGAAGGCCTCGAAGAAGGTGACATCATCGTTGCTCAAGCCGCATTCGTTTTAGACAGCGAGCAGCAAATCAACGGTAAATTCAGCATGATGAGTGCCGATCAAGCACCGGCATCCGTAGAAAAAGCGGACGGCATTCCCTTTGCTGTGCAAAAGCAATTAGGTGAGGCCTTGGCGTTAAATGTAAATTTATCGAAGGCCTTAGCTGCTGACAATTTGCCTGACGCACTAAAGGTTGCTTCGCAGATTAAGCAAATAGTTTCGCAAATTGATATCGACAGTATTAGTTTAGACACCTTCACTGATTTCAGGAGTGATTTGAATCAGATGATGGGCAAAATCAATGCTTTCAGCAAACACGTCGATATTGAAAAAGCGCGTGTAGATTTTGAGTACGTTGAATTAAACGCGGTCGCGTTTGCGAGCAAATACCCGTACCACACCGAGCGCGGCAAACTCGCGGTGTTCCATTGCCCTATGGCCTTCGATGACCGTGGCGCAAACTGGGTTCAGTTCAGCGGCGAGCGCGTTGAAAATCCTTACTTCGGTGCAACGATGTACCGCTGTGGTCTAGAGCAATCTCTTGTTCCAAAAGTTAAGTAGGTGAATAAATGTTAGACAAACTTTTTTCACTGTTTCTGCGCGAGCGCTTTATGTTCTTCTTGAGCATTTGCGCTTTAGTGCTAGTCGGTTTTTCGGTGTCGCCTTTTGACAACGAAACTCTAGACAACAGCATTATCCCGCGCAACCCTATCGCTTCCGACGCGATTCCTGACCTTGGCGAAAACCAGCAAATTGTTTTCACCAAATGGGAAGGCTCGTCGCCGCGCGACATAGAAGATCAAATCACCTATCCACTAACGATTGCTCTACAAGGCATTCCGCGAGTTAAAACAGTGCGTTCTTTCTCTATGCTTGGCTTTTCAAGCATTTACGTTATCTTCGATGAAGATGCCGACTTCTACTGGTCGCGTTCGCGCATCCTTGAAAAACTAAACTCGCTTTCGCCAGGTACTTTACCTGAAGGAGTTCGTCCAAAGCTGGGGCCGGATGCTACTGGCCTTGGTCAAGTTTATTGGTACACGCTCGAAGGTGTTGATGACGACGGCAACGTAATCGGCGGCTGGGATTTGCACGAACTACGCAGCCAACAAGAGTGGTTTGTCCGTTATGCGCTATCGGCGGTTGAAGGCGTTTCAGAAGTTGCGTCGATTGGCGGTTACGAGCAAGAGTACTTAGTCGAAGTTGACCCGGTCGAGCTGCAAGCACTGAATGTTGATTTGGCTGCCGTGCAAAAGGCTGTAAAGAACGCTAACAAAGAAGTCGGTGCTGGGCTCATTGAAATGAATCATGTCGAGTATGTCTTGCGCGGCCGCGGCTGGATTAAAGACATTAAAGACATTGAGCAAGCCCCCCTCTTCGCCCGGGACGGCACCCCGTTACGCGTAAGCGATGTCGCTCACGTTGCACTTGGGCCGGCAATGCGGCGTGGCGCGCTTGACCGCGGCGGCGAGCAAGTTGTAGGCGGCGTTGTAACTGCGCGTTATGGCGAAAACCCATTATTAGTTGTCAAAGGAGTAAAAGACAAGATTGCCAACCTGCAAGCAAATATGCCGTCGCGCATTTTGCCTGACGGGCGCAAATCCACCTTGAAGATTATTCCTTTTTACGATCGTTCAGTTTTGATTAACGAAACACTTGACACTTTGGAACATGCGCTGAGTCTTGAAATTCTAATTACTGTAATCGTCATCCTGTCAATGTTGATGCGATTACGCGCGGCACTAATTGTTTCACTTATCATTCCGGTGAGTGTGCTTGGCGCATTCGGCTTAATGAAACTGTTTGCCGTTGATGCGAACTTAGTTGCTCTAGCAGGTATTGCAATTGCCATTGGCACAATTGCCGACATCGCAATTGTTTTAACTGAAAATATTCTACAGCACTTAAAGAAACTCAAACCGAACGAATCGCGATTTGATGCCATTCGTAATGCTAGCGTCGAGGTTGGCTCGGCAATTATGACAGCAGTGCTAACAACGATTCTTGGCTTCTTGCCAGTGTTTACCATGACTGGAGCCGAGGGCAAGTTGTTTAGCCCACTGGCTTACACTAAAACGTTTACCTTGTTGGCGGCGATTGTTGTTACTTTGATTTTGGTTCCGGTGTTGGCTTATTGGTTGTTCAGGGAACAACCTGGTAAAGCTAAACAAACCGTTTTCAGTGAGTTACATAAAGCAAGCATCTGGATTATTGCCCTGGCCTTATCGATGCTATTAGCCGAGCGCTGGATGCCTTTGGGCTACGGCAGTTCGTTCATACTCAACTTTGTGTTTGTGGACATTCTGTTGTTCTCGCTAATCGGGGGCTTCATGTTATTCCACAAAATGTATGCGCGTATTTTGGCGTGGTGTTTACGCTTCAAGCTAATTTTCTTAAGTTTGCCGCTTGCTGCTGTAATCTGGGGAGCGAACATCGCAACTGATATGGGTCGCGAATTTATGCCGGCGCTAAACGAAGGTGCGTTTTTGTACATGCCGACAACCATGCCCCATGCTTCAACACAGCACAACTCTGACACTGTCGCTCAGCTTGACAAAGCTATAGAAGGTATTCACGAAGTTAAATATGCCGTCGGGAAAATCGGTCGCGCCAACACTCCACTCGACCCGGCGCCAATGTCGATGGTAGAAACGATCATCGAATACTACCCAGAATACACACAGCTAGAAGATGGCAGCTATCAACGCAACTGGCGGAATCACATCAAAACAGCCGACGACATTTGGGACGAAATCATTGTTGCAACCAAATTGCTTGGCGTAACTTCAGCACCCAAACTGCAGCCTATCGAAACACGATTGGTAATGTTGCAGTCAGGCATGAGGGCGCCGATGGGATTAAAAGTAGCGGCGCCAAATATTGAATTACTCGAAGAAGCTGCACTGCTCTTCGAAAAGCATTTAAAGAAAGTCTCGAGCATCCGCGAAGAGACCGTCTTTGCTGACCGCGTAGTAGGCAAACCTTACCTCGAAGTTGAGGTGCGCCGCGATGATGCCTCCCGTTATGGAATTTCGGTAGCGCAAGTTCATCACCACTTGCAAGCAGCAATGGGCGGGATGAAAGTCACGCAAACTGTTGACGGGCGTGCGCGTTACTCAGTGCGTGTGCGTTACCCTCGCGAGTTGCGCAGTAGCCCGCAAGACGTCCTCAATTTGATGATACCGATGAACAACGGTAATTTAATTCCGTTAGCGCAACTAGCTGACGTGGTTTATCGCCGCGGGCCAATGGTCCTGAAAACGGAAGATACGTTCTTAACTGCTTACGTTATTTTTGACAAGAAAGCCAAGTTTGCCGAGGTGGACGTCGTCGAAAATGCGCAACAGTACATTGCCGACGCCATCGCTGACGGAACATTGCAGCCGCCACCAGGAGTTACCTGGAAATTCGCTGGTAGCTACGAAAACCAAGTGCGCGCCAACGAAACTTTAAAAATCGTACTGCCAATCGCATTGCTTCTAATTTTGTTACTGCTGTACTTCCACTTCCATTCGCTGGGCTTAACGGCAATGGTGTTCAGTGGTGTATTCGTAGCGTGGTCAGGCGGTTTCATTCTGCTATGGATGTATAACCAGCCATGGTTCATGGACTTCACCCTGTTCGGTCAATCAATGCGCAATTTGTTCGCAGTACAACCACTTAATTTGTCGGTCGCGACGTGGGTTGGTTTCTTGGCGTTGTTCGGCATCGCAACCGACGATGGTGTAGTGATGGGTACTTACCTCAAACAAAGTTTTAACAACCGCGCCATTAAAACCAAGCAGGACATTCGTGGCGCCGTAATCGAAGCCGGAATGCGGCGCATCGGCCCGTGCTTGATGACAACTGCAACAACCATTTTGGCATTGCTTCCTGTTATCACTGCAACCGGGCGTGGGGCTGACTTGATGTTACCAATGGCTATTCCGTCAATCGGCGGCATGTTGCTAGCGATGCTAACAATGTTTGTAGTGCCAGTACTTTTTTCACTGTATCACGAATTAACCTTAAAGCGCTCGCTTAAGTCAAGCCAGTCGCGATAAGTTTCCATTGACTGCCAAAAGCCAGCGTGCCGGAAGGCCATTAGCTCAGAGGCGGTCGCTAGATTTTCTAGCGGCTGCCTTTCTAGTATTAATTGCTCATCTTCATTCAAATATTCAAACACTGCCTTATTCATTACAAAAAAACCAGCGTTGATCCATTGCTCGCGCTGCACATCTTTTTCGCGAAATGCAAGCACGCCGCCTGCCTCGTCTAAGTCAAGCAAACCATATGCTGAGCGCGGATTCACCGTTGTCAACGTCGCAAGCTTGCCATGACTGTTATGAAATTCGACCAGGCTGCTAATGTCAACATTAGACAAAGCATCGCCATAACACATGAAAAATTGCTCGCCCACTAAATCGCGAACCTGCCACAATCGGCCACCAGTCATAGTCTCTTCGCCAGTATCGACCAGCTCGATATCCCAGTCATCGGGAATTTCAGCGCCATCAAAGTATTCTCGTATCTCGCTCCCTCTATGGCCCAAGCACAAGACAAAGGACTTGTAATTTGACATAGAGAAGTGGTCCATCAAGCGGTGCACCAGCGGCCGGCCGGCTATTTCTAATAAAGGTTTAGGCGAATCTGCCACAGTTCCACGGATTCGCGTGCCTTTACCGCCACACAAGATTACTGCTTTCATTTAATCTAGTATATAAAGTTATTTGGCTTAAAGGTCGATAATTACTTTGTCCATGAACCAAATTCGCTTGATTTCGACTGTTCTGGCAGCTTTGCTCTTTGTGCAATGCTTGCCAGTTTCCGGCGTTAATGGCCAGCGCTCAAGCTCTGCAACGGGCTCTAAAGATATTGCCCCGCCACATAGCGGAGTAAATTTGCCTCCGAACTACCCCTATCCGCAGCACACTACCTATCAAACAGGAATAATTCAGCCAAGCCGCTATTCACAGTCGCAGCTTGACCAGCACACTAGCACTTTTTATTTCAACTGGATTAACCACTACCTTTGGCAAAAAGGAAACGAAGCTGATGGCCATCCGCGCTATCGAATTTCTTCAGGATGGAGCATCTATGACGTAACGGTTTCTGAGGGGCAAGGCTATGGCCTGTTATTCACAGCGCTGATGGCTGGTGAAGATGTCAATGCTCGAAAGTATTTCAACGGCTTATACGAGTTTGTCATTGACCACCCTACTTCGCAAAACCAACACTTGATGGATTGGTATGTTCCTGAACATGAAGGAAATGATCAGTGGGGTAACGACTCTGCCTTTGACGGTGACTGCGATATCGCATACGCACTACTGCTAGCAGAAAAACAGTGGGGTAACAACACGCGTTTCGATTACCACGCTGAAGCTGTCAATCGCATCACTGCCTTAAAAACAGTAATCGGTCCGAATTCTTTATTGCCAATGTTTGGCGATTGGGTTGACCCTTACGGGAGCCCCTGGAATGAGCGTTCGTCGCGACCATCTGACTTTATGATTGGTCACTTCCGAGCTTTCGCCATTGCGACAGGCGACCCATTCTGGAATGACGTAGTTGACGCTTGTTTAATCGCCAGCGCACAAGTTTCGCAAGACTTCAGTTTGCATCCGCATTTACTGCCTGATTTCATCATGGAACAGTGGTACGGTGCGACTACCTACAAACCGGCTTACCCATATTTCCTTGAAGGACCTAACGACGGCAACTACGCATGGAATGCCCTGCGCTACCCGATTCGCTACACCGGTGATGCGATTTTCTCGGGGGACACGCGCACATTGCAACCGATGCGCGACATTTGCTTATGGATTCACAACCAAACCGCAGGTAACCCTTATGGAATTGCTGCCGGCTATGACATGAATGGTGCACCGCTATATGGCGGGCCGTCCTATGCCCCTGAGTTTTCATGCGGGTTTGCAGTAGCAGCAATGACCGACCCAAATATGCAACTGTGGATGGACGACTTATACGACACCTTCTATCAATCGTCGCTCGGTTACTACTCAGACGCGCTGGTGATGCTATCGATGTTCTTACTTAGCGGTAACTGGTGGCTACCCTACTAAAGGTAGCGATCGTCTTGCTCTAAATAATTAACGATGTAATCGCGGATGCCGTCTTCTAGCGATGTTGCTGGCTTACTGTAACCAGCCTCTTGCAGTTTGCTCATATCAGCCTCTGTAAGATACTGATACTTGTCACGAATTTCGGCAGGTGTGTCAACGAACTTAATATTTGGTTGCTTATCCATTGCTGAATAAACGGCATTTGCAAGATCTAAGAAGCTGCGAGCTTGCCCAGTGCCAGCGTTATACAAACCTTGCACGTCAGGGTTGTCTAAAAACCAAACCATCATGTCAACGATGTCTTTTACATAAACGAAGTCACGCAACTGCCCGCCATCACTGTAGTCGGAGTTATGCGAGCGGAATAATGTCGCGTCTTCGCCAGAGCTAATCTCGCCATGCAATTGGTGCACAACGCTGCGCATGTTGCCTTTGTGATATTCATTAGGACCGTAAACATTGAAGAACTTAAGGCCAACGCACTGCGGCGGCAACGACCCTCCGCTGCGCAACACGCGGGCGATGCGGCGATCAACAACATGCTTCGACCAACCGTAAGCATTGAGCGGTGCAAGTTGGGCTAAAGAATCAATGGTGTCGTCATCGCAGAAACCAAAACTACCGTCGCCATAAGTGGCGGCTGAAGATGCATAAATGAATCTGACTTTATTGAGGCCACACCAGCGGAATAAATCTAGGCTCAAACGAACATTGTTTTTAACAATAGCGTCAACGTCAGTTTCGGTAGTCGCAGAAATAGCACCCATGTGAAACACTGCTTGTACATCTTCTTCGCGGCCTTGTAAAAAGTCGAACAGGTTTTCGGGACGCACGACGTCATACAATTCTCGCTTCGCAATATTGCGCCATTTTTCACCATCGCCCAACCAGTCGACCACGACTAGCTCGCCGCGCTCTTCGAGCGCTGCAAGTAAGTTACTACCGATGAACCCGGCGCCGCCTGTGACAATAATCATGCCCCTATTCTAATACTGCGCATAAGCTCGCGCACGCGAGTACAATATCCTCCTATGAGTTCTGATAACCCATTTCGAGACTTGTTCGCAAAAGCCGGAGTTGAAGGCACTACCGACGACCCAGATTCATTGCCCGATCTTGACAAAGATGGAAATGAAATAAAAGAGGTTGTGTTGGCCTACGAACGTCGTAGTGGCAACAAAGTCATCACTACAGTGCGCGATATCCCCGAAGAAAAAACCGAAGAGACCCTTAAGTTCATTAAAAAATCTCTCGGCACAGGTGGCAGCATTGATGAAGGCGTGTTAATTATTCAAGGCGACCGTCGTTCGCAGCTAACACGTTTCTTCGAAGAACGGGGTGTCCGCGTTCGCGGAGAACGCGAGTAAGTGACCGAAGCCCCACCTCGTGTAGAAAATTGGGACGGCCCCGCTCCTAGCAGTGCATGGCGCGCGCGTTTCTTTTTTATCTTTGCGTTTTGCTGGTGCTTTCTTTATCTAGGTTTTCTCGCATTAGTTGTAGGATTATTCCCGAAGCGCTCACGCAAATGGCGAACCACCTTGATTCGCGGCTGGGGGAAAAGCATGCTGTTCATGTTCGGAGTCAAACTCGAAGTGCATGGTGAACAATACCGCAACCATCCCGGTGCAAAAATTCTATTGGCTAACCATGTCAGCCTTATCGATTTGTTTATCTATTCCGGAGAATGGGCAGACCCTGGCTCTGTAATGTACAAAAAAGAATTTTCGAAAATTCCTTTGTTCGGGTTTTTGATGCCACGCCTTGGCTTTATCCCTGTCGACCGCGAGAACCGTGATAGCGCTCAAGCTTCCATGAACTCTGCGGCTAAACGAATTAGTGATGACGGTGTTTCAATTTGGCTCGCACCTGAAGGAACTCGCTCGCGCGGCAAAGGACTAGGTAATTTCAAACTCGGCGCATTTCATATTGCTCTCGCAACCAAAGCTCCTATTGTGCCAAGTGTAATGCGCGGCCTAGAAAAAATAAATCCTGGTGGCGGCATGGTTTTACTAAGCGGCACCGTCCGCATTGACTATTTACCTCCTATAGAAACAAAAGACTGGACTCGATCTGATCTGCGCGACAAGTCGCGCGAAGTGCGAAACCAGTTCTTGCGCTACTTGCCACCAGCGCCAGGCACTAAAGATTACGACGCGTCACTCGACGCCTAAGCTAAGATTGCCACAAACTTGCGTCACCGCCGCCGTCACCAACTATACGTAGCGGCTGACCACCTTCGACGCAATTATACTGCTCGAAATCACTGACGCCCATCAGCGACAAAACATCTTCATCTATAAGGCACTTGCCATTAACCTGCTTGACATCGGCAGACAAAATTGCGCCAACAGCATCAGCGAGGATGTCTGCCTTCCGCCAGTGTTCTGGTCCACCTAATTTGTGATTAATAGTCGCTTGAGATTCGATGGCTGTCGCCGGCCATAACGCGCAAGACTTAATGCTCGTGCCACTAACTTCTGCCCCCATACCCATGGCCAATAAACTCATTCCGAACTTTGACATGCAGTAACCGGTTTTTCCTGGCAACATACGTAAATCAATTGGTGGCGACATTTGAATTAGGGTACCAGTGCCGCGCTCAAGCATGTGCGGCAAGACAAAATGTGATGCAATAAACGCTGCGCGAGCATTAACTTCCATCATTAAATCGTAACGCTTAGGCGGAGTATCTGTAATAGGTCGCCAATGCAAAGCACCGGCATTGTTTATCAAGATGTCAATTCTGCCAAATCGTTCAAGCGCTGCACTAGCCATTGACTCAATTTGCTCGGCATCGCGTACATTGGTTTTTACGGCTAAGGCTTGGCGACCGATAGCTTCTACCTCTGCAACTGTTTCGTGGATTGAGCCAGGTAAACTATCGCGCGACTTCTCGCTTTTTGCAGCAACAACAATATCTGCACCAGCCTGCGCCAAGCGCAGAGCAATATTTTTGCCAATGCCGCGGCTAGCACCTGTGATGACGGCTACTTGCCCGGTTAAATCAGGAAACTCCATTAGACCACTAACCCATTTTGGCGACTTCTTCGTCGCGTAAAGTGCGGCGCAGCAACTTCATCATTGCCGACTTCGGAAGTTCTTCTCTGAACTCCCATAACCTAGGAACCTTATAGGCGGCAAGTTCTGCACGGCAGTGCTCTTCGAGCTCTTCAGCTGTCGCTGTCATTCCGGGATTAAGGGCGATGAAGGCTTTTACCGTTTCGCCGCGCTTATCGTCTGGGATGCCAATAGTACATGATTCAAAAACTGCATCATGTGCAGTAATCACCCGGTCGATTTCATCTGGGTAAATGTTGTAGCCGGAAGCGATAATCATATCTTTCTTGCGGCCTACAATTTTGCAGTAACCCTCTTCGTCCATAGTTGCTAAGTCGCCAGTGTATAGCCAGCCGTTGCGCAACATGTTGGCTGTCTCACTAGGGTTGTTCAGGTAACCTTGCATTACTTGAGGTCCTTTAACAATTAGCTCACCAGCCTCTCCGGTTGGCATCTCAGTAAGCCCCTCTTCTGGATCAACAATTCGCACATCGGTGCTTGAAAGCGGAATGCCGATATGCCCTATCTTGCGATTGCCCTGCAATGGGTTTGCTGTTACTACCGGTGAAGTTTCGGTCAAGCCGAAGCCTTCGACAATAATCGCTCCGGTCATGTCTTCGAATTTTTGCTGCACATCTTCTGGCAATGGTGCTGAGCCTGAAAAGCAATACTTAACCGTCGACAAATCTAATTTGTCAACGCCTTCATAGTTGTTAATCGCATTAAACAATGCCGGAAGAGCTGGGAATAGTGAAACCTTATGCTTAACCAAATTCTTAATCATACCGGGTATATCGCGCGGATTTGGTTGCAATACAATTTTGCCGCCAACTGCCATCGGCCACGCCATACACACTGACAAACCAAAAATATGGAAAAACGGCAAACACGCCAATAGAACTTCTTTGCCCTCCTCAACTCCTGTAAACCATGCGCGAACCTGCTGAACATTGGCGGTCAAGTTACCGTGGGTCAATATCGCACCTTTAGACAATCCTGTCGTGCCGCCAGTGTATTGGATTACAGCGATGTCATCCATGCTGATGTCGACTCGTGGTGGCATCGCCGCAGACGCATTAACCAAAGCGCGGAACTTGTGAACGTTTTCTTCAGTTTCAACCTTTGCAAACATTGGTGGGTCTTGCTTTTTTAGCTTAATAGGCGCTAGCAAATTCAAAGGAAACTTTAAGTACTCCGGAATCGAGACAATAATGTAGTGGCGCACTGGCAGCTTATCGCGCATAGCTTTTACTTTTTGGTCCCAGATGAAGTCACACGTAATCGCAACTTCTACTTGCGCGTCGTTCCATTGATGCTCAATTTCGCGCGGCATATATAAAGGGTTAGTCATCACTGCGTGTGCGCCCAATCGTAGAATAGCCAAAAACGAAATCATTGTTTGTGGAATATTCGGCGCCTGCACCGCTATCCGCGTTCCCTTGACAACTCCGAGGTTTGAAAGCGCTGTTGCAAAACGATCGACCTCTTCGGTCAGCTGAGAGTACGTCAACCTGCAATTCATAAAGGCCAGAGCTTCGTGATCTGCAAAATCGTGGGTGGCGCGGTCTAAATAATCACCGACGGGAATATCTTGGAAGTCGACTTCGGCTGGGACGCCGGCATCATAGGACTGGTACCATGCTTTTGTTGTCATAGACCAAGCATAGCCATGCGCTACCCGTTAAGGCAAGATTATTGCACTACTCCAGCATCAATATTTGAGACTTGCCCTTGTTGCAATGCTTGCAACCAATAGCTCCGTCCGGACACGCTTGGTGGAGCATAAACCGACCAAACAATGTTGCCTAGGCCATCGCTTATCTGCGGTGAGCCAAGAACTGCCGGGCCGTCAATGCCTAAAGTCACGCCGAGCTGTGGCACGTACTGCGAACCAAGTCCGGATAAAGAGTATGCCAAATAGGTCTTCTCAATAGGTAGGCCCCCGCTGACGTCTATCGTTGAAGTCTGTCCAGCGACGAAAGATGTAGGATCAATTGCCATACTAATAGGTGCCCCATTGCGATGGCCATATATTTTCACCTGCCACTTTTTCCAATCACCTGCAATGTACTGATCTAGATCAGCAATGCGCATTTTCCATGAACCAATTGATTGTTCATCTAAATGCCGCACGCTAGTAAAAACAAAATTGTCAATGTCATCGGAGCCATCACTGTTTTGGTGTTTCAATAAAGAGTGCGTGCCAGAAGGAGCCACTAGATCAATTTCAAGGTCGCCAATGTAGTTGTGAAAAGCGCGAACAGTCACTTCGACATGCTGAATCGTAATGTCATCATTTATCGTGAAATATTCGGTGATGCCACTGAGATCATTATCCGGAATCGACCTATTTACTGTCATCATTCCTGTGTCAATAACATACTCAACGCCCGGAGAGATATATACCTGGGCCTCAACAACAGCGGCACCGACATCTAGCGCGCCAAATCCATAAGAATAGTGGATGTCATGCCCAGCCGCATTTTGCGTCCAGCCGCTGTCGCCCGAATCGCACTTACGAGCAGTGCGTGCGATAATCGATTGCACATCACGCCAGTCTAAGTCAGGGTTAGCTTCTAGCATCAAAGCCGCTGCACCAGCAGCCATAGCCGAAGATGCAGACGTTCCGCCATAATTAAAATCATAGCCGCTAGTCGCAGTCGTAGTAACAATGCCCGAAGATCCGCCATCAGATGGTGCAACAATTAACAATGCGGAGCCGTCCTCGCTGTAGGAAGATTGCTCGTCGGTGTTGGTTAGCGCGCCGACCGCAATGGTGTAACGGCTGGCGGCGTAAGGGTCGTACTCGACGCGATCATCAGTGCCGCCGTTGCCCGCTGCCCATGTGAAAATGATGCCTTTGCCGCCACGTCCGTTTTCGACAGCGTCTTGCAAAGCATCGAGTTCTGGGGTTGTTATTTCATGAAGCTTGCCATTGTCGATTGGCCCCCAAGCATTGTTCTTAATTGTGTGCGATTGATTCGCCCACATGAATGTGTCGGCGTTAGTCAGCGCCGAGCCGAACAACTGCTCTGACC